>ENA-OQDW01000430-OQDW01000430.1-human-gut-metagenome-genome-assembly--contig:-NODE-430-length-17708-cov-1.944599_pt1 | contig 17708 bp, 24 predicted proteins | sample MGYA00242784_ERZ504613 | MGnify/ENA primary metagenome ERZ504613 (study PRJEB26092, sample SAMD00036330) | human gut metagenome | host: Homo sapiens | study: EMG produced TPA metagenomics assembly of... | reverse complement strand
CAGCAGCAGACAGCCAGACAGCGGATGCACAGGGAGTGCAGGCACGGCAACAGAGGCAGCAAAGACAGAAAAGACAGCGGAAGTGCTGCGGGAGAAGGAATCACATTGACTGTGTGGGCACCATTTACCGGATCAGACGGAGATGTGCTGCGGGAAATCATCGACAACTACAATGAAACCAATACGGACAATATTACGGTGCAGATTGATATTATGGACAATGATACCTTGCAGACAAAATTTGCAACGGCAGTATCGACCGGTACAGGACCGTCGTTTGTGCTGGTGGGCATTGAGTATCTTCATCAGTATGAGGAGAATGGACTGATCGAGGATATCAGCGATTTCTGGGATACGATGGGCATTGACAAGAGTAATTTCTATGAAAATGTACTTGCAAAATCCTACATAGACGATGCGCTCTACGGCGTACCAATGCAGTACAATGTGCAGTATCTGTATTACAACAAGGATCTTTTCACGGAGGCAGGTCTTGATCCGGAGAACCCGCCGACCACGCTCGATGAATTGCGCGAGGCGGCGATCGCCTGCACCGATCCGTCTAAGAATCAGTATGGACTGGGACTTCCGACCGATTACGGTTATTACTGCGAGTACTTGTGGGCGAACGGCGGAGATGTCATCAATGAGGATGCAACACAGAACCTTTTAAATTCCGAAGAAAATATTGCAACCCTGGAGTGGATTCAGAAGCTTGCGACGGAGGATGGGGTATCCCCGGAGGGACTCACCGCAGCGGATGCGGACACGATGTTCCAGTCCGGCCAGCTTGCAATGTATACCAGCGGTCCATGGAACATCAACGGGTTGACACAGCTTGGTTTGAATTATGGAATCACGGCGATCCCGGGCGGAAGCGACGGCGCGTACTCCCCGGAGGGCGGATGCTCTTACATGCTGACGAAGGGGCCGATGAACAGACCAAAGAGGCAGTGTATAAATTTATGGCATACTGGCTGTCTGATGATGTGTTAAAAGAGTGGTCGAACCGGAACGGCTTCCCGGTATGGTCTTACTCTGTGCTTGAGGATGCGGACATTCAGAACAACGAGATCTTAAGTGCAGTATCCAAGGCATCCGAGATCGGACGTGACTGGCATCTGGGACTGGAATGCGGAAGCATGATTGACAATGATGTCATGAAACCGATGATGGAGAAAATTTTATCCGGGGCAGACGTGACGCAGAGTGTACAGGAGGCTTCGGACGCGCTGGACGCGGTGATCTCCGACTGATGTCTGACGGTCACTGACGCAAAAATAGCTGCAAGCCGTAAAGGATGGAAATTATGAAAGTAAAAAAGAGACAACACCGTATGGAGCATCAGGTGAAGGCGTATGCGTTTATCGCGCCTTCCCTGTTCATACTTACCGTATTTGTATTTATACCGCTGGCGGGAGCGATCGGGATCAGTCTGATGAATATTGATATTTATATGAAAAATATCTCGTTCGCCGGAATTGCCAACTACATCAAAATGTTTCAGGATGAGCGTGTGGCAAATGCTACGTTTCATACATTTTATTTCGCACTGCTTGAGGTGCCCCTCCAGATGATCGTGGCGTTGCTGCTGCTCATGTTTATGCTGCGCAATACAAAACTGCACAAGCTTTTGAGAACCGTATTTTACCTGCCCTATGTGTGTTCTATGACGGCAGTCAGCATCATGTGGTCGCTGCTGCTCAATACGCACTACGGAATGCTGCCATATCTGCTTGGAAAAATCGGTATCACGATGCCAAACATGCTCTCAAGCACGACATGGGCGATGCCTACGGTGATTTTTGTCACGGTGTGGAAAGGGTTCGGATATACGCTTACCATCCTTCGGCGGCGGCGCTCGGCGTCTCTGAGTCGTTATATGAGGCGGCGGAGATTGACGGCGCGACCGGGCTGCAGAAATTTTTCTATGTCACAATACCCGGCATACGGGATACGATCGGTTTTTGCGTGGTGACGACGTTAATTATGGCGCTGCAGGTATTCGATCAGATCTACGTCATGACGGGAGGCGGCCCGCAGTACGCGACCGAGACGCTCGTGGGTTATATCTACAACCGGGGATTTCAGACAGCGCCGTATGATCTCGGATATGCGTCAGCAATCGCCGTCTATTTGTTCTGCATGATTGCGATTATAACCGTGATCTTAAGAAAATATGCTTTCCCCCAGGGAGGTGACGAGACATGAGAAAAATAAGTGCGCAGCGGGTGATCGGAACATTGGTACTTCTGCTGTTTGCAGCGCTGGTGCTGCTTCCACTGTTCTGGCTCGGCGTATCCGCCTTCAAGTCGGATGCGGACGTCATCAAGTGGCCGCCAATCTTTTTCCCGACGGAGTGGGTCACAACACAGTTTGCCTATGTGTGGAAAGTGCTCCCGATTGCCAGAATGCTGCTTAACACGGTTGTGTTCGCAGGCGGCGTCACCATCATCAGTCTGTTTTTTGATTCTATGGCAGCATATGCGTTTGCCAGAATGAAATTTACAGGAAGAAAACTGCTCTTTGGAATCATCCTGCTCACGATGATGATTCCGTTTCAGGTGGTGATGATTCCACTCTATATGGAAGAATATAAGCTTGGAATTTTAAATACGTTCTTAGGACTGATTCTGCCACGCGCAGCGAGTGCCTACGGTATTTTCATGCTGACCTCCTTCTTCTCGGGCATACCGAAATCGCTGGATGAGGCTGCGAAAATTGATGGTATGGGAGAGTGGAAAATATATCTGAAAATCATTCTGCCGCTTGCAAAGCCGGCACTTGTGACACTGGGAATCTATCATTTCATGAATAACTGGAACGATCTGCTCTATCCGATGATGCTGACAAGTTCGGTGGAAATGCGGACGCTGTCAGCAGGACTTGCAATTCTGGTTGGAAGTAATTCGATCAAATATGGTCCGACACTTGCTGCTACGGTGATTGCGATTCTGCCGCTGTTACTGCTGTTTTTGTTCGGACAGAAGTTTTTCATGGAAGGAATCGCAACATCGGGAATGAAAGAATAGAGGCAGAGGAGAGAGAAGATGAGACATGTGACAATTAAAGCTGATACGGCATTTACAAAAGGCAGGATTGACGACCGTATCTACGGCTCCTTCGTGGAGCACATGGGAAGAGTGGTGTACACCGGCATCTACGAGCCGTCGCATAAGACTGCAGATGAAAACGGATTCCGGGGCGATGTGCTGCAGAAGGTAAGGCAGATGGGGGTCACGGCGGTGCGCTATCCTGGGGGCAATTTTGTCTCCAACTATGACTGGCGGGACGGGATCGGACCTGTGGAGAAACGCCCGAGGAAGCGGGATCTGGCGTGGAAAAGTATTGAGACAAACGAGGTCGGTCTGGATGAATTTATGAAGTGGGCGGACGCGGCAGAGGTTGCACCGATCTATGCAGTGAATCTTGGAACCAAGGGAATCGAGGAAGCGCTTGCGGTGCTGGAATATTGTAATATGAAGACCGGCACATACTACAGTGATCTCCGGGCGGCAAATGGACATGAAAAGCCGTACGGCATCCGGACCTGGTGTCTGGGCAATGAGATGGACGGAGACTGGCAGATCGGGCATAGACGGCGAGGAATGACAGCAGGAGTACGCCTATGAGACCGGAAAGGCAATGAAAATCTTAGATCCATCCATCGAACTGGTGGCGTGCGGAAGTTCGATGTCCACGAATCCGACGTTCGGTGACTGGGAACAGACCGTACTGGAACATTGTTATCCCTGCCTCGATTACATTTCCCTGCACCAGTATTACGGGGGACAGGAGAAGGGCACGGCAGAGTTCCTGGCACAGTCGCTGGATATGGAGCGCTATATCGAGACGGTCTTAAACATCTGCGACTATGTGAGGGTAAAAAAGAAAATGTCACATAAGATCAACATCTGTTTTGATGAGTGGGGCGTCTGGTCGATGAGCGACGTGCAGGTGCAGAAATCGGTGGAGGATGCACCGTGGCAGACGGCACCTGCGATCAGCGAGCAGATCTATACCATGGAGGATGCGCTTCTGTTTGCAAGTATGCTGATGAATTTCATAAAACGGGCGGATCGTGTGAAGATCGCCTGCCAGTCACTTCTTACGAATATCAGCTCCTGCATTATGACAGAGAAGGACGGCGGTGTGTGGGTGCAGCCGGTGTATTATCCGTTTGCCTGATGGCGCAGTATGCGCACGGCGTGACGTTAGATACACGGTATACGGGAGACACCTACGCGTGCAGCACGTTTGAGACGGTACCCTGTGTGGATCATGTGCTCGTCTATGACGGGCAAAAGCATGAAGTGACCGCCTTTTTTGTAAACCGCATGGAGGAGAGTGCGAGGTGACCGTTTCTTTACAGGGCATGGAGACGGAGGCGGTTTTAAAAAGTATTGCACTGTTTCACGAGGATAAGAAAGCGACAAATCAAAAGGAACATGACTGTGTAACACCTGTGGAACTGGAAAACGCCTCCTGCAGCGGAAACGAAATTTCAGTGGAACTTGTACCTCTCTCTTTTCAAATGGTTCAGATTCGATTAAAATAGAAGAAAGTTTTTTGAAAAGAAAGAAAACGGGGAGCAGGAAAATATGGCGATCACGACAAAAGATCTGGCGCAGTTATGCGGCGTTTCCAGAACAACGATACACCGGGCATTAAATGGAACCGGGCGGATTAAGCCGGAGACAAAGGAGATGATCCTTCAGGTGGCAAAGGAACACGGCTACCGGCCGGATCTCCTTGCCACCGGACTGGCTAAGGGACAGACGTACAACATCGGTGTCGTCGTGCTGGACGTGAAGAACCGCTATTTTGCCCAGATGCTCTCGACGATCAGCACGGAGGCATATGCCCGCGGCTACGGCGTCAACATTACGCTGCACGGCGGGGATGCCGGGACGGAGCGCGAGCAGCTGACAAGACTTGCGGATTACCGGGTTGACGGGATCATCCTCTCCTCGGTCAACGAGGGGGAGGCGTACCGGACATTCCTGGAGTCCCTGCATCGCCCGATTGTCTCTGTGGATAACCGGATTGCGGACGGCATCCCGTTTGTTGGGATCGACCAGCGGACAGCAGTGCGGGAGGCAGTGCAGAGAGCGGCAGAGAAGGGCTATGAGCGCATCGTGTTTGTCTGCCCGCCGTTAGATACAAAAAACCGGCAGAATCTGTATGTTCACAAGGAGCGTCTGCTGGGGTATGAGGAAGAGATGAAACGCTATCCCGCGCTCCGGCCGGAGTGTATTCTCTCCTGGGATTACCTGCAGAAAGTGGATGCCATATTAAAAGAAGGAAAGCGGACGGCGTTTGTCTGTACCGCAGATGAGTATGCACTTGAGATCATGAAGGATCAGAAGCGGGCAAAAAGAAAGGCGCCGGTGGATTACGGCATTACCGGATTTGACAATATCGATACGCTGGCATATGTGACACCGCAGCTTTCCACGATCTCCAATGTGGTGGATGAGGTGGCAAAAAGTGCCGTTGAGATGCTTTTTGCCATGATAGACGCTGACCCGGAAGTGGAGCAGATGACAGGAGACAGTCAGCGGATTTTACCTCATCGCTACCTGGAGGGAGAGACGCTGTAGTGCCAGAAGGATATAGTATAAATCAGAAAATAATTCAACAACCCGGTTAAAGCTGCGGAAATCAGACTGCCTGTCCGAGGCAGGTGCGGATGTCGTCCCTGGCGTTGCTGATGGATTTTAAGTGGAACGTGTCTGTCAGGTACTGCAGGACATTCGGACTCAAAAAGGCGGGCAGAGTGGGACCGAGATAAATGTCATGGATGCCGAGACTTAACAGAGCGAGAAGATCAGCGACGGCTTTCTGCTCATACCAGGAAATAATCAGCGAGAGCGGAAGACCGTTGACGTCCGTGCCAAATGCATCGGCGAGAGCAGTGGCAATGCGGATGGCAGAGTAGACATCGTTGCACTGTCCGATGTCGAGGAGCCTCGGAAGACCCGCCACCTCCCCGAAGTCCAGCTTGTTGAAGCGGTACTTGCCGCAGGCGAGGGTCATAATGAGGCAGTCCTGTGGAACCATCTCGGCGAATTCGGTGTAATAGTTGCGTCCGGGGCGCGCTCCGTCGCAGCCGCCGATGAGGAAGAAATGGCGCAGTTTTCCGGATTTTACGGCATCCACGATCGCATCAGCATAGCCCAGTGTGGCGTGGTGACCGAAGCCGACGAGGATTTCCTGTACGTCCTGGTCTTCGGGATAGCCGCCGAGTTCCAGTGCCTGCTCTATGATGCACTAAAATCCTTTTCGCCGTTCTCGTTTTTGCCAATGTGCTTCACACCGTCCCAGCCGACCACATTTGTGCTGTAGATGCGGTCTTTGTAGGAGTCGCGCGGGCGCATCAGGCAGTTGGTGGTCATGAGAATACAGCCGGGAAGATTGTCGAACTGTTTCTGCTGATCCTGCCAGGCACCGCCGAAATTCCCGGCGAGGTGCGGATATTTGTTCAGCCCCGGATAACCGTGACAGGGAAGCATCTCTCCGTGGGTGTAGATATGGATGTCCGGTTCCCTCCGTCTGCTTTAAAAGCATTTCAAGGTCTTTTAAATCGTGTCCGGAGACGATGATAAACGGACCTTTTTTCAGGTGGACATTGACTTTTTGCGGGGCTGGGTTCTGATAGATGGTCGTGTTGGCTTCGTCCAGTTTTTTCATGACTTCGATTGCCATCTCACCGGTGCGCATGGTAAGGCGGATCAGTTCCTCGACCGACAGCCGGTCGTCCGTGAGGCTTCCAGGGCGAGAATATAGAAATCATCCGCCTCATCGCTGTAATAGCCGAGCTCTCTCGCCTGATGCCCGTAGGCGCTGATGCCTTTGAGTCCGTAGAGAACGGTCTGACGCAGGGACCGGATGTCTGGATCGAGCGACTTGTCATACATGATACCGGCGATGGGCGCGTCGCGCAGCATCTCGGTTTTGGTCTGCGGAAGATCGTAGGTGGCGTGAAGCGTGGGCTGACTGGGAGCGCCTGCGTAAGCCCGGAGTTCTTCTTTGATGCGCTGGGATTCGCGCAAAAGTTCGACATGTACTTCCGCGTCAAAATTAACGTTCGTAAGTGTGGTAAACAGCACATTTTCGATGAAGCTGACAACACTTTTATCCATAGGAGTGCCTTTTTCGATCAGAGGCCTGGCATAGCAGCTGATACCCTTGATCTGAAAGATTAAAAGATCCTGCAGATTTGCGACTTCGGGAGTTTTTCCGCATACACCGAGCTTGGTGCAGCCTTTCTGGTTAGCAGTCTGCTCACACTGGTAGCAGAACATTTCGTAATCGAGTTCCATATTATTTCCCATGTTGATTTCTCCTATTTTTATTGATATACCGGGTAATCCGTGTTGTGACAGGCACAGTATGTGCAGAATATGTAAAAAAGATGCGGCAGAGCCGGATATAATGAGAAAACTTATCAGCAACCCCGTTTTCATTTCAGATCGCAGTGCTATAATAAAAACAGGATTAGATATAACTAACCCCGAACATGCAACGATCAGAAAGGATGGCATTATGGGAAGATATTATCGATTATCAAAAAGCTGACAGAGGATGAGAGCAGGGAAGTACAGCGGGAGATGAGAGAAATCGCTGACGTGAAGGACGTCTCGATCAAAGCGGACGAGCGGATGCTGTTTGTCGTCACAAAGGACGGACAGTTTTCGGATGTGATGAGCCGGGCAGTCAATATCTGCAGCCGCGTGGCAAACGGAGTGGAACTTTCATTCGCACGTTTTGCGGAGGCATAGATTCGGAAGAGAGCGTGCCGACAGACAATTTAAGGACTTTTTAGTGTTCCTAACATCACCGCTTCACAGACAATATAAAACCGCGCGAACCGAAACTCGTTGGCATCTGCTATTGAAAGCATGGCAGATGCCGACTCAGACATCGGCTTCGCGCGGTTATGTTTTGTTCATTAGTGATGTAAGGAACACACAAAAGTCCTTAAATTGTCTGTCGGCCTGCGGACACACCCGCGGAGTGCTCAAAACTTGGAAAAACACGGATTATCGCAGATGTAAAAAGCGGCAGGGTTAGAAATTCCGTATTGTGCGATCCGAATTTCCCCGCCTGCTTCTATCCGGAATGCGATCGCACGCTCTCTGTGAATTTGAGAAACAATCTCAATAGCGGGGCGATTTCTCCCTTGCTTTCTTAACGGTTTCGTTCTAGAATGTGGTTAAATCATATCCTACCTTGCGACTAGGATATGAAAAATGTGTGGGAACGTCGCAAAGAAAACCAAAAGGGCAGCGGAGGGAATCGTGAAAGAGGATTCCGGCTGCAGAAAACGCTTCAGAAACGGAGGCAGCTATGGCAGAGCAGATTTTACAGGTAGAAGGGCTTACGGCGCGCGTGGAGGACAAGGTGATCCTGCACGAGGTCGGGCTTACGATAAAAAAAGGAGAGACGCATGTGCTGATGGGACCGAACGGTGCGGGAAAGTCGACACTGGGGTATGTTCTGACCGGCAATCCCAAATACAGCGTCACAGAGGGAAAAATCCTTTTCAAGGGAAATGACATCACGGAGGAGGCGGCAGACAAGCGCGCCAAGGCGGGAATGTTCCTGTCGTTTCAGGAACCGCTCGAGGTGCCGGGACTCTCCCTCGAGAGCTTTATCCGCAGTGCATTGAGCGAGCAGGGCAGAAATAAAATGCGTGTCTGGAATTTCAGAAAAGAATTAAAAGCGGCAATGGAAGTGCTGCACATGGATCCCTCCTACGCCGGGCGGGATTTAAACGTGGGATTTTCCGGCGGTGAGAAAAAGAAATCCGAGATCCTGCAGTTGATGATGTTAAACCGGATCTTGCCATTTTAGACGAGACAGACTCCGGGCTGGACGTGGATGCGGTGCGGCTTGCGTCCGAGGGAATCCGCGAGTACCAGAAGGAGAATCCGGACGGCGCACTTTTAATCATCACGCACAGCACGCGCATCCTGGACGCGCTTCATGTGGACGAAACCCATATCATGGTGAACGGGCATATTGTGGCATCCGGGGATGCATCGCTGGTGGATAAGATCAACCGCGAAGGTTACGAGGAGTATGAGAAGCTGGCACAAAAAGGAGAGGATGAGCGGTGAAAGAGAAGACATACGTAGAAGACATTGACCGCAGCATATACGATGTGAAGGATGAGGAACGGGATGCTTACAAGGTCGATGAGGGACTGACCGAGGCGATCGTCGAGCAGATCTCCCGTGAAAAAAAGGATCCGCCGTGGATGGAACTGTTCCGGCTTCAGGCACTGCAGATTTACAATGAGATGCCGGTGCCGGACTGGGGACCGTCGATTGAGGGGCTGGATATGAGCCATATCGTGACGTATGTGCGGCCGAATACAAAGATGACGGCAAAGTGGTCGGATGTGCCGCAGGACATCAAGGACACCTTTGAGCGGCTCGGTATCCCACAGGCGGAGCGCAAGTCGCTGGCAGGTGTCGGGGCGCAGTATGACTCGGAGCTGGTGTATCACAATGTGCGGGAAGAAGTGGCAGCCCAGGGCGTGGTCTACACGGATATGGAGAGCGCGTTAAAGGGCGAATACGCGGATATGGTGCAAAGCCACTTTATGAAACTGGTCAAACCGAACGATCACAAATTTGCCGCACTGCACGGAGCAGTCTGGTCAGGCGGATCGTTTGTCTATGTGCCGCCGGGCGTGTCGGTGACGATTCCGCTGCAGTCCTATTTCCGGCTCAATGCGCCGGGAGCAGGGCAGTTTGAACACACGCTCATCATCGTGGATAAGGGGGCGTATCTGCATTTTATCGAGGGCTGTTCCGCACCAAAATACAATGTGGCGAACCTCCATGCGGGCTGTGTGGAACTGTTTGTCGAGGAGGGCGCGACACTGCGCTATTCCACGATCGAGAACTGGTCGAAAAACATGTACAATCTGAACACCAAGCGGGCGCTGGTCAAGGAGGGGGGACGGATCGAGTGGGTGTCCGGCTCCTTCGGCTCCCATGTATCGTATCTCTATCCGATGAGTATCTTAAAGGGAAAAGGGGCGCACATGGAATTCACAGGCATCACGTTTGCCGGAAAAGGTCAGAATCTGGACACCGGGGCAAAGGTGGTGCATGCCGCACCGGATACCTCCTCGTACATGAACACCAAGTCGATCTCCAAGGACGGCGGTATCAGCACGTTCCGGAGTTCCGTGAGCATTACAAAGGAAGCCGCCGGCAGCAAATCGGCAGTTTCCTGTCAGTCGCTGATGCTCGATGACATCTCAAGATCGGATACGATTCCGGCGATGGACATCCGCACAGGAGACGCGGATGTGGGACATGAGGCTAAAATCGGCCGCATCAGCGATGACGCCGTGTTCTATCTGATGTCCCGCGGTATCAGCGAGGAGGAAGCGCGGTCGATGATTGTCAGCGGTTTTGCAAGCAACGTGTCAAAGGAACTGCCGTTAGAGTATGCGGTGGAGATGAACAATCTGATTGATCTTGAGATGAAGGGCAGCATCGGGTAAAGGAGGAGCTTATGACAAAACAGAATCAGACGATCACAGTCAACCGGCTTCCTGCAAAGACCTGGAACTGGATGAAAATGAATGAAACCGTGATTGGAATGCCGCGGATCGACGGCAGTATAGCGATAAAACAGAGTGTGGCAGAAGCAGGGCAGGCAGAGGCAGAGCAGCTGCGGATGGCACAGCAGACGGATTGGGATAAAATCACAACCGGGATGGGCGAGGCGATGGATCAGCCGTCGGAGACAGATGTGGCATGGGATACCGAGCTTTTGGCGATTCCGGAACATGCAGACTGCGGCGAACCGTATGTGTACCGTTTTTCCTACCAAAGCGGGCAGCACGCCTATAACCGCCTGCATATCTATGCCGGAGCGCACAGCCGGGCAAAAGTAATCCTGCTCTGCGAGAGCGGGGAGACGGGCGGATGATGTCCGCTATCCAGACGAAGGTATATGCCGGGGAGGGCGCGAAAGTAGAACTGTATGTGGTGCAGACGATGAATGCGGAAGCCGTCTGCCTGCATGATGTGGGTGTCTCGTGTGAAAAAGATGCCGCTGTGAAGGAAGTGCAGCTGGAACTGGGCGGCGCCGAGGTCTATACGGGAACACTGTTTGAACTTAGTGGAGAAGAGAGCACGGCAGAACTCGTAAGCGGATATCTGGGCACCGGCAGGCAGAAGATTGATATGAATTATGTCACCAGACACCGCGGGAAAAAGACGAAGAGCAATATGCAGATATCGGGCATCTTAAAGAACGAGGCGAAGAAGCTGCTGCGCGGAACGATCGATTTTGTGCACGGCTGTGTGGGAGCTAAGGGGGACGAGAAGGAGGATGTGCTTCTTGTCGGTGACAATATGGTCAACCAGACCATCCCGTTAATCCTGTGCGCGGAGGAGGATGTGGAGGGCAATCACGGCGCTTCCATCGGTAAGCTCGACGAGAACATGCTCTTTTATGCCGCCACGAGAGGCATTCCCCCGGAGGAGGCACAGAGACTGCTGACACTGGCGAAGATCGAAGCGATAAACAGCCAGATCCCGTCAGAGGAGGTGCGCGGCGCTGTTGACACTTATCTGAAGGAGCAATGCATATGACAGATTATAAAAAAGATTTTCCGCTGCTTGCGGAAAGCGATATCGCTTACCTCGACAACGCGGCGACAGAACAGCGGCCGGCGTGTGTGCTCGATGCGGAGCGGGAATTCTATGAGCGCTGGAATGCAATCCGCTGCGCGGGCTCTATGAGCTGGGTGTGGAGGCGACAGAGCAGTATGAGCATGCGAGAGAGCGCGTCGCACGGTTTGTACATGCGAAGAGTGAGAGAGAAATCATTTTACCAGAAATACGACCGAGGCATCAACCTGGTGGCGTACAGCTATGCGCTGCCCCGGTTAAAGCCTGGGGATGAGATTCTTGTCACGATCATGGAGCATCACAGCAACCTGCTTCCGTGGCAGATGGCGGCCAGACGAACCGGAGCCACGCTTAAATATCTGGAGTGTGAACCGGACGGCAGTTTTACGGAGGAGAAAATCCGTGATGCCGTCACACCGCACACAAAGCTTGCCGCGCTGACACTTGTCTCGAATGTGCTTGGACGGGCGACCCCGGCAGAAAAACTGATCGGGATGGTACACGAAAACGGCGGTGTGGTACTGGCGGATGCGGCACAGGCAGCGCCGCATATGCCGATTGATGTCACGGCACTTGACGTGGATTTTCTGGCATTTTCCGGACACAAGCTGATGGCGCCGATGGGGATCGGTGTGCTCTATGGAAAACAGGAACTTTTAGAGGAGATGCCGCCGTTTCTGACCGGCGGGGAGATGATTGACCGTGTGACGAGAGAGGGAGCCGTATTTGCCGAGCTGCCCCATAAGTTTGAGGCAGGGACGGTCAATGCGGGAGGCGCGGTCGCGCTTGCCGCCGCGATCGATTATCTGGAATCCATCGGCTGGAAAGAAATCACGGAGCGCGAGGAGATGCTTACCGCCCAGCTGCTTGCCGGAATGAAAAAAGTTCCGGGCGTGCATATTCTGGGAAGTGGGGACGAAAAGGAGCACTGCGGAATTGTGAGCTTTACCGTGGATGATGTACACCCGCATGATATTGCATCGATCTTAGATGAGGCGCATGTCGCGGTGCGGGCGGGACATCACTGCGCCCAGCCGCTGTTGGAATGGCTCGGCATTTCGTCCTGTGCCAGAGCAAGCGTGGCATTTTATAATACGCCAGAGGATGTCGGACGATTTCTGGATCAGCTGGCACAAAGTCAGGAGGATGATGGGATATGAATAACCGGACATTTTATAATGAGGTGCTGACGGATCACAACCGCTATCCGGGGCACAAGGAGAAGCTTGCGGATGCAAATCTGGTGCTTGAGGGTGTGAATCCGAGCTGCGGGGATGATATTGTGTTGCAGCTGCGCGTGGAGGACGGCAGGATTGCGGAGGGAACCTTTACGGGCGACGGCTGCGCCATCTCACAGGCTTCCGTGGATATCATGCTGGATCTGGTCATCGGAAAGACCAAGGAAGAGGCCATGCACCTGGCGGATCTGTTCTTTCGGATGATTAAAGGGACGGTATCGGACGAGAAATTAGAAGAACTCGAGGAGGCATCGGCGCTTGTGGACATTTCACACATGCCGGCGCGTGTCAAATGTGCGGTACTCGGCTGGCACACGCTTACGGAGATGCTTGGGGACGAACCGGAAGAGAAATAGAAAAATATAGAAATAAAAGGAGTGGCAGGGATCGAGTAAATCTCTGCTGCTTTACAGGTTTTTGATGCCATCGGTTATTGCAGCCGGTATGAACCGGTTTATAATAAGGAAAAAACGCAGCCATCCGGCGGAGGTATTAAAAACCGGGAGCAGGATGGAAAATGGCGGATAATGATGAAGTTTATCAATAACGAAAAAATACTGGAAAAATACAAAAAGCGGTACTATAATGCACAATAATGTAAAGAGCGAACAACATGTTCGGCAAAGGATGCACGGGATTGTGCATAGAAATGGAGGATACATATGTTAAAGTGTTTTGAGAAGATCGATTGGAAGAAGACAGGAATTTTTGCAGGCGGCGTATTATTTGGAACAGCCGGTATCAAGGTACTTTCCAGCAAGGATGCCAAGAAGGTTTACACAAGCTGTACCGCAGCTTTCTTAAGAGCAAAAGAGTGCGTGATGAACACCGTAAGCACCGTACAGGAGAATGCCGGAGACATCTATGCAGGCGCAAAGGAGATCAATGAGGAGCGCGCAGCCAAGGCTGAGGCAGAGGCATTTGCAGATGCAGAGGCAGAAGCAGCAGAGAAGACCGAGACTGCAGAGAACACGAAGAATAAGATTTTGATAAGAGGCGAGTAAAGTGAAGTTTGCAATCAAGCATGAGATTAAGGGCGGATGCGGATTCATGTGGCACAGTACCGCATGAGTTGTGCACAGGCGGATACGCTTCTGTATTTTTTACAAAATGATATACAGGTCTCAAGCGCCAAGGTGTATGAGCGTACGGGTGACGCAGTCATCTGTTATGACGGCAGCAGAGCGGAACTGATTGACAAGCTCAGACATTTTCACTATGAAGATGTGGAAGTGCCGAACGGGCTGATCGAGAATTCCGGAAGAGAGCTGAATGCAAGCTACCAGGAGAAGCTGATCGGCAGAGTGGTGAGACGCTATGCATCCAAGATTTTTCTGCCGTATCCTATCCGGGCGTGCTGGACGACGGTCAAGTCGTTCCACTACATCTGGAAGGGCATAAAGACACTGGCGGCACGAAAGATCGAAGTACCGGTACTCGATGCGACGGCGATCGGAGTGTCTATTCTGCGCGGTGATACCGAGACGGCGGGATCGATCATGTTCCTGCTTGGCATCGGCGAGCTGTTAGAAGAGTGGACACACAAGAAGTCCGTCGGCGACCTTGCGCGCACCATGTCTTTGAATGTCGGCAAAGTATGGCTGAAGAAGGACGGCGTGGAGGTTCTTGTCGGCGCGAAGGAAGTCCGTGAGGGAGACGAGGTGGTTGTCCATATGGGCAATGTAATCCCGTTTGACGGCGTCGTGACAGACGGCGAGGCGATGGTCAATCAGGCATCCTTAACCGGAGAATCCGAGCCGGTACGCCGGATTAGTGAGAATTATGTCTATGCAGGAACCGTAGTCGAGGAAGGGGAGCTTACCATTCTCGTGAAGGCGGTAGGCGGCTCCAGCCGCTACGATAAGGTTGTGCAGATGATCGAGGAATCCCAGAAGTTAAAGTCCGGGCTTGAGAGCCGGGCAGAGCATCTGGCGGACCGTCTGGTACCGTATTCCCTCGGCGGCACGGCGCTCACTTACCTTCTGACCCGGAATGCGACAAGGCGCTGTCGATTCTGATGGTGGATTTCTCCTGCGCATTAAAGCTTGCCATGCCGATCTCCGTATTGTCGGCGATCCGTGAGGCTGGTTTTTACAATGTGACGGTCAAGGGCGGAAAATATTTAGAGGCAATGGCTGAGGCTGATACAATCGTCTTTGATAAGACCGGCACACTGACCAAGCAAAGCCGACCGTGGCAAAAGTGGTTTCCTTTAACGGGGACAGCCCGGATGAGCTTCTTAGGATTGCAGCCTGCATGGAGGAACATTTCCCACATTCCATGGCAAAAGCGGTTGTTGCGGCAGCCAGGGAAAAAGGTCTGGATCATGAGGAGATGCATTCCAGGGTGGAGTATGTGGTGGCACATGGTATTTCCACCACGATCAACGGCAAGAAAGCGTGATCGGAAGCTATCATTTTGTATTTGAGGATGAGGGAGCTGCCCTTCCTGCGGGCACAAAGGAACTGTTCGAGAGCCTGCCGGAAGAGTATTCCCATCTGTATCTGGCCATCGAGGGACAGCTTGCAGCCGTGATCTGTATTGAAGATCCGCTCCGTGAGGAGGCGGAGGCAGTCATCAATTCCCTGCGCCGCTCCGGAATCAGGAAGATCGTCATGATGACGGGTGACAGCGAGCGGACGGCAAGCGCCATCGCAAAGCGCGTCGGTGTGGACGAGTATTATTCCGAGGTGCTTCCGGAGGATAAAGCCGGTTTTGTCGAGCGTGAAAAGGCAGCCGGACGCAAGGTTATCATGGTTGGAGACGGCATCAACGATTCCCCGGCACTCTCTGCGGCGGATGTCGGCATCGCGATTTCGGACGGTGCGGAGATTGCGCGTGAGATCGCGGATATCATGGTAAGCTCGGATGATCTCTATCAGATCGTGACCTTAAAGCTGTTGAGCGACGGCCTGATGAAGCGGATTCGCAAGAATTACCGCGTGATTGTCGGATTCAATACCGGATTGATCCTGCTTGGAGTCGGCGGCGTTTTACAGCCGACCACATCAGCGCTTTTGCATAACACCTCTACGCTGGTTATCAGCTTAAAGAGCATGCAGAATCTTTTGAGCTAACTGAATATGTATTTTGAAAAGTCTTTACAGATTTGCCGCCGGCAGTAAAATGAGGCAGAACTGTGAAGGCTTTTTTATTTCATAGGAAATACCGTGATACATTCATGTGTGAAAGTGGAACTTTCCTATGAAAGTTTCAGAGAAAACATTCTGATACATTTCCAAAAATTTACAAATTTATTGATGACAAAATAAAAAATGTGTATAATAAAGGCAGATGTAAAAAGTTGGCAGATAATAGCATACAGAAAGAGAGTACCGGATATGAGAAAAAAATGGATCAGACTGATTGCAGCAGCTGTGGGAAGTTTTCTGCTTGCCGGCTGCGGTGCAGATACGCAGATTGATGATTATGCTACAAATGCCGGAGCGGAGAGCGTGCAGCAGACAGCGGGGACGGAGTCGGCAGCAACAACGACCGCGACGGAGGGAATCCCGAAGGACGAGATCAAGGTGGGGGTGCTCCATCTGTCAGACCCGGCAGAAGGAAGCGGATACACGTACACGCATGATCTGGGAATTCAGGGAATGCAGCAGAACCTCGGACTTTCCGACGATCAGATTGTGCGGAAAATCAATGTCCCAGATTCCGATGAGGATGCGACAAAGCAGGCGATTCAGGAATGTATCGACGAGGGCTGTAACATTATCTTTACGACCAGCTGGGGTTACATGGAGCCGACAGCGGAGATGGACGGAGAAATATCCGGATATTTATTTTTCCCATGGAACCGGTTATATGAGCAACGGCAAGAATTTCAATAACTATTTCGGCAGATCTATCAGGCGCGCTACTTAAGCGGTATTGTGGCGGGAATGAATACCACGACGAACAAGATCGGTTATGTGGCTGCCATGGATAACAGCAACTCCGAGGTGACGGGCGGAATCGATGCGTTCGCGCTTGGAATCTATTCGGTCAATCCGGACGCAGAGGTTTACGTCAAGGTGACGAACAGCTGGTATGACCCAGAGGCGGAGGAGAATGCGGCAAAGACACTTCTCGATATGGATTGTGATGTGATCGCCCAGCACTGTGATACGGAGTATCCGCAGACACTGGCAGAGGAACGTGGCGTATACGGCATCGGGTACAATTCAGACATGAGCAAGAATGCGCCGGATGCCTGCCTGTGCAGCGTTATCTGGAACTGGAGTGCCTACTATACCGCGGCAGTGCAGAGCCTGATTGACGGAACCTGGGACGGAAGCAACTATTACGGAGGCATGAACGAGAATTTGGTCGGTCTTACCAATCTGGCGGATTTCTGTGCGGAGGGCACGCAGGAGAAGGTAAACGAGGCGAAGGAACAGATCCTTCGGGACAGAATGGTGTATTTGACGGTGTGATCGAGACGAATACCGGAGAGACGGTCGGAGAAGCGGGTAAGACGCTGGATGATGCGACAATTACCGGCGGAATCAACTGGTATTTTAAGACGGTGAATGTTGTGGAATAAGCAACAAGAGGACGTAAAACGATATGCAGATACACAGACGAAATGGAGATTAGTATGAACATTAAGAAAAAGATTCTGGGGATTACAATTGCACCGGTTATTATATTGGGGTTGATTTCCATGTTTTTGACAACCACAATGGTACGGAGCGCCATGCTGGAGGAGATTGAGGAAGCACTTCGGGGAACGGCGGCAGCCACGCTCGCAGCCTACGATCAGAATACAGGAGATTATCTGCAGACCAGCAACGGGGATATCTGGAAAGGC
>ENA-OQDW01000429-OQDW01000429.1-human-gut-metagenome-genome-assembly--contig:-NODE-429-length-17714-cov-2.807415_pt1 | contig 17714 bp, 23 predicted proteins | sample MGYA00242784_ERZ504613 | MGnify/ENA primary metagenome ERZ504613 (study PRJEB26092, sample SAMD00036330) | human gut metagenome | host: Homo sapiens | study: EMG produced TPA metagenomics assembly of... | reverse complement strand
TTTCGAGCAAATTTTGTTGCAGACAAGGCAAAAATTCGCAGGCATACTTGGTGTCTGGCAAGAATTTTAACGCAGTATGCAGCAATTGCCGAAAAGACGCAGGCAGATGCCTATGCACACAAGCTCTCATTTCTTTTTCCGCACCAGCTGCAAAGTCCGAATTGTTCAATTATTTCGGAAAAAACCGTGGTACAATAGAAGCATCAAAGGAACTGGTGAAACCGCAAAACGGCGTGTTTCGGAAAGTTTCCGGCAAGGAGGAAATTGCAATGGATTTTGAGAGAGTGAACATCAAGGGCGGCTCCGCTTATGAGGACGTGGCAGGCTATTCCCGTATCGTGAAAGCTGGTCCGTTCGTGTACGTTTCCGGTACCACATCGGTGACACCGGAGGGCACGGTTTACGGTGAGGGTGATCCCTACGAACAGGCAAAGTACATCTTTAACAAGCTGGTCGGTCTGCTGGAAAAAAACGGCGTTTCCCGCGAAGAAGTTGTAAAGGTGAACATCTTTGCCACCAAGTCTTCCTACAACAACGAGATCACCCGTGCTTATTCCGAGTACTTCAAGGAAAGCAGACCCTGCTGCACATGGATCGGTATCAAGGAACTGAACCGTCCCACACAGCTGGTGGAAATCGAAATGCAGGCAATCGTAGGGGCTAAGGCGTAAAAGCACGATAGGTTCTTACGACAGGTTTTTATGAAATTTTCGTTGATTCCATAGAATGCAGAAAGACACCGCCGAACTTCTCCGTCCGGCGGTGCCTTTTTTTCTGCATTAAACTTACGTTATTTCAACACTTTATACCCTTGTTCCGTCACAGCTTTTTTCAGGGTAGCCAGATCTGCCGGTGCATTCAGAGATACCACAGCAGTTCCCTCGGTGTGGCTGACAACGGCTTCGTCCACTTCCGGAAATGCCTCCAGACACTTTTTCACTGTTGCTTCGCAGTGCCCGCACATCATACCCTTGATGTGCAGTGTGACCTGCATGCCAGAGGGCTTTCCCGCTGCCCCAGTCTGCTGTTCCAGCTGAATGGCTGCCACAGCCTGTTTCAGCTTTTTGTCCCTGTCGGAACGGTTCAGCTGGAACAGGTTCAGCCGCAGAGCGTTGGTGACAACGCAGAAGCTGGACAGGCTCATGGCAGCGGCTCCGAACATGGGGTTCAACTTCCAGCCCAACAGCGGGATCCAGACACCGGCTGCCAGCGGAATGCCGATCACATTATAGATAAATGCCCAGAATAGGTTTTCGTGAATGTTCCGCAGTGCCGCACGGCTCAGACGAATGGCAGCCGGCACGTCTGTCAGCCGGCTTTTCATCAGTACAACATCTGCTGCATCAATGGCAACATCGGTACCGGCACCAATGGCAATGCCGATGTCTGCACGTGTCAGTGCCGGTGCATCGTTGATGCCGTCGCCGACCATTGCCACTTTGCCCAGTGCGGACAGCTTTCGAATGACGCTTCCTTCGCCGTCCGGCAGTACGCCGGCAATGACATGATCGACACCAGCCTGTTTTCCGATCGCCCTGGCGGTCTGTTCATTGTCACCGGTGAGCATGACCACCTGAATGCCCATGCTTTGCAGCTGGCGAATCGCCTCCGGACTTTCCTCTTTCAGCACGTCTGCCACGGCGATAATTCCCAGAAGCTGGTTATCGCGGGCAAAGAACAGCGGTGTTTTTCCGGCTTTCGCCAGCATTTCCGCCTGCTGCTGCACTTTCTTCGGAATGGTCGTCGCCTGGGCGATGCAGCCGGCATTGCCGCCGTAGAGCACTTGCCCGTTCCACTTTGCTGTCAAACCGTTTCCCACCAGAGCCTGAAATTCAGTGACCGGCGAAGCGGGAATCTGGTGTTCTTCGCTATACTGTAAGATCGCTTTTGCAAGCGGGTGTTCGCTTTTCTGCTCTAATGCAGTTGCGGCGGAGAGCAGTTCCTGTTCGGTGACATCTGCCGCAGGGAGAATATCTGTAACGCGGGGTTCGCCGCAGGTGATCGTACCGGTCTTGTCCAGTGCTACGATCTGAACCTTGCCGGCTTCTTCCAGAGAAACCGCGGTTTTGAACAGGATTCCGTGTTTGGCTCCGACACCGTTTCCCACCATAATGGCAACCGGTGTAGCAAGTCCCAGTGCACAGGGGCAACTGATGACCAGCACAGAAATGCCCCGTGCCAGAGCATATCCCACAGTTTGTCCCACCAGCAGCCATACCACAATTGTGACAACAGCAATGGCAATGACAGCCGGTACAAACACACCGGAAACCTTGTCTGCGATCTTGGCAATGGGAGCCTTGGTGGCAGCGGCATCGCTGACCATGCGAATGATCTGGGAAAGCGTAGTATCTTCTCCCACACGTGTGGCTTCACACCGGAGAAAACCGGACTGGTTGATTGTGGCAGCTGAAACATTGTCGCCGACTGCCTTGTCCACCGGAATGCTCTCACCGGTGAGGGCAGATTCGTTGACGGCACTGGTGCCCTCGACAATGACACCGTCCACCGGAATGCTCTCGCCGGGGCGGACAACAAACTGTTCGCCCCGGTGCACCTGCTCCACCGGAACCGTGACTTCCTCACCATTCCGGAGCAGCACGGCGGTTTTCGGGGAGAGGTTCATCAGCCCTTTCAGAGCATTGGTCGTTTTGCCCTTGGAGTGTGCTCCAGCATTTCCCCACGGTAATCAGTGTCAAAATCATAGCGGCGGATTCAAAGTAGAATTCATGCATATAACTCATCACTGCGTCCATGTCGCCCTTGACCTGGGCATCTGTCATGGCAAACAGGGCGTAGGTACTGTATACGAATGCCGCACCGGAACCCAGTGCACCAGTGTGTCCATATTCGGGGCACGGTGGAGCAGGCTCTGGAATCCGCTGACGAAGAATTTCCGGTTGATGACCATGATGATAATGGTAAGCAGCATCTGCACCAGACCCATTGCCACATGGTTGCTGTTGAAGAACGAGGGCAGGGGGAATCCCCACATCATATGTCCCATAGAGATATACATGAGCACTGCCAGAAATCCCACAGAGGCGATCAGCCGCCGTTTCAGCACTGGTGTTTCGTGGTCGGCGAGGGCATCGCTGTCCGGAGCCGCCGCTTCGTCAGAGCCGCCCTTGCGGGAAGCACCGTAACCGGCTTTCTGGACGGCATCGATAATTGCTTCCGGAGAAGCTGTGCCCTCAACGCCCATGGAGTTGGTCAGCAGGCTGACAGAGCAGCTGGTGACACCGTCCACCTTGGAAACCGCTTTTTCCACACGGGCACTGCACGCGGCACAGCTCATGCCCGTAACATTGTATTGTTCCATTGATTGAAAACCTCCTACTTCATCAATTTTTGCAGTGTAATCACCAATTCGTCGATGACTTCGTCCTTGCCGGCACGAATATCATCTGCCACACAGGTGCGGATATGTTGGCAAGCAGTTCCTTATTGAAGGCGTTCAGGGCAGCGTTGGCGGCGGCGACCTGTACCAGAATATCCGGACAATAGGCGTTTTTCTCCACCATGCCCCGAATGCCCCGAATCTGCCCTTCGATGCGATTCAGACGGTGGATCAGTTTGGTGTATTCCTCCTGCGAGCGTTCCTTTGTCTTGTGACAACAGGGACATTCCTGTTTTTCTGTATGTTCCATAGCGGATAGGCTCCTTTCTGTATTTGCAGTGTATCGGGGATATACCCCTACCAGTATTATATACCCTAAGGGGTATTTGTCAAGGCGGGGAAGGTGCAAAAGTTTTGTTGCAAATTTGTTTCCCATATTGTTGCAGGAATTCTGAGGCAATACCGTACAAAGTCGCCAGACGCTCTTTGTGCGGTATTGCCCTGAATATCATACAGATAGCTGAAATAGCATTGCAACTTTTGCGAAGATATGCTATAATAGAAAAAATGGAACAGGAGGCGTTCATATGACGTGGGAAACCATTGAAATTGCCGGAAAAATCTGCCGGATCGCCGCTGCAGATTCGCCTGCCTGTGTGCTGATCCAGCCACAGGGGAACACGAGCAGGCACATCTGGCAGAGGAAGCCGGACAGATCTTACAGCATGCCCCATGTGAGGCGTTGTTTGTGTCGTTTCCGATCGCAGACTGGGATCAGGAACTTTCTCCGTGGCATGCAAGACAGGCATTCGGAGAAGAATCGTTTGGCAGCGGTGCCGGTGCAACCTTGCAGTGGATTCTGGAAAAGCTGCTGCCGGCACTGCGATCTCAGCTGCATCTGCCGGAAAATATACCGTATATTTTGGGCGGCTACTCTCTGGCGGGATTGTTCAGCTTGTGGGTAGCGTACCAGACTGATGCTTTTGCAGCAGTGGCAGCTGTTCCCCCTCAGTTTGGATAGACGGCTGGGCAGAATATGCCGCATTGTATCGTCCTAAGACACCGCACATCTACCTTAGTCTTGGAACCAAAGAACACAAAACCAGAAACCCGCTGCTGCAAACGGTAAAAAAACGCATAACAGAACAGGAAGAACTGCTCCGACAGGGCGGCGTGGATACAGTGCTGGAATGGAATACCGGCAATCATTTTCAGGAAAACGTAGCACGCACAGCGAAAGGCTTTCTGTGGTGCATAAAACAAGTGGAGGAATGCTGATGTTGGAAGTTTTTGAGATCTACCAGCCGCCGCAGGCAGACCGCAACAAGATTGCCGGAAAAATGCTGGGGCATGTTTTGATCGTCTTTGCCGCCCTGGCGGTCGTCATGGTCAAGCTGTTTCTCTGCATCGGGGCAGATTCTGCACGGAACCGTGATGCAGTCCGCAAGGTGACTTCTCCGGAAACGGAACAATGGGTACTCATCGTGCTTCTGGTATTTGTTGCGGCAGTGATCTATCTGAGTGTGGCAGGATTTCTGCTTTCCCGAAAAGTCCGCAGACAGTTTACAGCCTGGGTGTACAATGGGGAAAAACTGTACGTGGTGACGGCAAAGGTACCATCTGCCGGAAGGTATAGTTCTCCCCGTAGAGTTTCCAGCGTGTTTCAGATACAGGAACGGGCATTGGAGATACTGCACGACCCGCGAATGCTGGTCAGTCTGATAGAGGGTACCGTTTCCGAACCGTTGTTTCACGTCACGCCGGTGACAGAGGTGCGGCGAATCCGGCGGCGGGAGCAGGAAGTGATCGTGTATTTTGACCGTTATCGGGAAAAGATTTCCAAAAAAACAACAAATTTCGAAGCACTGATGATGCATTTGCGAGCATTAGGAGCAGAGTGAAGGCAGTCCTGTATGATATGCGTACAGGACTGCTTTTTTTGCAAAAAGACTTGCCAATCTGCGAAAAATGTGGTATAGTAGTACGTGGGCATTTGAAAAGCCCTTTTTATCGAACAATTGGCAGCAGATGTCAGGGAAGCAGGTGAGAATCCTGCACAGTTCCGCTACCGTGTCGGGGAGCACCATACACATGCCACTGGAATGTTTCGTTCCGGGAAGGCGTATGGTCCGCGGAGAGCCGAAGTCGGGATACCGGTCTGCTGCTTTGGAATAGATCCCATCTACGAGAATAGAGGAAATTGTTGGTGCATGTGTATTCTGTGCTTTGCATAACTGCAAAGGCTCTGCTTTTTGCACCCATACGAAGGAAATATGATCGGTATTTCCCAAGACAATCACACAAGGCTTGTGTGTTGTATCCCGTGTTCTTCTGGAAACACGGGCTTTTTTGACATTGGAGGAAACTTATGCAGCTGCTCTTGATTCGGCACAGCATCACAGCCGGCAATCTGGAACACCGCTATATCGGCTGCCGTACAGACGAACCGCTTTGCGAAGCGGGAATTGCTCTGGCACAGCAGAAATCGGTGGAATTTCGCCGGTCGTTTCCGGCACCGGAACTGGTGCTAGTCAGCCCGATGCAGCGTTGCCGGCAGACGGCAGAGATCCTGTTTCCCCATATGCCGCAGAAAATCGTGTGGGGACTACAGGAGTGCGATTTCGGAGCGTTCGAAGGAAAAAATTATCAGGAGTTGTCCGGTGACACGTCCTATCAGGCGTGGATCGACAGCGGCGGTACGCTGGCATTTCCGGAGGGCGAATCCAGAGGGGGATTTGTGCGGCGATGCTGTGCAGCGTTGGAAACGGCACTGCAAAGCCGGCAGGAATCTCATATCGCAGCAGTAGTACACGGAGGCACAATTATGGCGGTGCTTTCTGCATTGGAACAACAGCAGAAAGCGTATTTTCATGGCAGGTAAAACCTTGTACGCCGGTTTTTTGCAGGGTGGTGACTTTATCCCCCCTGCGGCTTGCTGTTTTAGGGAGTTGAAACAACGAGATGTGCATTTATATGGCGGGAGTGGACGTGCATTCCGCAGACGTTTCCGCAAGGGAACAGTTTGCATTTTCGGAAGAACAGGTCAAGCAGATTCTGACAGACTGGTGCAGAAAGACGGCATCAGCGGAGCAGTATTGCTTGCAACCTGCAATCGGACGGAACTGTATCTCTCCGTACAGGAACGCCGGTCTTCCGCAGAAGACGATGCTGTCAGCCAGCCGGCAATGGACATCTCTCCGGCAGAACTCCTGCGGCAGTATGCCCATGCACCGGAAAAGCCTTTTACCGGGCGGGTTTTGACGGAAATCGATGCGGTACAGCATATCATGGAAGTCGCCTGCGGTCTGCATTCGCAGATCCTGCATGAAGAACAGATCGTCACACAAGTGGGACATGCGGTGGAACTGGCACGTGCCTGTCGCAGTACAGACGGCGTGCTGGACACCCTGTTCCGAACGGCAGTTTCTGCCGGAAAAGAGGCACAGACACAAGTGTCCGTGCAGAATGTACCGCTTTCGGTTTCTTATAGTGCGGTACAGCAGCTGGAACAGCATGCCGGAACACTGGACGGGAAAACCTGTCTGGTGATTGGCAACGGCAGCATGGGACGGCTGGCAGCTTCTCTGCTGGTGCAGTACGGCTGTCGGGTGTTTATGACACTGCGTTCCTATCATCACGGGGAAACGGTGATCCCGTTCGGGGTGCAGCCGGTTCCTTACGAACAGCGTTTCCTGCAAATGGAAGCGGCAGAGATCGTCATTAGTGCCACCAGAAGCCCGCATCACACCATTACCAAGAAGCAGCTGGAAGCACTCTCGCGAAAGCCGGTCTGGATTTTGGATCTGGCAATGCCGCGGGACGTGGAAGCAGACTGCGGCACAGTGGAAGGTGTCACGCTCTGGAATCTGGACGATCTGCACAGCAGCACGGCTCCGGACGAAACGGCGTTGGCGGCTCTGCGGCAGATTGCGGAACAGTATACCGACACCTTTCAGATGTGGCGGAATTATCGGGACGCGGTGCCCTATATGCAGCAGCTGAAAGAGCTGATGACACAGCGAATCCTGCACAGTACGGCAGCAGAACCTTATGCAGAACTGCCCCAGCTGGAGGAGATCGTGCGGCTGGTGACGGAACGAACGGTAGACATGCTCATGGGCAGCATGAAATCGGAAATTACACCGGAACTGGTGCGGCAAAGCTGTGCAAAAATCAAAGACAGAGGAAGATTTTGAACCATGGGAAGAAAAATTCGTATCGGCAGCCGTGCCAGCCGGCTTGCTGTGGTACAGAGCGAACTGGTCATGGCAGAGATCCGGAAGATCCTGCCGGAAGCAGACTTGGAACTGGTGACCATGAAAACCACTGGGGACAAGATCCTGCACAAGACGCTGGACAAGATTGGCGGCAAAGGGCTGTTCCTGAAAGAACTGGACGCAGCACTTCTCGCCGGACAGGTGGACATCTGTGTGCACAGTCTGAAAGATGTGCCGGTGACAGAGAATCCGGCACTGCCCATTGGGGCATACTCTGTGCGGGAACTGCCGGCAGATGTGCTGGTGCTCCCGAAGAACTTCACACTGGAATCCGGCACTGCCGGTAGGGTGTGCCAGTGCCCGAAGAAAGATGCAGTTTCAACAGCTGTATCCGGAAGCGGTGATACAGCCGGTGCGTGGCAATGTGCTGACACGGCTGGATAAACTGGACAGCGGTGAGTATGGTGCACTGATTCTGGCGGAGGCAGGGCTGAAACGGTTGGGGCTGTCTGACCGGATCGCCTACCGTTTTTCACCGGAGGAACTGGTGCCGGCGGCAGGGCAGGGGATTCTGGCGATACAGACTCGTGCCGGCGAATATGCCGATCTGCTTGCCCGACTGAATTTCCTTGACGGGGCACTTTGTGCGAAAACAGAACGGCAGCTGGCATTGCTGCTGGGCGGGGACTGCTCGGCACCGGTGGGCTGTCATGCACAGCTGCACGGAACGGACATGACCCTTTACGGGTTTTCCGGTATCGGCGGGGTGCCGCGGTACGGCAGCGTGCAGGGAAACCGAAATGATGCGGACTTGCTGGTACAGCAGCTGGCATCAAAACTGACCATTACGGAATAAGTAAGAAGGTATCAATATGAATCTGACCAATCGGCCGCGTCGCCTGCGAAACGGTGCTCTGCTTCGCAGTATGGTGCGGGAAACCCGTATTTCTGCGGATACACTGATCTATCCATGTTCGTGCAAGAGGGGGAGCATATTCGGGAAGAGATCCCCTCCATGCCCGGACAGTATCGCTGGAGTCTGGACTGCGTAGATGAACTCTTGCAGCAGGTCGTGGATTCCGGTGTGAAAAGCGTGCTGCTTTTCGGGATCCCTGCTCAAAAAGATGAGATCGGCAGCAGTGCGTGGCAGTCGGACGGCATTGTCCAGCAGGCAGTGCGGCACATCAAGAGCCGGTTCCCGCAGCTGTATGTCATCACCGATGTCTGCATGTGCGAGTATACGTCGCACGGACACTGCGGCATTCTCTGCGGGCATGACGTGGACAACGACAAGACACTGGAAGTGCTGGCAAAAACAGCACTGTCCCATGTGCAGGCAGGTGCGGATATGGTTGCCCCCTCGGATATGATGGACGGCAGAGTGGGACGTATCCGGCAGGTGCTGGACGAAAACGGCTTTGTCAACACGCCGATTATGGCGTACTCCGTAAAGTATGCTTCGGCGTTCTACGGCCCGTTTCGGGACGCAGCCGGTTCTGCACCGGCGTTCGGTGATCGGAAAAGCTATCAGATGGATCCCCACAATGCCAGAGAAGCTTTGCTGGAAGCGGAATTGGACGTGCAGGAAGGTGCGGACATTCTCATGGTAAAGCCGGGCATGGCGTATCTGGACGTGCTGAAATCGCTGAAAGAACAATTCCGCCAGCCGGTGGCACTGTACAGCGTCAGCGGCGAATATGCCATGATTCAGGCAGCGGCTGCGGCAGGCTATATTGATCGGGAAGCTGTCATTTGCGAATCAGCGGTCTGCATGTACCGTGCCGGTGCAGATCTTTTGATCACATACTTTGCAATGGAACTGGCGAAGTACATTCGCGAGGGGAGGATCGGATAATGGAACAGATGCACATTGCTCATTCCGAGGCGTTGTACGACCGTGCCAAGGAACTGATGCCCGGCGGTGTCAATTCGCCGGTGCGGGCGTTTCAGTCTGTGGGCGGTACGCCGCGGTTTATTCAGCGTGCCAAAGACCAGTACCTCTACGATGAGACGGCAACGTCTATATCGATTATATCGGCTCCTGGGGACCGATGATTCTGGGACACAATCCGGACATTGTGCTGGAAGCTGTCCGGAATCAGCTGGAAAACGGCTTGAGTTACGGTGCTGCCACGGCACTGGAAGTGGAAATGGCAGAACTGATTCACCAGATCGTTCCCTGTGTGGAAATGATGCGTATGGTAAACTCCGGCACAGAGGCAGTGATGAGTGCTGTTCGTGCCGCAAGAGGATTTACCGGACGGGACAAGATCGTCAAGTTTGAGGGCTGCTATCACGGGCATGCAGATGCCATGCTGGTGAAAGCCGGCTCTGGCGTGATGACTGCCGGCATTCCGGATTCCAGCGGTGTGCCGAAAGGCTGTACCGCGGATACTCTGTCCGCAGTCTATAATGATCTGAACAGTGTGGAACAGCTGTTTCAGCAGTATCCGGAGGAAATCGCCTGCGTGATCGTGGAACCGGTGGCTGCCAATATGGGCGTTGTGGTTCCGGAAAAGGGATTCCTGCAGGGAATCCGTCAGATCTGTGACCAGTACGGTGCTCTGCTGATTCTGGACGAAGTCATTACCGGATTTCGCCTGCAGCTGGACGGTGCTGTCGGACACTTTGGTGTCACACCGGATCTGGTGACCTATGGCAAGATCATCGGCGGCGGCATGCCGGTCGGTGCATACGGCGGCAGACGGGAGATCATGCAGCTGGTGGCTCCGCTGGGCTCTGTCTATCAGGCGGGTACGCTCAGCGGCAATCCGGTGGCAATGCGTGCCGGTCTGACACAGCTGCGGTATTTGCAGGCACATCCGGAAGTTTATCATCAGGTAGGCTTCCTGTCCCACCGGCTCCGCAGCGGTCTGGAAGACATTATTCGCCGGCACCACGGCAACTGTACCGTCAACGGTATCGGTTCGCTGTCCTGCCTGTATTTTACACCGGAACCGGTGCGGAACTATACTGATGCCAAAAAGGCGGATACCGCAAGATTTCGGGAATATTTTCATTTCATGCTGGATGAGGCAACTATTTCGGTCCCAGCCAGTTTGAAGCAATTTTTGTATCGAACGCACACACGCTGCGTGAGATAGATAAAACGCTGGGGGATGCAGATGCATTTTTCTCTGCACACAGCGGAAACTGAGAACCTCTTTCTGTTCTCAGCCGGGAGCCAACGGAGAGGGGTTCCGAGAGGAGAGGTTTTCATATGAACAAACACAATGGCTCTGCTTTGCAGAACCGCAGCACCAGAGGCATGACGGGATGTCGTGTGCTGGTGTCTGCTCTGGCAGTTTGTCTGCTGCTGTCCGATATGGCAGCAAGCGGCAAATTCGGTGCATCTGCAATGCACATCATGGAGGGCTATCTGCCCGCTGGCTGGTGTATTGCATGGGGTGCACTTTGCATTCCGTTTCTGGTGGCTGGTGCAGTCAGCCTGAAGCGGAAAATCGCGTATCAGGGAAAAGTGAAGCTGCTGATCGCACTTTGTGCAGCCTTCGTCTTTATCATTTCTTCCCTGAAGATCCCTTCGGTTACCGGAAGCTGTTCTCATGCGACCGGTACCGGACTGGGTGCGATTCTGTTCGGACCGTCGATCATGTCTGTGCTGGGCATCATCGTGCTGCTGTTTCAGGCGATCCTGCTGGCACACGGCGGTCTGACCACACTGGGTGCCAACACATTTTCCATGGCGATTTTCGGACCGTTCGTTTCCTACGGACTGTTCCAGCTGCTGAAAAAGTGTAAGGCACCGATGGGACTGGCAGTATTTCTGTCGGCAACGATCGGAGATATGGCAACTTACTGTCTGACTTCGGTACAGCTTGCAGCTGCTTATCCCGGAGATAACTTCTGGGCATCGTTCGGCAAGTTCATTGCCGTTTTTGCACCGACTCAAGTCCCCATTGCCATTGCAGAAGGCATTCTGACTGTCATTGTCTATAATGTCATTCAGAAGAACTGCGTCAAGGAGTTGAAGGAACTGTCCGGCATTACAGTTTCCAACCCCAACCGCGGCAAATTGTGGGCAAGAAATCTGGTGCTGGCACTGGGTGTTGTTTTACTGGTCACCATTCCGCTGATGCTGCTGGGCAACAGTGAATTCGGCGGTTCTGATGATGCCGGTTCTACTGTAGTAGAAGAAATCAACGGCGGCTACACCCCGTGGTTTGAGTCCTTCTGGGAACCGCCTTCGGGAGAGGTCGAATCTCTGCTGTTCTGTGTACAGTCGGCGATCGGTGCAGGCATCTGCGGCTTTGTGCTGGGACGCATCAGCCGGAAACCGAAAACATCTGCATCAGAGGACGATGCTGCATTGACAGACCAGAAGCAAACTTCTGCTTCCTGACCGCAGGAGGCAACAGATGAAACGACATACACATTCCCATAGTCACGGAGAACGAATCCTCATTGATGAGATCGCCTATGCATCTGCATTGCGGCGTGTTTCTCCGTTCTGGAAAATTTTTGTGTCCCTGTATAGTCTGCTTCTGTGCCTGATCTCACATACATGGGCGGTGAGCGTGCTGATCTTATGCTGCATGCTGACCGCGATGACTGCCATCGGGAAAACCCGGTGGCATCATGTTATCCACTTAATGCAGATCCGCTGGCATTTGTCGTGCTGGGGTGCATCATGATCCTGCTGCAGATCTCACATCATGGCGAATCCATGCTGGTATCGCTGCATCTGGGAAGCTGGTACTTCGGCATCACCGGAGAGAGTCTGCATCAGTTCGGACAGGTATTTTTACAGTGTCTGGCGGCAGTCAGCTGTCTGTATTTTCTCTCTGCCACTACGCCGATGACAGAACTGTTTACGGCACTACGCCGTCTGCATCTGCCGGCGTTTCTGGTGGAGATGATGGAATTGGTCTATCGGTATATCTTTGTGCTGATGGAGTCGGCTTCGCAGATTCGGAACGCACAGGAATGCCGCCTGGGGTATGGCTCGTTAAAGACCAGCTTTTACTCCATGGGACAGCTGATCTCCAATCTGTTCCTGCGGGCATACCGGCAGGCAGACCGTACCTATACGGCAATGGAGTCCAGAGGGTACACCGATGAAGTGCGGACACTGGGATTGACATATGAAACAACAGGCTGGCAGAAAGGGCTCGCCATCGGATACAGTGTGCTCCTGACCGGAGCCGTGCTCTTTTGCAGAATAGGAGGCAGTGTATGGGGATTATTTTAGAGGCAAGTCATCTCACCTATGGCTATGACGAAAGCAGTCACGCCATTGAGGATTTGTCCATTGCATTTGAAGAAGGCAAGACTACCGCGATTCTGGGAGCAAACGGTGCCGGAAAGTCTACGCTGTTTCTGCATCTCAACGGCATTTTGCAGCCGGAGCAGGGAGAGGTTCGCTTTCGCGGGCAGCCGATTTCCTACAAAAGAGCAGGCTTGCGGCAACTGCGTTCCAAGGTGGGTATCGTCTTTCAGAATCCGGACGACCAGCTGTTTTCGGCTTCGGTATATCAGGACATTTCTTTCGGAGCAGTCAACATGGGCTTGCCCGCGGAGGAGGTGCACCGCCGTGTGGAAACGGTCATGGAACAGGTGGGGATCACATACCTGAAAGACCGTCCTACTCACGCCCTGAGCTTCGGACAGAAAAAGCGGGTGGCATTTGCCGGCATTATGGTCATGCAGCCGGAAGTTATTATTCTGGACGAGCCCACGGCAGGACTGGACCCTGTGGGCATCAGTGAACTGATGCACCTGCTCCAGGATGTCTGCCGGCAGCAGCACACCACCATTATTTTATCTACCCATGATATTGATGTGGTGCCCATTTACGCCGATGTGATCGACGTTATGGACAAGGGACACATGGTGGCACATGGTACGCCGGCGGAAATTTTCGCCCAGCCGGAACTGCTGCGGGAGCATCATCTGCGTCTGCCGCGAATTTCGCATTTGCTGGAAATTTTGCATAAGGAGGACCACTGGGACGTAGATGCTTCGGTTTCTACCATTTCCGGTGCAAGAAAAGAATTGCTGCGGCATGCGGCGGAGTGAGGAGGAATACCCATGAAAACAGGAACGGTATTTCTGGTGGGAGCAGGTCCGGGAGATCCGGCACTGCTGACAGAACAGGGAAAGGCTTGTCTGGAACAGGCAGATGTGGTAGTTTATGATGCACTGGTGTGTTCGTCAGTGCTGAACCTGACACGACCGGACTGCGAACTGATCTTCGCGGGAAAGACGGCGGGAAATCACCACAAAAAGCAGAGTGAAACCAATCAACTGCTGGCGGAGTTGGCACAGCAGGGAAAACGGTGGTACGGCTCAAGGGCGGTGACCCCTTTGTCTTTGGACGCGGGGGAGAAGAAGCACAGGTGCTGCGATCGCTGGGAATCCCTTTTCAGATCGTATCCGGCGTTTCCTCCTGCTATAGTGTGCCGGCTTATGCCGGAATCCCTGTGACACATCGGGAATACGCTTCTGCATTTCATGTTATCACGGGACACCGCAAAACGGAACAGCATACCGAACTGGACTATGCCATGCTGGCAAAACTGGACGGCACTCTGGTATTTCTGATGAGCCTGAGCAATCTGCCGGCAATTGCTGCTTCGCTGATACGGCAAGGAAAATCTCCGGATACACCGGCGGCAGTGATCCAGCAGGGAACAACCGCACGGCAGCGTGTGGTGACGGCTCCGCTTTCTGAGATCGCAGCAGAAGTGCAGCGGCAGGGAATCCACACGCCGGCAATGACTGTGATCGGAGATGTGGTTTCTCTGCGGCAACAGCTGTCGTGGTTTGGACAGGGCGAACTGTCCGGCAAAAAGGTACTGCTGACCGGTACACCGGCGTATACCCGCAAGGCGGCAGAACAGCTTCGTTCCTGCGGAGCAGAACCAGTGGAAGTCAGCCTGATCTACCCGAAGGCTTCTTCGCCGGACGTGCTGAAAGCATTATCATGGCAGTCGTATACGTGGGCAGTGCTCACCAGTGCCAACGGCGTGGAACAATTGTTTGCATCGCTGAAACAATCCCATGTAGACCTCCGGCTGCTGCTGCATCTGCGGTTTGCTGCCATTGGAAACGGCACGGCACAGGCACTGGAGGAACACGGCATTTTCGTGGACTGTGTGCCGGAGCACTTCGACAGCTGTAGTCTGGCAGAAGCACTGATCCCGCAGTTGACCATGCAAGACCGTGTGCTTCTGCTGCGGGCGGAAAACGGCTCCGTCATTCTGCCGCAGCTGCTGGAACAGGCGGGGAAAGCCGTCGATACAGTGCCGCTGTATCGGGTGCAGACCGACCTGCGGAAACGGGAACTGCTGTTGCAGGAGCTGGCAGATACGGACTATGTTTTTCTTGCCAGTGCCTCCGCTGCACGTGCCTTTGCAGAAATGACGGCAGGAACGAAAACTGCGGCGAAGCTGATCTCTATCGGAAACGCTACCACAAAGGCAGCAGAAACGGCAGGACTTCCTGTGGCAGAAACTGCGGTACAGTCGGATATAGCCGGCATGATCGCATGCATTCGGAAAGAAAACGAGGTGTAGAATATGTATCCTATCGCATTGCATTTACAGGGGAAAAAGTGCATCGTGTTCGGTGCGGGAAAAGTAGCACAGCGGCGTGTCTGGGGCTTGCTGGAATCTGGTGCGGAAGTCACCGTGGCAGCACCGGAGCTATGCCGGTGTGCTGGAAAAACGCAAAGCTGACTTATTTGCAGCAGCCTATGCACCGGAACTGCTGGGGGAGAATCTGCTGGTGTTTGCTGCAACTGATGACAGTGCAGAAAATGCCCGCATTGTACGGGAAGCTCAGGCTGCCGGAAAGCTGGCATCGTCGGCAACTGTATCGCCGGACTGCACGCCGGACTTTACTGTTCCGGCACATCGGAAACACGGCGACATTACCATGGCAGTGACAACCGAGGGTGATGCTCCGTCACTGGCGGGGGCGATCTGTCGGGAACTGGAACCGAAGCTGGCAGAGTACAGCGAACTTTGCACCTGTCTGGGAATTCTGCGGCGGGCATGGAAAGAAACCATGCCGGACGAGATTCGCCGCATGCAGCTGCTGCGAATTCTGACGGAGCCGAAAGCGTTGGAGCTGTTTCGGGAAAAGGGAAAAGAGGCATATCTGGCATATGCTTCCAGCTTGACAGAAGAACAGCTGCCGGCGTGCCGGAATGCACTGCTTATGGTCAGCTTTGGCACCAGCTATGCGGACACCAGAGAGCAGACCATTGGTGCAGTGGAATCTGCTGTAAAGCAGGCGTTTCCGGAAATGGACGTTTTTCGGGCATTTACCAGCGGCATGATTATTCGGAAGATGCGGCGGCAGGGCACTGCGGTAGACACGGTGCGGGAGGCACTGGAGAAGCTGAAACAGAAAGGGTATACCCATGTGTATATTCAGCCGACTCATGTCATTCCCGGCGAGGAGTACGACCGCTTTGTGCAGATGCGGCATCGTATGCAGGAGCCTTTGCGGTGTTCCGTATCGGCAGACCGCTGCTGACAGAAACGGAAGACTATCCGGCACTGATTCAGGCAATGGAGCAGGACGGCGTAATAGAAAAGGCATCGACCAAGGCATATCTGTTAATGGGACACGGCACGCCGCACATCATCAATCAGGCGTATCCGGCATTTGACTACTGGCTGAAACGGTGCGGGTTCGACAATGTTTTTGTGGGAACGGTAGAGGCTATCCCACGCTGGATACCCTTTTGGAACAGTTGAAAGAACGGCAGTATCAGGAAGTGGTGCTGGTGCCCATGATGCTGGTGGCAGGCGACCACGCCCAGAACGATATGGCAGGGGACGAAGAAGATTCGTGGAAGTCTGTATTGACCAGACACGGCTATACTGTCACACTGCAAATGCAGGGACTGGGAGCATATCCGGCGGTGCAGGCACTCTATGTGGCACATGTACAGCATATGCTGGAATTGTCACCAGAGGGAGGTGAACGGTAATGCCGAACATTCCTAACGATCCGATCATGCTGATGAGTTATCTGAATACCCAGCTGCGGGACAACTATGCCTCTCTGGAGGAACTGTGCAAGTCTATGTGTCTGGAACAGGCAGAGATCACCGCAAAGCTGGAAGCAGTTGGCTTCGTATACAAGCCGGAACGCAATCAATTTGTATAAGAGCCTGTGCTCGAAAATCCGTGCGTAAACAGAAAATATTGCAAAACAAAGCGGAACATCAGCTTTTACAGCCGGTGTTCCGCTTTATTCAGTGTTTCTTTTATATTGATAAAAGCTGTACTCAGCAATTCGGGTGTTCTTTGAGATATGTCTGTACCGTTTTCAGCAGTTTTTCACTGCACTGTTCTACAGAGCAGCCGGTGAAATCTACGGTGAGGTCTGCGTACTTCTCGTACAGCGGGCAGCGTTCCTCATAGAGGTCTTCCAGTGTGGTGCAGCCGCTGTGGCAGACAACGCCCCGTGTGACCAGATTGCCGACACGCTGTGCCAGCACGTCCAGCTGGTGGTGCAGATAGATTACAATGCCGGTAGATTTCAGATACTGCATGGCATCATCGCTGTAAACAGCACTGCCGCCGGTGGAGATCACTGCCTGATTGGTGTAGATCGACTGGAGAACTTTTCCCTCCAGTGTGATGAATCCTTCTGTGCCGTATTCGTCGATCAGTTCCATCAGCGGTTTGTGATAGGTTTGGATAATGACATCGTCGGTGTCGATAAAGTGATAGGAAAGCCCCGCCGCCAATGTTTTTCCAAATGTTGTTTTTCCGGAACCCGGCATTCCGATCAGTGTGATGTTATGCATACTGCAATGCTCCTTTTCGATTGGAATTTTCGCTTTTCGTGAAGTGTCTTTTCTATTTTAACATATCGATTACAAAAAAGCAAGTCATATCCGAAAATCTGACTGAAAAAATCGCAATCGCGGAACAACAGCAAAAAATGTTTCTGACTTTTCCGATTTGGTTTGAAAATATGCACAAAAACGTTTATATAATTACGATAAATATCGTTGAATTCGTTATAATTTTATGCTATAATAAAGGAAACACTGCATAAAGCCCGCCTGACGGCTTTGCACGCAATCTGCTTGCAGATTTCCGTCATATTGCCCAGAAATCCTTGCCATACATCCAGTATGCCTGCGGAATTTCTGAGCAATCTGCCGAAAAATC
>ENA-OQDW01000427-OQDW01000427.1-human-gut-metagenome-genome-assembly--contig:-NODE-427-length-17758-cov-3.682605_pt1 | contig 17758 bp, 17 predicted proteins | sample MGYA00242784_ERZ504613 | MGnify/ENA primary metagenome ERZ504613 (study PRJEB26092, sample SAMD00036330) | human gut metagenome | host: Homo sapiens | study: EMG produced TPA metagenomics assembly of... | reverse complement strand
GCAGGCCGAGTCACGGCTGACCGTACGTCCCCAATCTCAAGAGTGAAAAGGGTAATGTTACGGGCGGCAGCAGCCGCCTGTATGCCCCGCCGGGGAATTTTTGTTGGCGGAGATTCACAAGGCGAAAAAAGCCTCCCTTGAAAAGGGAGGGGAACCAGCGAAGCTGGTGGAGGGATACTACTGAAATCTTTTCTTTCCCCACACGCCAACAAAAACAGCCCATTTCCGGCAGACACACCGGAAATGGGCTGTTTCTTATTTATCAGATGAGAGAATGATACAATCGAACGCTTCGATTAGTATGCAACGCCCTGCCACTTCATAGCATCAGCAACCTTCAGGAAGCCGGCGATGTTTGCACCAACAACCAGATTGCCTTCTACGTCGTATTCCTTAGAACGATCGTATGCGTTGTGGAAGATGTTGATCATGATCTGCTTCAGCTTTGCGTCAACTTCTTCGAATGTCCAGGACAGACGTTCGCTGTTCTGGGACATTTCCAGACCAGAGGTAGCTACGCCGCCTGCGTTAGCAGCCTTTGCCGGTCCGAACAGAATGCCGGCAGCCAGGAACTTGTCGATAGCTTCCGGAGTAGACGGCATGTTTGCACCTTCTGCAACAACCTGAACGCCGTTCTTCAGCAGGATCTCAGCAGATTCGCCGTCGATCTCGTTCTGGGTTGCACACGGCAGAGCAATGTCACACTTGATTGTCCAGATGCCCTTGCAGCCTTCAGTATAGGTAGCACCTTCTACGCGGTTTACATATTCCTTGATGCGTCCGCGTTCTACTTCCTTGATCTGCTTTACAACGTCCAGCTTGATGCCGTTCGGATCGTAGATGTAGCCGTTGGAGTCAGACAGTGCAACAACCTTTGCACCCAGTGCCTGAGCCTTTTCAGTTGCATAGATCGCAACGTTGCCGGAACCGGAAACAACAACAGTCTTGCCCTTGACGCTGTCATTCTTCATGCAGCTCATCATTTCTTCTGTGAAGTACAGCAGACCATAACCGGTAGCTTCTGTTCTAGCCAGAGAACCGCCGTAGGACAGACCCTTACCAGTCAGAACGCCGGTGAATTCGTTACGCAGTCTCTTGTACTGACCGAACATGTAGCCGATCTCACGAGCACCAGTACCGATGTCGCCAGCCGGAACGTCGGTGTCAGCACCGATGTGCTTGGACAGTTCTGTCATGAAGCTCTGGCAGAAACGCATGATCTCGTTGTCAGACTTGCCTTCGGGTCGAAGTCAGAACCGCCCTTGCCGCCGCCCATCGGCAGTGTGGTCAGGCTGTTCTTGAAGATCTGCTCAAAGCCGAGGAACTTGATAACAGATGCACAAACAGACGGGTGCAGACGCAGACCGCCCTTGTACGGACCAATTGCAGAGTTGAACTGGCAGCGGAAGCCACGGTTTACCTGTACCTTGCCGTTGTCGTCTACCCAAGAAACACGGAACTGGATCATACGCTCCGGTTCTACAATACGGTCGATAACGCCGTTGGTTTCATAAGACGGATCCTTTTCTACGACCGGCTCCAAAGACATCAGGACTTCGCCGACTGCCTGCAGGAATTCCGGCTCGTTGCCGTTACGCTTTACGACGCTGTCGTATACGCCCTGAAGATAAGCGTTCTTAAATGTAAATGCCATGGGAATCTCCTCCTGTTGGATAAAAAATTAAATGTAGCAAAACATTCTGTCAAGAATACAGGTGATCCTGCCGCCGCGAGAGGCGTTCTGCCGGCAAACTGCCCTGCAAAATCCCGCCTGTGTGCGTTGGTCATGATCCCATATCCCCACGCTGTCCAAACTCAAAATGTATGTGATGCCTGTGCATTCGCTTCAAACACCTGTACACGCACTTCGAACAATATCTATTATACACCATTTGGCTATGTTTTTCAATGCAAATTTTGCAGATTTTTGCACTTTCTTCATATCGAAATCTGAGAAACCGTATTTTCAAAAGAAATCCTGCTTTTCAGTTTGAATTACAAATTTTAAAACACGGAAAGAATCACATTGCAAAGCGGACAGCTGTATGGCTTTTTCTGCGGGACGGAGGAACCGTTCCCGCTGTACTGCCGCCGCCGGAGCAAAGAAAAAAGCCCTGCCTTTGTGAAAAAGGCAGAGCCAAAAGAAGCATTTTCTGCAAAGCGGGCAGCTGGTCGTAGAACAAAAAAATAAAAATTCTTGGGCGATGCCGCAGAGAGTCGTTCGGAAACGTCGTGCGGATCGCCACAGATAAAACAGCTGTCAGCTGCAAAAAAGCGGAACGCAGCACGTTCCGGAATGCCGTTCTCATTCCGAAAGCATCTGTTTTGCTCCAAAAAACATTATATCGAAAAAAGACCGGATTGTCAAGCAAATTTCAATTTTTCCCGAAATATGCGAAAAAACAAACGCGTTTTTTGTCAGATCTCCATGAAACGCAGGAGATCGGCGGGAGTTCGGGCGAGATCGTCTGCTCCGGCACGTTCCAGCTCTTGTTCCCCGCGGAATCCCCAGACGCAGCCAATGGTATGCACGTCAGCATTTTTGCCTGTCTGAATATCCACGTCGGAATCACCGATCATCACCGCCTGTGCTTTGGACACGCCGGCAGTTTTCAGGATCTGTTCCACGATCGCCGGAGCCGGCTTTTTCGGGCGGTCATCGCTGCTGCCGAAGATCTGGTCGAAGCAGTCGCTGCCGAAATAGTGCCGGACAATGGTTTCCACAAAGGGCTGTGTCTTGTTGGAAGCCACTGCCAGATGTACGCCGGCAGCTTTCAGCTGTGCCAGAACCGCGGGAATGCCGTCATAGGGAGCCGTTTTGTCCAGACAGTGCCGGCTGTAGTAGTCGTTGAATTCCGCAAAAAAGGTTTCCACTTCTGCGGCAGGTGTGTCCGGCGGCAGACAGCGTTCGCAGAGTTTGTGCACGCCGTTTCCCACAAAGTGGTAGTAGGCATCAATAGGGTGCGTGGGCAGGTGCCGCTGTTCCAGCAGGTGGTTGGCGGTGCCGCCCAGATCGGCGATGGAGTTGACAAGTGTGCCGTCCAGATCAAAAATGGCAAGCTGATACATAAAACATGCTCCTTTGGTCGGAACCGCATGGCAGTTCCGGTTTTGGTGCGGGCAGCCTGTGTGGGCTGTCCATGCATTTATTATAGTACATGCTGGGGAATTTGTCAAACTCAGTAGACTTTTCAGCGTGCTTTTTGGGGACACTTCTTAAGGCAATACCGCACAAAGAGCGTCTGGCGACTTTGCACGCCATCTGCTTGCAAATTTCCCGTCATATTTCACAAAAATGCTCGTGAATACATCCAGTATTCACTCCGCTTTTTGTTTCATCTGACGAAAAATTTGACGACGCATCTGTCGCACAATCTTTGTGCGGTGTTGCCTTAAAAAATATCATAATTGCGAAAAAAAGTGTCTTTTTTCTTGACAAACCCGTTGGAATTTGATATTCTATAGAATGGAAGCGAAAAGAGGAAACATCGTATTCGCAATAGGAAAGGGGAAATGTTTCATGAAACGAAAGACCATTTGTTTTTTGGCAGCCTTTGGGGCAATTCTGGGCGGCAGCATGCTGTTCGGCGGAACGGCTTCTGCGGAAGAAGCGGAAGTGACGGACGTGCCTGTGGCAACAGAGGTCACAGAGGTCACGGTTCCGGCAGTGGAAAATTCCGGCTGGCAGGACGAGGACGGGGTACGCCGCTATTATGACGAATCCGGAAACTTTCTGACGGGTGAACAGGAAATTGACGGGGCGTATTATCTGTTCGACTATGACGGCGTGCAGAAAACCGGCTGGCGGACGGTCAACGGTGTGCGGCGGTATTACGATCCGGAAACCGGAAACATCGTCAGCGGCTGGGTGGATTACTGCGACCACCGGTATTATACAGATGCAGACACCGGCAAGAAAACCGGAGAACTGCAAGACGGCGAAGAACGGTATCTGCTGGACGCAGAAACCGGACAGCAGCAACTGGGGCTGTGCACATTTTCGGATCACACTGTTTCGTATTATGATGCAAACGGCAAACCAGTTTCCGGCTGGGTGAAGGACAAAGGAAAAACATACCATTTCAATAGCAAGCATCTGATGCAGACCGGCTGGCAGGACTTCGGCGGCAAAAAGTACTACTTTGCCTCTTCCGGTGTCATGCAGACCGGCTGGCAGGAGCTCTCCGGTGCAAAGTATTATTTTGATTCCGACGGTGCGATGCACAAGGGATTTCTGCGGATGAACGAGAATACATATTATCTGGACAGTCAGGGAAAAATGGCGAAAAGCTGGCAGACTGTAAACGGCCAGAAATATTACTTCGACAACAACGGCGTTATGCAGACCGACTGGAAGATGATCGGCGGCAAGCTGTATTTCTTCGGCGATAACGGCATCATGCAGAAAAACAAGGAGATCTTCTGCTACTATGATGAAAAGCACTACGGCGACTATTATTTGCAGGCAGACGGCACTGCGATCTCCATGGCATGCTACCGGCTGAATCAGGCTTCGCTGAAGCCGCATACCAGTTTTGTTGTCTATAACCGGCAGAAAAGTTCGCACAGCCAGTGGACTTCCTATATTTCCGCAAAGGACAAGCAGATCCTGCAAAAATTTATCCAGCAGCATTTCAAGGCAGGCATGACGCGGGAAGAACAGCTCTGGACGACCATGGAGTGGATTCACAACAACGTGGAATATGCATATGTACAGAACGGTGCATGGGCACAGATCACGAACAAGACCTATGTCGATGCCATTTTCACATATCGGAAGGGACAGTGCATTCAGTACAACGCGGCAATGGCAGCGATGATGGCGTATCTGGGCTATGATGTCAATCTGGTTCAGGGCTATGTAATGAGCGAAGGGAACCAGCATTTCTGGTGTGAAGTGCACATCAACGGCAAGACCTATGTCATGGAAACCGGAAATGCAGGCAAAAACGGAGACTGGATGCACTTCCTGGAACCGTACAGTGAAGCAACAGAGTATATTCAGCATTAAGGAGCTTTACCATGAAAAAAAGACAAAGACTTCTCGCTGCACTGACCGCAGCGGGAATGACAGCGGCGGCAGTTCCTGCTGTGGCAGTATTCGCAGACGACAGCGTTGCCGTTACCCCCAGCAAGTATTTGCAGGATCAAAAGGGTACACTGACCATGACGATTTCCGGTGATCGGGACGTTCGGGTGAAGATCGAGAAGGACACGCTGGACGGCGTTATCACGTACTACGACACCACACTGGAAAACGACGGTACCTACGATTTCACGCTGGACAGCTGTGAGTATAATGTGAATACGGAAACCTATGATTCCTCTTTCACCGTCAGCGTGTGGGACAAGGCAGACAGCAGTTGTTCCTATACAGAAGAACATCTGGTCGTCATGGATCCGGGCTTTACCCAGAATGTGGAACGGAGCCAGTTTGACTGGAACCTCACCTTGCAGGAGGGGGACAAGCAGGACGTTTCCGCAGTGGTGACAGATGCTTCTGTGCAGGACGGCATCTGGGCAGGCGGCACAGACCTGACCATGCAGTATGTGTCGTATACGCTGGGAGATGTGGACAACGACGGCTTTATCGATTCCACTGACGTGTTCGAACTGCTGCTGTACGTGGCAAAGAAAAGTTCCGGTCAGAAGAATGCGACTTTCACAGGAGATGCGTCCTCTATGGCGGAAACCGTGGCAGCCAATGCGGCAGATATTGACAAAAGCGGGGACATGGACAGTACAGATCTTTACTATCTGCTGTATTACATCGCCCTGAACGGTGCCGGCGTTTCGACAAACTGGGAAGAGATTCTGGCAAACTAAGGCAATACCGCATATTAGAAGCACATAGCAGCACAACACCGCATGCCCTTTCCGGATCTCTTCCGGTCAGGCAATGCGGTGTTTTTTCATAGGCTGAATGGAGCAGGGACAGATTTCGCAGAAACGTGCATATCTTGACAAAAAGAGCGAAATTATGCTATAATAATCACACGAAAACCCACAAGGAAAAACGAACATTTCAACTGTTCAGGAAAGGATTGTCTATGAAAAACAACAAACTGCGGAACGGGATCCTCATTGGTTCGGTAGTGCTTCTGGCTCTGATCGCCGGCACGTCTGCCGTGACCGTCGTTCCGGCGGGACACACCGGTGTGATCGTCACCATGGGAAAGGTTTCTGATCGGGTACTGAGCGAGGGCATGCATCTGAAAGTGCCATTTGCCCAGCAGATCGTGATGATGAACAACAAGATCCAAAAGACCGAGATCGATTCCAACGGTGTTTCCAAGGATCTGCAAACCGTTTCCAGCGGCGTGGCGATCAACTACCACATCAACAAGGACGATTCTGCCAAGATTTATCAGAGCATCGGCGAGGGCTATGCCGACACCGTGCTCCAGCCGGCAATTCAGGAATCCATGAAAGCCATTACCGCCCAGTATACCGCGGAAGAACTGATTACCAAGCGTTCCGCCGTAGGCGAGGAGATCGGTGCCACACTGGCGGAAAAGGTGCAGGAATACGGCATTCTCATCGACAAGTTCAATATCATCAACTTTGACTTCTCCGAGGAGTTCAACGCGGCGATCGAACAGAAACAGGTTGCCGAGCAGAACAAGCTGCGGGCAGAAACCGAAAAGGAACAGAAAGTCATTGAAGCACAGGCAGATGCCGAACAAAAGGTGATCGCCGCCAAGGCGGAGGCAGATGCCATTCGGCAAAAGGCAGAGGCAGAAGCCGAGGCAAACGAAAAGATCAACGCGTCCCTGAACGAAAACGTTCTGAAGTACCAGCAGATCGAAAAGTGGAACGGCGAATACCCCAATGTGGTTTCCTCGGATTCCTCGATTCTGGTGGACGCTTCTTCCGGCAGAGCCGCTTCGACACAGCCGGCAGAAAACGCGGGAGAATAACGGCAGCGGCAGAGCATCACTGCTTTGCCGTTTTTGCATAGACCGGAGGGAAGAACATGAAGTGGCTGAAAGCGTCCGGCAAAAAAGGCATACAGGGCGAAAAACAGGTTGCCCGCCGGCTGCGGCGGCTGGATTCCCGACAGTACATCGTGCTGTCAGACCTGCTGCTTCCCTGCGGCAGCCGTCTGACACAGATCGACCACGTGGTAGTGTCCGTCTACGGCATTTTTGTGATCGAAACCAAGAATTATCACGGCACCATTTCCGGCAGCATCTGGAAAGAGTTCTGGGTGCAGGAGTGTCACGGCAGGCAGTATGACCTGCGGAATCCCTTTCGCCAGAATTATGCCCATGTGCAGGCACTTGCCAGTTTGCTGGGGCTGGAACGGGACTGTTTCTTTTCCGTTGTGGCGTTTGCAGATGATGCTGTCTTACAGGTGGTACAGCCGGAGGACAGTGCAGAACAGCTGGTGCCTATTTCCAAGGTGTGCCGTGCCGTCCGCCGCCGGAAACAGCACCTGCTGCTGTGGGACGATGTCCGCTATTACGCCGGCGTGATTTTGTGTGCCAACATCGAAGACCCGCAGGCACGGGAACAGCACCTCTCCCAGATCGATGATGAAATTGCCTATCGGCGGTTTGCCCTGCGGCGTGGCTCTGTCCCCGCTGCGGCGGAAAGCTGGTGCTGCGGCAGCAGATACGGCTCTTTTTACGGCTGTACCAACTATCCCGAATGCCGCTATACGCTGGAAAATGAAGTATAATGAGAAAGTTAAATTATGCAAGTTAGTCATTATTTTTATGAAAATAAAATGTGAAAAAACTCTTGCATTTCCAAATCAAATATGTTATACTACAGAAGTGCATGAATACAGAATGCATGCAATCAAAGGCAATACCGCACAATCTTTGTAATGCTATAATGCTTTCATAATATTCCCATAAAGCAGCACCGCACAAATCATTTTGTGTGGTTTCATTGCAATGACAAGTGGAGTTTTGGATAGAAGACAGGGGAGAGCAATCATGACTGAGAAAAAAAGGCTCCAGATCGGTCTGATGATACACCATCTGGAAAATGAATATGCGAGCGAAATTCTCAAGGGTGCGATTGTTGCGGCAGAAGAACTGGACATCAACCTGATCCTGCTGCCAGGCAGAGGCATCAATGCAGTAGAAGATGATGAAAAATACTCGATCTATGATTATCAGTACAACGTGATCTACAACTATGTTTCTGAAAGGAATCTGGACGGTCTGCTGGTGTCGGCAGGCACTGTCGGCTCCTATATCAGTCGGGAGGAAATGGCACAGTTTCTCCACTCCTATGATCCGCTGCCCCTGCTGACTATGGAAGTGGAATTCCCGGGCTACCCCTGCATTCGGTTCAATACCAACGGCATGAAGCTGGCAGTAGAACATCTGATACACCACCACGGCTGCCGGAAGATCGGCTTTGTTTCCGGTCCTATGGGAAATCAGGATGCCATGGAGCGTCTGCAATGCTACCGTGCAGTGCTGGAGGAAAATCATATCCCGTATGACTGCACCAAGGTGGTATACGGCAACTTCTCCGAGGCTTCGGAAGAAGTGGTGCGGAATCTGCTGGATCTGCACCCCGATCTGGAAGCGATCTGCTTTGCCAATGATAAGATGTGCATCGGCGGTTATGAGGTGTTCAAGGAACGGAAAATGCGTGTCGGCGAAGATATTCTGGTCACCGGTTTTGATGATTCCGAAGTTGCCACCAGTCTGAAACCCATGCTGACCACCGTGCGTACCAATATCAGCAGCATGGGCTACCAGTCTGTGCAGTCTTTGGTGGAACTGATCCAGACAGGGGAAACCCGGAGCAGGACGCTGGACGCACGGCTGATCGTGCGGGAATCCTGCGACCTGACAGAGGAACAGATTCAGAAGCTGGCAGATCACTGTGCGGCGGAAGAAATTGTGGGCATGATCTTCAACAAGTACATCGGCGATCTGGAGAGTGCGACAAAGACCAGATTCATTCAGCAGGTGTGGGAACTGCTGATGAAAGAATTTCAGGCAGTTTGCAGCCATAAACCGCTGCCGCTGGCGGAATACCAGAAGGAGATCTCCGAGATGTTCGACCAGACGGACGTGATTCCGATACAGGTGCCGCTGCTGAAAAAAGTCGTGACGTATGCGAAGGAACTTGCTGTGCAGATCTGTCGGGAACAGCCGGAAAACCTGCTGGCAGCAGAACGGCTCCACGAGTTCTTTCTGGATAACCTGCTGGACTACAGCATGCAGCAGCAGTATCTGCTCCGTACCAATCTGGTGTACAGTAATTTTTTGATCAGCAACATCAACAAGGACATGATGATCAACAGCAATGATGAAGAAAAAAGCTTTTTCTCCATTGTGAAAAACCTCTATCGGGTCAACTTCAAGAGCAGCTATATTTACGTGTTCCATTCGCCGGTGGTGCACTATCAATATGAGCAGTGGATCATGCCGGACAACCTGTACCTGAAATCCTACCATATCGGGCAGATGTTACAGCGGGTAGAGCCGCCGGAACAGCAGATTTCTATTTACTCCTGCATTGCCAACCGCTATATGCCGCAGGACCGGCGGTATACGTTTGTCATGGTGCCGCTGTTCTCCAACGAGGAGCAGTACGGGCTGTTTATCTGTGAACTGGACTATAACCATTTCTCCCAGATCTATTCTGTAGCACCGCAGATCTGCTCTGCCATTAAGATGACGCGTCTGGTCAAGGAACTGGAGGGCAATCTGGAGGAAGCACGATTTGCCAACAGCCGTCTGAAGCTGATCTCCGACTCGGACGAACTGACCGGTGTGTACAACCGCCGCGGTTTCTATCGTGCGGCAAATGCCATGCTGAGCAGTCAGGAATCCGCAGGGAAAGGCGGCGTGCTGATTCTGGCAGACTTGGACAATCTGAAAATCATCAACGATACATTCGGACACGACGGCGGCGACCATGCCCTGAAAACCTGTGTGCAGTATCTCAGTTCCGCGACCCCGCTGCTGGACGCAATCGGCAGAGTGGGCGGCGATGAGTTCGCCGGCTTCGTCATGGCCGATGATCCGGAAACCGCCGGAAAACAGATCTACGACAGCATCAAAAAAGCTGCCCAGCAGTATAACGCTACCAGTGCCATTCCCTATAACATCACGCTGAGTGTCGGGGTGTATACTGTGACATGTCAGGGCGGGGAACAGTTGCAGAATTACGTCAAGTACGCCGATCAGAAGCTATATCAGGATAAGAAAAACAAGAACCGCATTGTCATCAAACCGCAGAATGATTCTATGCCAGTGTAACTGTCTTAGGAATCAAAAAGCCGCATCACCGGAGCTCTCTCCGTGATGCGGCTTTTGTTGTTTTTATTACATGCGGTCTGCGTGCAGATCTTTCACTTCTTGTGAATATCTTCCCGAATCCGTTCCTTGATGCCCTCGAAAATCACCTGTTTTGCGTGGATCGCCTGTTCCTTGGTTGCTGCCGGAATGCCTTTCAGCGGATAGTCGATGCCCAGATTTTCGTACTTGACTTCGCCCATGGTGTGATACGGCAGCACGTCCAGAGCTTTCAGGTTATCCAGTCCGCCGATAAAATGCCCCAGCTGCTTCAGATAGGTATCATTCAGCGTAATGGTCGGCACGATCACGTGGCGGATCCAGACGGGAACGCCCTTTTCGTTCAGGTACTCCGCAAATTCCAGAATGTGCTTGTTGCTCTGCTTGGTCAGCTTCTGGTGCTCGGTGTCGTCAATGTGCTTGATGTCCAGCATGACCAGATCTGTCACTGCCATAAGGCGGTCGAATTCCTCGCGGCGTTCCTGTCGGAACAGGATTCCGGAGGTGTCCAGACAGGTATGGATGCCCTTTTTCTTGGCAGTTTCAAACAGTTCTGTCAGGAACTCCATTTGCACCAGCGGCTCGCCGCCGGTGGCAGTAATGCCGCCGTCATGGAGAAATTCCTTGATGCCGTCATACTCTTTCAACAGGGATTCCACAGAACGCAGATTTTCGGTGTTGCCGTTGTCGATCGTCCACGTGTCCGGATTGTGGCAGTACTGACATCGCATAGGACAGCCCTGAAAGAAAATCACAAAGCGAATGCCAGGGCCGTCAACGGTGCCGAAGCTTTCGGTAGAATGAATGTGTCCTTCCATATTGTACTCCTTTCCTGAAATGCAGCATTTCACGAATATTCTGCCGCACTTCGATCATTTTGATACAACAGTGGGCGTACAGAAACTGCACGCCCACTGCTAACATTATGTTATGTTAATTTTGCTGTTTCAGTACGTTTCCGCTTACAGAGCAGCGTGGAAAGTTCTGGTGATAACGTCGTCCTGCTGTTCCTTGGTCAGCTTGATGAAGTTAACAGCATAGCCGCTGACACGGATCGTCAGCTGCGGATACTTTTCCGGATGTGCCTGAGCGTCCAGCAGAGTTTCGCGGTTCAGAACGTTTACGTTCAGGTGGTGTCCGCCTTTTTCTGCATAGCCGTCCAACAGACCTACCAGATTTTCAATTTGCTTTTCGTTTGCCATGATAAATTCCTCCTTGAGAATTTACAAATCGGGATATACGCGGAACTGGTGAAAAATTCACTCGTCCTCTATAAATTCAGTCGGCTGACAGCAAGCCATGTTTCCTTTCGAGCAATCCATGCTGCGATAGGTCTTCACATTCAAGCCGTCGCCCATGAGATCGTCTTCCGAAATCGTGAGATGACCGCTGCCATCTTCCATGAGCTTTTCAATCATGTCCACCAGTTCGTCCGACTTATCTTGTTCCTTGACTTCATGTTCTGCCATGACCCTGTGCCTCCTTTCAAATAGTCCTTTTCAGACTTACTGCTTTTCCATTGCCTCGCGGATAGAAGCAACATCGATGTCGCCTGCGAATACAGCGGAATCCTTACCCAGAGCATCCGGAATGATGGTGAAGGTGTTGGAGATACCGTCCTGTGCATTCTTCCACGGCAGCTTTGCAACAGATGCCATAGATGCTGCTGCACCGTGAGTGTCACGGCCGTGCATCGGGTTTGCACCCGGAGCCAGCGGCTGACCCTTCTTACGGCCGTCCGGAGTGTTACCGGTCTTCTTGCCGTATACAACGTTGGAAGTGATGGTCAGGATAGAAGTGGTCGGAACACCGCCTCTGTAGCAGTAGTTGCTGCGGATCATATCCATGAACTTGTCCAAGATCTCAACAGCAATGCTGTCTACACGGTCGTCGTTGTTGCCGTACTTCGGGAAGTCGCCTTCTACTTCGAAGTCAGTTACAACGCCGAATTCGTCACGAATGCACTTTACCTTTGCATACTTGATTGCAGACAGGGAGTCAGCAACAACAGACATACCAGCGATACCGGTTGCGAAGTAACGCTTTACATCTCTGTCGTGCAGAGCCATCTGGATTGCTTCGTAGCAGTACTTGTCGTGCATGTAGTGGATGCAGTTCAGGGTATCTACGTACAGCTTAGCCAGCCATGCCATCATGTCTGTGTACTTTGCCATAACGTCATCATAATCCAGATAATCGCCTTCTACCGGACGATACTTCGGACCAACCTGATTGTGCTTGCCGGTCTTAGCGTCCAGTCTTTCATCGACACCGCCGTTGATTGCGTACAGCAGGCACTTTGCCAGGTTTGCACGGGCACCGAAGAACTGCATTTCCTTACCAACACGCATGGAGGATACGCAGCAAGCGATCGCATAGTCATCACCGTGTGTCACACGCATCAGGTCATCGTTCTCATACTGGAACGAGGAAGTGTTGATGGACAGCTTTGCACAGTAGTGCTTGAATGCCTTCGGCAGACGCTTGGACCACAGAACGGTCAGGTTCGGCTCCGGAGCAGTACCCAGATTTTCCAGAGTATGCAGATAACGGAAGCTGTTCTTGGTAACCAGAGTTCTGCCGTCGATGCCCATACCGCCGATAGATTCAGTAACCCACTGCGGGTCGCCGGAGAACAGTGCGTTGTATTCCGGAGTTCTTGCGAACTTGACCATACGCAGCTTCATGATGAAGTGGTCGATGTATTCCTGAGCCTGTTCTTCTGTCAGAGTGCCGTTGTCCAGATCACGCTGAATGTAGATGTCCAGGAATGTGGAGGTACGGCCGAGGCTCATTGCTGCACCGTTCTGATCCTTGACAGCACCCAGATATGCAAAGTATGTCCACTGGATTGCTTCCTTTGCATTGGTAGCCGGAACAGAAATATCATAGCCGTACTTCTTTGCCATGTTCTTCAGAGCCTTCAGAGCCTTGATCTGATCTGCCAGTTCTTCACGCAGACGGATCTTTTCTTCGGTCATGGTGCCGGAAGTAACTGCCTTCTGGTAGTTCTTGTCTTCGATCAGGCGATCGATACCGTACAGAGCCACACGGCGATAGTCACCGATGATACGGCCGCGACCATAGGCATCCGGCAGACCGGTGATGATCGCATTATGACGAGCAGCACGCATTTCCGGTGTGTAAACATCGAATACGCCCTCGTTATGTGTCTTTCTGTAGTGTGTGAAGATATAGGTGATTTCCGGATCTACTTCATAGCCGTAAGCCTTGCATGCTTCTTCAGCCATACGGATACCGCCGAACGGCTGCAGAGAACGCTTCAGCGGCTTGTCAGTCTGCAAACCTACGATAGTTTCCAGATCCTTGTCGATATAACCTGCTTCGTGAGAATCTACTGTTGATACCAGCTTGGTATCCATGTCCAGAACGCCGCCGTTTTCACGTTCTTTCTGGAACAGATCCATTACTTCGCTCCACAGCTTTGTTGTGGATTCTGTCGGGCCAGCCAGGAAGCTTTCGTCACCCTCATACGGAGTGTAGTTCTTCTGGATGAAGTCACGAACGTCGATGGTCTTTTCCCAAGCACCGCCAACGAAGCCTTCCCATGCTTTTGCCATTGTCTCTGCCATTTTAAGATCTCCCCTTTGCCGGATAAACCGGCGAAATTTGATTTGGATTTTTCCAAAGCACAATCTTTTGGGCAGGCAATTTTCACGCCGCTTGCACGACGTGTTTTTTGCCGTCAGAGGACTGTGTTTTGATCTGTCTTAATAATATCACATCTCAACTACGATGTCAATAGGTTTCTTGCAAATTCCCAAGATTTTTTTTTTGCAAAACCTTACTTTTTGATCTTTTCCGGCGATTTGTTGGATTCCTCTTAAAAAAAGAAAAGTAAAATCGCATTTCCTGTTTCGTTTGTAAAATTGTAGGTCCAATTTCAGCTTTGACGGTGACTATCTGATGTGTTATACTAAAGCAGATTTATAAGGCAATACCGCACAATCTTTGTGCGGTATTGCCTTATAAATAAGAACGGAGGTCTTTTCATGTTACAGCTTTCTCCCCGCAGTACCATTGCACTGGTGGGCAGTTCCGACGGGCTGCCCCGGGACAGTGGTACGGTTTCGCGTCTTTGTGCTGTTCTGGAATCACTGGGACTGCACACCGTGATTTTTCCATCCCTATACCAGACTGCTGCCGGCAAGCCGCAGCCGGCAGAACGACGCGCCGCAGACATACAAGCCGCGTTTGCAGACCCGGAAGTGGATGCTTTATTCGATCTGACCGGCGGTGACGCAGCAAATGCCATTCTGCCCCATCTCGATTTTAAAGAGATCGCCAGATGCTCAAAGCCCTTTTTTGGTACAGCGACGTCTCGGTTCTGCTCAATCCGCTGCAGGATTTCGGAGACGTCCCGGTGTTTTATTTGCAGGCGCGCTTTCTGGCAAGCTGTTCCGCCGCCAAAGAACGGTTTGCGCGCTGGATACAGCAGCAGGACGATGCCCTGTTTCGATTTCACTATGCCTTTTTGCAGGGCAGTTCGCTCTCCGGAAGGGTCTGCGGTGGCAATATCCGCTGCACGCTGAAGCTCACTGGCACACCGTGGCAGCCAGATCCCACGGGACGGGTACTGTTTCTGGAGAGTTATTCCGGCAGTTTTGCTCGAATGGAGACTATGCTGCACCAATACCGGCAAATGGAAATGTTCTCCCGATGCAGCGGCGTGTTGCTGGGGAACTTTTCGGAACTGGCGGAAAAGCAGCAGCTCCCGACGCTGTACCGGTTGGTGCAGGACATCATAGACGATCCTGCGCTGCCCATTGCCGTGACCACAGAATTGGGGCATCAGCCGGAGGCGCATTGTCTGGCATACGAGGGAATCCGCTTAGAAGGATCGCAGCTGTAGCCATCCCACTGCCAGCAAAATCGCCAGCATCCCGAAATTCACAGCAGAAAAAATGCCCAGATATTTTCCCGGACGGGAATGCGCTGCCTTACTGTAAAACTGATAGGAGATCAGACTCGCCAGAGATGCGATAGGCGTTCCAAGGCCGCCCAGATTCACGCCCAGCAGCAGTGCATTTGCATTTTCTGTAAAGCCGGACAGCATCACCGCCGCCGGCACATTGCTGATACACTGCGAAAGTGCTGCCGAGACCCACAGTTCCCTGCCCTGCATCACGCCGGCAAAGAAATCCCGAACCACATCGACCCGTGCAATATTGCCCACGAACACGAAAAAGCAGACAAATGTCCCCAGGAGACAGTAATCTGCCTGGGCAAAGAGCTTTTTGTCACAGAGAAATACCAGTACAGCAGTCAGCAGAAGGCAGAGCCAGTCCGGAAGCACCCGGAACACAGTCAACAGACACGCCAGAAACAGCAGCAGATATACCGCTGCCGGCTTTTTCGGTATGGCAGACGAAGCCGTTTCCACAGGCTTTCCGGCGCAGGGCGTTTTCGGCAGCAGGAACGACAGTCCCAGAAGGATCAGCCAGCTCAGCACGCCGGCGGGGAGCATGGTACGGAAGAAGTCTGCGGTATGCAGCTGATACGCCGCATAGAGGTATAGGTTCTGAGGATTGCTACCGGTGTCATCATGCTGCCCAGATTGGCGGCGGCTGTCTCCAGAACAATGACCCAGATGCGGCTTTTCTCATCCCCGATTTCCTGGAACAGCAGCAGTGTCAGCGGCACAAAAGTGAGCAGCGCCACATCATTGGTCACCAGCATTGCGCTGAAAAAACAAAGCTGAACGAGGAACATTCCCACACGCCGCACCGTCCCGGCACGTTTCAACAAGTTTTGCGTCACCTGTTCAAACACGCCGATGCTGCGCAGTCCTGCCACCGTGAGCATCAGACAAAACAGCTGGATCAGCACAGCCCGGTTGCAGTAGGACAAATAGCCGGCATCCGGCGGCACAAAGCACATGGACACCAGCGCCGCCAAAAGCGAGATCCCCAGCACCGGCTGTCCTTTCCACCATTGCAAAAAACGTTTCATTGATACATTCTCCTTTTCTGTTACGTTCTACATACTTTCCAGTATAACACTTTTCCGGGAAAAGTCAAACGCTCCTGTCAGATGATTTTCCACATTTCCTTGACTTTTCCACCATTCTCGTTTATACTGAATATAATATCATGATTCTAGGAAAAAGGTGATCGTATGAAAAAGGCACTGATTGCGATGAGCGGCGGTGTAGACAGTTCCGTGGCGGCTCTGCTGATGCAGCAAAAGGGCTACGAATGCGTCGGGGCGACCATGAAGCTGTTCGAAAACGAACAGGCAGGCGTAAAGCGGGAAAAGACCTGCTGTTCTCTGGACGATGTGGAAGATGCCCGCAGCGTGGCTTACCGGCTGCACATGCCCTACTATGTTTTCAACTTCACGGCAAACTTTGAAAAGGAGGTCATGGATCGGTTCGTCTGTGCCTACGAAAAGGGCTGGACTCCCAACCCCTGCATCGACTGCAACCGGTACTTGAAATTTGAAAAGCTCTATCTGCGGATGCAGGAAATGCAGATGGACACCATTGTCACCGGACACTATGCCCGCGTGGTCTACGATGAAGTTACCGGACGGTATCTGCTGAAAAAAGGGCTGGATAACAGCAAGGATCAGAGCTACGTCCTGTACAATCTGACACAGGAACAGCTGGCACACACCCAGTTCCCTGTGGGGGAACTCTCCAAGCACGAGGTGCGGGAGATCGCCGAGGCAAACGGCTTCATCAACGCGGACAAGCCGGACAGTCAGGACATCTGCTTTGTTCCCGACGGCGACTATGCCGGATTCATTGAACGCTACACCGGCAAAACACCCCGAACCGGTGCGTTTCTCAACACTGCCGGCGAACCGATCGGCACCCACCGCGGTGTCATTCACTACACCATCGGACAGCGAAAAGGGCTGGGCATCTCTGCCCCGCATCCGCTGTATGTCTGCGGCATCTGTCCGGAACAGAACACCGTCACGCTGGGCGGCAGTCAGGACTTGTTTTCCCGCAGGCTGACCGCCACGACGTGAACCTGATCTCCTGCGACAGTCTGGAAAAGCCGGTTCGTGTACAGGCGAAGATCCGCTACCGCCATCCGGAACAGCCTGCCACGGCATGGTGCACACCGGACGGCGTACTCCATGTGGAATTCGACGAGCCCCAGCGGGCGATCACCTGCGGGCAGGCTGTCGTTCTCTATGACGGCGAAACCGTTGTGGGCGGCGGCAGAATTTCCAGTGCGGAAAAGTCCTGAGCAATACCGCACAAAGGCGTATTTCGCCGTTTTCCACAATTTCGGCAGCGTTGTTTTGTACACCTTTTTGAAAAAAATTGCTGTTTTGCCCTTGAAAACCTATAAAACCTATGGTATAATAGTAGTATATGATAAAGGCAATACCGCACAAAGAGCGTCTGGCGACTTTGCACGCCATCTGCTTGCAAATTTCTCGTCATATTTCACAAAAATGCTCGTGAATACATCAAGTATTCACTCCGCTTTTTGTTTCATCTGACG
>ENA-OQDW01000426-OQDW01000426.1-human-gut-metagenome-genome-assembly--contig:-NODE-426-length-17796-cov-1.760881_pt1 | contig 17796 bp, 21 predicted proteins | sample MGYA00242784_ERZ504613 | MGnify/ENA primary metagenome ERZ504613 (study PRJEB26092, sample SAMD00036330) | human gut metagenome | host: Homo sapiens | study: EMG produced TPA metagenomics assembly of... | reverse complement strand
ATGCATATAGCATGCTTTTTTGCTTTCTATCACGCTTTTTGATACCAGCCGTTCGTCTGTTCAATAAGCCAAGCTGCTCGAGCTGCCCAAGCCGCTGCTTGGTATAGCGCGGGTTCAGATGAATCTTCACCGCGATCTGCCGCAGGCTATGCGGCTGCTCGAGCAACACGAGCATCGCATCATACCGCCTGATCCTGCGCGCCGTATGCGCCCTTGCGCGCTGGATATGATACAGCCGCCGGCGTTCCTCGACACTAAGCTGGTCGGCGGTGCGCAGCGCCTTTCCCGGACGTGTGAGAATGGCAATACTGCAATCATCCTGCGTGCGCGGACAGACCACGGAAGCAAAATGTGTCGGCAAGCTGCCGCTGCAGCACATCGGCGCGGATGAGACACGCGCGCTGTATCACATCGGTCAGGATATCCGCGAGCGCGCGGCTCGGTTTGTGATACAGGCTGTGCTCGGTGCCGTCGCTCATCAGCACGAATGCGGCTTTGTCCCGCAGTTCGCCCTTGAACAGCCGCATGGTCTCGGCGGCCTTGTCCGAGGTGACAAAGGTGGTCTCATTCGCAAACTCGCCGTTGTCCGGCACGGACGCTACTTTGAGTGTATCGCCATCCAGATACCCGATCACGCCGTCACCGATATGCACCAGCAGGAACCGTTCTTCACTGACGGCGGCCAGCAGCAGTGTGCAGGCGAGATCGTGCATTTCGCAGCTATGCCTTTGGCTTCTTCGGCGAGTTCATACCGCAGGACGGAGAGCATCTCCTGCCGAACAGCCTCGGCCATCCCTCACATTCCTGATACTGAGCAAACCGGTCCGCGACCAGTTCAGCGGCGGCTCGGACCACTCGTTCCGCGCCGAAATGCGACAGCCGAGCCGAACCGGCGCCGTCCGACAGCACAATGACATGCACGCCGTTTTTGTCCAGCCGGAAGGTCTTATCCTGACAGGGTACGCCGCTTTTCTTGTGTCCGCTGCCCTGCATGGCACAGCATACCGATCTCCACATGTGATCGCTCCTTTCTGTTACAGCTCGGCCAGCCTTGATACCTTCAAAGTCGAGGGAAATGCTCTCACCGGCGATGGATTGGGATGTGGTGGAAACACTCTGGCTGAGCCATTCGAAGAACTCGCGGAATTTCAGACCTTTCAGCTTGAGCGGCGAACGCATCGGTGAAAATTCGGCCAGCGCCTTCATATCGGCATGGGCGCCGATGCGATTGGAAAAACGGACAGCTTTTTGTCTCTTGCAAGGCTGTCCATACGCTGTTTGGCGCGTGCCAGCTGGTCGGCGGCACCGTTCGGCGCACCGTCGCTCATCAGCACGAACCATGGCTGAAAGTAGTCCACGCCGACACTGCGGAACTGCTCTTTGCGGTGTTCGAGCAGGTCAAGCCCCAGGTTGATAGCCTCGCCCATGGGCGTCATGCCGCCGGCCGAGAGCGTCGGCACTTCCGGCTGCTGGTCGAGACCGGAGAAATCCCGCAGGCAGACCGGCTCCGTGCCGCCGAAGGTGATAACGCAGATATCGGCGGCGTACAGCGCGGTCTCGTCCTCCTTGATGGCCTGATAGAACTGGCGAACACCTTCGTTCAGTTCCTGGATGGGCAGGCCGTCCATCGAGCCGCTGACATCCAGACACAGGCACACCGGAACGCGGGCAGACGGGTTGCTGACCAGGTTTTTGCAATCAAACAGATATTTTTCGGTAGTATACATAGAAAACACTCCTTTAGCGGATTGGGTTTAGGTTAGGGAACAGGTTACATACGGAACCACTTTTCCAGGGCGGAGAGGAAGGAGGAGCGGTCGGATTTGATCGGCTCATCGGTCTGCGGTTTCTCTTCGCGCGGCATCTGGTAGGGAATATCGCTGAAAATAGAGCCGCTTCGGCGTGTTCGGCAGACCTTGCAGCGGCGCGGCAGATGAAAATCTTTCTTGTCGTAGGATTCCTTTTCGCCGTAGGTGATGGAGAACGGCTTTCCGCAGTCCGCACAGAGCAGCGTCGTGTAGACGGCGTTCTTCTTGTGATAGCAGTCCGGGCACACGGTCCGTCTCGGCGCTTTTTTGATGTACTTGTGGTAGTTTTTGTACACCATCTCCTGCCCGCACTCGGCACAGTGATAGGTCTCGCCCTTGTTCAGACAGTCACCGCAGATGCCTCCATCGCCTTGTCAGCCGGCACTTCATTGCCGCAGATGCGGCACTTGATGTACGCAACGTGCGGGTTCTTTTTTAGCCGGGTCGGGAACAGCTCCATCGACATGCTGTCGTGCTCACACAGCTTGCCGCTCTGCAGCAGGTCGAGGTAATACTCGAACTTGCGCAGCCACACATCCGTGCTGAAACGGGTCTGCTCGGTGCTGTGCAGACCGCCCTTGCGGAAGGTCTCATAGAAGTCGTTCTTGAGGTAGCGCGGCAGGTGGCTCCAGCAGAAGCGCCACATCCCTTCGGGAGCCTTGCCGGAGCAGCGTTCGCCGGAGGCATAGGCGAAATCACCGTTTAAGATGTTCTCAACCTGGTTTTCGCCGCCCTGCAGGGAGTACGGCGGCTTGCCGGGCAGCATGATCATGAACAGCAGCGTTGCAACAGCGAAACGCTCGTTGCCGATGGTGCGCAGGAAGGTCGAGAAGTCCTTGCGCTGGATCTCCGGTGCGGTGAAGTTGATGGTGCCGACCGGACACGGAAAGCCTTCGATCTGGTAGCTGTCGGTATCGACAAAGTCACCTCGGTCGGCGAGACAACCAAAATGTTGTTCGGGTTGATGTCGCCGAGGATAATGTTACGGTCGTGCAGGTACTTCAGTTTTTTCAGGATGGTGATGCACAGCGTCACCGTGTCCTGCTTGGTCCAGCTTGGGAAATATTTTTTGAGCAGCTGCGGCTGAAATACGCACTTTTGCAGTTCGCGTCCGTACGCCTGCCGCATCAGATAGCCGACAAAGTTGTATTCTTTGTCGTACAGCAGCGCCAGCGGAAAGCAAACGCCGTCGCAGCTGAGGTTCTTGCGCGCCAGCAGGCACAGCTTTTCGTGCCGGGTGCGGTTCAGCTTTTCCTTTTTGTAGATCTTGGCGACCATGCCGGGAATGTTGGTCTGGTAGATCGTGCCTTCACCGCCAGCGGTGATCTTGCGGCACAGCTGAATGTTCTTGCGGTTGCTGTCGTACAGCGCGGTAACAGTCGCACCTTCGGCCGGAACGGACGAAACCGTCCAGTTGCAGGCGCAGGATTTCACCTTGTCGGCCAGCCGGAAGCAGTCATCCGGCGGCACGGCAGCCGGACGGCGAACGGCGGCAGTCTCCGACTTGCTTACCGGTGTTTCACGGCGTTTGGGTCTGCCGAAGATGCCGAGACATCCGTTCTCGGTGATGCGCTCAACGCGGATGCTGCGCACGCCGTTTACCGCCTTGCTGCTGCGGATGTTCATAATATCGGCTGCAAGATTGTGATCCTGCGTGATGAGCAGCAGATCGTAGCGCAGACGGAACCGGGTAAAGACGGTCTGGAACACGTTGTCCGCGAACAGGCGGTCGTTGTCATCGCCGTAGATGGTGATGAGGTTGGCTTTCTGCAGGCGGTCAATGGTGCTGAGCGCTTTGCAGGCCAGCTGACTGCGGCGCGGATCGACGTGTTCGGGCGCTTTCGCGTGCTTTTCCACCTCGCGGCAGACCTGCAGCGGCACGATGATCTGCTTGTTCTCGCGCAGGAGAAGGGGAATGATGTTGCCCCAGAACTGATCGGCGTTTTCATTCATTAAACTGCAGGTGTCGATGAAGATGAGATACTTCTTAACGGTCTCTTCGAGGTGCTCGGCAAATTTCTTTTCTACGGTATACAACATGATAATTCTCCTTTCAAATCAGTGTCCGCTCAGTTGCGGAACGGCATCGTGTAAGCGCCCAGCTGCTGCAGGTGAGCAATGCGGCTGTTCTTATCCGGATGGCTGCTGGCGAGTCTTGCGAACAGGCCGGTCTCGCGTTCGCCACCGATGCGGTCAAGCAGTGCGCAGAGTGCGTCACCGAAGCAAGATGGAACGCGAACTCGTCCGCTTCGTACTCGGCGGAACGGCTCGAGTGCATCACGAGGTGGTGCCGATGCCGCTCCACGCCCAGCTGCAGAAGCCGACGAACAGGATCATCATCGCGTGGCAGATCGAGTTCATCACGAGTGCGAATACGCCGTCTCGTCCGCCGACCAGCAGCGCCGCCAGATCGGCACCCCAGTGAATGAAGTTGATGAACAAACGAAGGAGCAGGAGAACGGTGGTGATGATCATGTTGCCGATGGTGACGAACAGGATGAGGTCGGTGTCCTTGTGGGCGATGTGGCCGAACTCGTGAGCGAGTGCAGCTTGATCTGCTCCGGCGGCATGCGCAGCAGTCCTTCGGTGATGCAGATGGTTTTGCGGCCGGTGGCAAAGGCGTTGGCGGACTTATCATCGTTCATGAATAGCTGCACGTCTGCGGGAACGGACGGGTCAAGCTCGCGTGCACGCTCGTGTACTTCACGAAACAGCGGCATGATGTAGTTGAGGTAATCGGTTCGGCAGATTTTTTTGCAGCCGGTCTGCAGACGCAGCAGCCACTCGCCGAACGGCGAAAGCGCAACCGCAAGGGACAGCGCATAAAGGACGGCGCCGATGAGCAGTCCGACCGGCACAGGAACATTGCTGGAGTAGAACACGAGCGCGGAGCAGCCGCTGATGATGAGGACGTTCAGGATGAGGTAAATGATCAGAGAAATGTTGGATTTCCGCAGGATTCGTTTGAAAAGATCAATGAAATACATAATAATCGCTCCTTAAAAGTTGTTTTGTTTTCAGCTGATGTACATAGTATAGCATCGGGATATCCATCGGAGATTTCAAAAACAATAGAAAACACAGCCATGGACCGCTGACAGCTGGGTCTATGGCTGTGTTTCATTTTTTCGGAAAATATGGTATACTAAGGACAATACCGTACAATACAGTACATCACGGGGGAACGACATGGACGAAAACAGAGAAGAACGCTTTTACGACCTGTTAGAGGCCGATGAAAACGATGCGGAAGCGCAATACCAGATCGGTCTGTGCTACTTAAACGGCGACGGCACCGATAAGGATACCCAGAAGGCGGAAACGTATTTCCGCCGTGCTTCCGAGCTGGGGCATGCAGCAGCAGCGGAGATGCTGGGGAAGGACAGTATTGCCGATCAATCTCCGAATACCGAGAATGTTAGCCTGCCGGAACTGTGTTTGCGCGCCGAAAAGGGAGATGCGGATGCGCAGTATGCAGCGGCAATGCAGTTTCTGGAGAATAATCGCTCCGAAGCACAGCGTTACCTGCGTATGGCGGCCAAGCAGGGTCATGCGATGGCGTGCTACCAGCTGGCCAGAACCATGCTGCCGGATACGCTCGATTATGGATGTGCTGTACACGAGGAACAGCCGACTTATCAGGAAGCCGTAACGCTGCTCAAAAACGCGGTGGACTGCAGCTGTGCACCGGCAGCGGAGCTGTTGGCGCAGTGCTACCTGTACGGACTCGGCGTAGCGCACGACCGCGAACAGGCGGAAAAGAATTTTGAACGCGCGGTTCGGTTTTCCACGCCAGAGCAGGCGGCGGAACAGATGCTTCAGTTAGCACTCCGGTATGCCGAAGGAGAAGATATTGACAAAAGTCTGGGTAAGGCGTTCAGCTGGGTGCGAAAGGCCGAGCAAGCCGGTATGACGGACGCGCGTGCGCAATTTGACGAAAGGCTCGCACAGTACGAGCAGAAGAAGAAGGAACGCGCAGAACAGGAGCGGCGGCAGGCAGAAACGCACGCCGAATGGCAGCGACAGCAGGCGCAGCTGGCCGCCGAGCAGCGGCGGCACCAGGAGGCTATCGCGGCGGAGGAACAGAAACAGCAGGCAGCTGCCGAAGCCGAGCAGAGGAAGCGCGGGAGGAGGAGACCAAACAGCGGCAGGAGGAAATTGACGCTGCTGCAAAGAAATTACATAGCGAACGCCAAAAGCAGCAAATAAGAGATACGTTCTATCGTTATCTGGACCGCGTGTTGGAGATTTTGGGTCAGATCGCTGGCGGCATCTGCAAAGTGCTGATGTTTATCTTTGGTGGTATTTTCTCCCTGATAGGTTCAAAAGATAACAACGAATCTTCCTGCGGCTGTATACTGCTGTTTATTGTTGTAGCGTTAATTTGGTATGCAGGAAGCCAGGTATTACATATCTTTTCGTAAAATAAACAGCCTGACCTTATGGTCAGGCTGTTTTTCTGTTATTACAGGTCGTTCAATATGGTCTGCATCTCCTGCTGCAGCGCGGAAATCCGTTCTTGTGCTTCCTTGATCTGCGTGTTCAGCAGTTGTTTTAGCTGGTTGTTACGGTCAACATTCGCCGAATGATTTTTGAGATTCCGGATCTTCTGCACCGTCTGGAAGATGTTCCACAGCATGGCCAGAAGAATAACAAATGCCCATGCAAGCATCATCATACCTACATTATCTGCGTCCGGGTCCTGCGGAAGCAATACACCCCAGAACATCAGCGTCATAAACAGGAAGATAAATTCCGAAATATAGCGGCGGATGCTTCCTTCACGCCAAAACTTAAGCATAAATATACCGCTGAGAATCTCGCACAGGCTGATTATAACCGCGTTGGTACCGTTGCCAGACTGGAAGGATAGCAGCACAAGCCCCAGCATACTTATTGCTGAAACTACTGCACCGATGACCAAAGGGTTCTCTGAGCTTTCCCGGCGGTGTGCTGATATCATGCGGCATGGTTAGCCATTTATGCACATTTTCGCGTTCAAACTTTTGCGATTGCGCGCGTGTTACTCGCAGCTCTTGCAGTTTGTTTTCCCATTCCTGCAATTCCTGCTGAATCTCATCATAACGCTTTTGATTTTGGGCTTTGGCCGCCTGACGTTGCTGTTCTTTTCCTCGGCCTCGCGCTGCTTGACGGCTTCGGCTTCCTGCCTCTGCCGCTCCTTCTCCTCGGCATCACGCTGCTGCGCTGCGCGATAGTTCTCTACATCGCTGCTGAACTGCTCCATCGCATCGGACACACCGGCGTTTTGCGCGCGCTTGACGTAGCTGAGTGCCTTACCGTAGCTTTCCGGCACGCCGTTGCCGACCGCGTAACGCTCGGCCAGCTCGACCAGCGCCATCGGCTTTCCCTGCTGTGCGTACAGCTCGGCGCCTTGACAAAATACGCCTCGGCCTGTTCCGGGTCGTTCTGCAGCGTACCGCGTGCGTTCAGATAGCAGTCGGCCAGCCGTTCTGCCGCATGCGGAATACCGCAGTCAAGCGCATTTTTGAAATAGCGGACTGCCTGTTTTTCCTTCTCGAACCGATCATTCTGGTTTGCACAGTTTATCGACTGCTGCAGCAGCTTTCGCCGAGTTCGTCGCACGCCTGCCCGTTGCCCTGGTCAGCCGCGGCTTTCAGATAGCGGTCTGCTTCGGTCTGCGCCATGCCGTGCGCCATGAAGTACCGCGCTGCCGCGTACTGCGCGTCCTTGTCTCCATCCTCGCTTTCATGCACAGTTCGAGGATGTCGGTCTCCGCAGGTTCCTCCGGCGTGCCATGATTGCCGCTTTCGAGCAGCGCTTTCGCCTGCTCGTGTCCCTGATTTGCGGCTCGTGTCAGCCACTTTTCGGCTTCGGCGGTGTCCTTCTCCGTGCCGTCGCCGTTCAGATAACACAGGCCGATCTCATATTGAATGCTGGCGTCATCGGTGTTTTCTTCCATCAGATCATAAAAACGATCTTCTCTGTTCATTGGATGTTCCCCCTTGTTTCTGTATTTTCAGACAGTGCTTTTCGGAGTACCGCCGCAAGCTCCTCCTGCAGCACCTTTGGTCCTTGCAGCTGCACCATTGGGCCGAGATACAGCAGCCGCCGAACGATCTCACGCGCGTCAAACCGGTACCACCGAAAGGACAGCTGCACCATATCGTGCGAGATCTGCCGCGTTTCCTCGAACTGCTGGTTCTCGAACACGAGAAAACAGCGTTCGATGGCTCCTTTTCCGGTTTGACAGCCAGCCGCACCGGTTCGGGCATGAGCAGGCGTTCCATCGCCTGTTCGATCTTCTCTTCCGGCACATCGCTCGTCTGCATCGGTTCCGGTTCGAGGATGTTCTCTAACTTGGCTTTGATCGTGCGGTCTTGCTCCTCGGAATAGAGGATCAGCCACCAACGGCGGTCAAACGCGCTGTATTCCAGCTTCCATGGCAGAGCGGAGGCGGTCTGCGGCGTTTTGTCATCCCGGGTGCGGAATCGGTAGCGGATGTTCTGCCGACCCCGTATCGCGCGGAGCAGCGTCCGAATTTTCTTCTGCTCCTGCAGGCCGCATGGCGCTGCATGCGGCGCATAACGCTGTATTGCGTCAAACGAATTGCTGCCGCCGCAGAACTCCGACAGACGGTCGTACAGGTTTTCCTCGAGCAGCAGCCGCGCCTCCGGCATGGCCAGCATGTACGAGAGCCACTGTTTTTCAGTCTGCTGCATTGGCAGGCGCAGTTTTCGGTAGTTAAGGTTCAGATAATAACGATTGTCCGCGCGCTGGACAATTTCGTAATCGAGCAGCGGTTTTATGACCGAATCTGCTTCGGTAAGCCCTTTTTTTCTCGCCAGTTCAAAGGCTTCGCGGACGGAAATCGTTTGACCGCCTTGCAGCCGCGCGAGCAGCTCCAGCGCGAGAAGAAAGGCGCGGTTATAGTATTTATGAAACAAATTCACGGCATATTTTTCTCCAAATTTTCGAGCATTTGTGTCAACTGGGACGAAATCCGACTGTCCAGATCGTGTTCTCCGGGTAGAATGCGCAGCCACGGCGCAAAGGAGCGCAAAAACGGCACCAGTTCACCCGGATCGTTGACATAGGCGCAGTAGTATTCCTGCCCATCCTGTTCGATGATCTGTCCCTGCCGTATCTCGCGTTCGAACTGGGTGCGCATACCGGGTGCACTGTCGAAATGCAGTTCAGCACGGACCTCGGTTGTATCGCCGTAGGTGATGCGGCCCGAGCAGCCGGTGTGCGTGAAGGTGTCGGCAACCGTCTGCACCGCGTGCTCCCAGACCTCCTCGGATACCGGTTTACCCTTTTTCACCGCATGGATGCTGCCGAGCCGCACCATCGTCGGCATTTCGCCGCGCATACCGAGCAGATACCAGCGGCCCAGTCGGGTGTCGATGCGGACGGCCACCGGCAGCAGCGTTACGGTTTCTGCCGCCGGCTTGACACGTCCCTGCACGGCCTTTTCGGTTTTCAGCTTGTCCCATTTGACTTCCGCTTCGGCGTGTTGCGCGATGATATCCAGCAGCTGATAGACCAGATCCTCGTCCAGGATATTGGCGTTTGTGTTATGGCGCAGCAGGAAAGGAGACGGATGCTCATACGTATCGCCGCGGCGATAGCGCTCGTTTGCCACCTGTTCGCAGATAAAATATCCGGTTGCGCGAGGATAGCCGACACCCGAAGCAAAGGTGACGAAATGCTCGAACTGCATCAGCTCATCCTCGGACAGAATGCCGAGAATGTCCGGCGAGACGGCAAACCGGCTGCCGTTTTTGCAAAGAGAACCGGCGCTCGCCAGGTCTTTCAGGTGGCGCAGCACCCAGTTATACAGCGAAGTGCCGTCGGCATCGCTTTTACCCTCTTTTTCGAGTCGGGCTGCACAGTTCAGGTGCGGTAGCCGGCTTCTGCGCCAGACCGTTCAGCATGGAGAGCGTCAGCGGCAGTTCCTTTTGCTCGTCCATCGTGTACAGCGAGTAGCTGCCGGACAGACCGTATTTTCCGCTCTCGGTATACAGCCGTTCCATCCGCGGATACTTGCGGCCGCTGCGGACAAGTGCGTTCTGCTCATCCTTCGGGAAGATATCGTAGATCAGCCGCAATTCCTGATCGTAGGATTTGACCTTGATGATATTCGCTGCTTCAAAATCCTCGCGCGAGAAGAAGCCGTATAAGTAGATATGACTGAGCAGGCTGCGAATGCTCTCGTACTGCCGCCGTCCTGTGATGTTTTTACCCATAACCCATCCTTTTTTCGTTTCTCTCAGAGTTTGAGCAGATTGGGATCCGTGTGGCCCTCCTGCTTTTCCTGCACCCGAATGACGATCAGGCTCATATCATCCGAGGTGCGGGACCAGAACACTTCGTTCATGTTCTTTTCCAGCAGAAAGCTGACCTCGTCCTCTTCCTTCTCTTTCAGCCAGCGTGCAATGGTCCGGCAGGCCGGAGCAGGCTCGCCGGTCGAAGTCTGATACAGCTTTTCGCCGTGCCGTCGCTCATCATGAGCAGGGTGCTGCCGGCTTGGAGCGTGCCCTTCTGAATTCGCAGATGCTCGACCGCATCGTCGCCGGTGATGAACCAGGTTTCGTTTTCGTATTCGCCGTTTTCCGGCGGACTGAATGTGCGCATTTCGCCATTCGGATCTACAAGAATCTGCACACCGTCTCCGATGTGACCGGAGATATAGCGGCCGTCCTCAGCGATGGCAACAAACAGCAGCGTGCACGCCTGATCGTAAAGCGAATAGGAGTTGTTCAGCATGGCATTGGTGGCTTCGACCCATGCACCGGTTGCGACCATGTGGGGTTCGTATTCCCAAAAATCTTCAAAGCGTACGTACAGCTTGCTTGCGACCGCAACGGTTGCCAGTTCTGCACCGATGTGGCTGTACGGACGGCTTCCGGCGCCGTCTGCAAGTGCAGCCGTGGTGTAATCATCACCGGCGAATACCGCCGTTTTGTCCTGACAGGGGATGTTATGCAGACCATGGTCCGAGCCGGTCACCCTTGCTAAACTGATCTTGAATTCCATACGGTTCACCTCTTGTAAACGGTCTTTACTTCACCCCATTCAGCGTAGGATCGTACTTGACTTCCTCGCCGCTGAGCGATCGGCTGGTCTTTTGGATACTGCGGCTCAGCCAGCCGAAAAAGTCCATAAAGCGCAGGTCGTTCAGATACTGCACCTGACCGTCCGGCGACAGTTTGCCGAGCGACGTATACTCCGCCTTATCCGCATCGCCGACCGACACGCACAGCACGCTGAGGTGTTTTTCATCGCTTTCGGTCTTGAGCAGCCTGGCGGCCTTGTCCAGATCACGCATGGACTGGCTTTCGTCGCCGTCTCCGATCAGGACGAGCCATGGACGGTAATGGCTGACACCGACCTTGTTGTACCGCTCGAGACGCCGCTGCAGAATGTATGTGCGGTGAACACGGCGTCGGCAAGCGGCGTTTCACCGTCGGCGTGCAGTTCCGGAATTTTGAGCCGGTCAGGCGACTCAAAATCGCATTCTACACGGGCCGAGGTTCCGCCGTAGCTGACAATGCACAGCTCAACCGAATCCGCCGCGATCGGATCGTTCTCCAGTTCCCCGGCGAAAGCGTTCGAGACCCTCCATCATCTTGTACAGACGGCCGTTCTGCAGCATGGAATACGAGCAGTCCACGCATACGATGATCGGCGTGCGCGATTCCGGATTGTTGGCCAGTTCCGTAAGGCTGATCTTGCTTTCCTCCGGTGTCTCTACCGGATATTTGGGTTTTTTACTGGAAGCCATAGTGGTTTCTCCTTTCGTGCACGGCGGTTATCGGGTTCCCAAATGCTTGGCAAGGCAGCTGGAGCACCAGACGGATTTTCCTTTCATCCGCATCTCGCGGATCTGAGCCACGCTGCGGTTGTAGATGAAAGCGCCGCAGTCGTCACAGTGTTTGGCGCTCAGGCAGTCCGGGCACAGAATGTCTTTGTTCTTGCGTTGAAGGCTCAGGACTTTACCGGCGGTTGTGGCAAATTCCTTGCCGCATTCCGAGCAGGTAACGCGGTAAGTCTGGCGGTTCAGATTCTGCTGAATATCCCAGCAGAACAGACAGAGCATGGGCTCACGGTTCGCCTGACGGCGTTCATATACATCCTTGCCCAGATTGAACGGTTTTCCGCAGTCCTCGCAGACAGATCGACCATTTCGGTGCCGTCTTCGGACACATCGGAAATATCCTTGTACGAGTTCGGAATCAGTTCGTCCGTGCTGTGCCCAAGCTCGATCTGGCGGACATACTCGGTCATGGTCTCGGCCCACTCAGCGGCGGTTGAACGTTTTTTGTTGGTGAACGTGTTGTAGAACGGCGTTTTGACACGGCGTGTGGTGTGGCTCCAGATGTAGCGCGAAAAGCCGACAGGCGGGTTGAGTTTGCTGTTGGCAGGCTGGTCCTCATCGTCCGAACGGTAGGGATACGGAAATGTACCGGCAATAATAGCATCGACTACATCCTGATTGTTGTTGTTGCGGCTCTCGTAGGGAGCACGGCCAAGCGTGAGAATCTCAAACAGCAGTACCGCGAGGGAATACTGCTCATCCTGAATGGTGCGGGTAAAGCCAAAGTCCACTCTGCCGAGCGTTTCATCTCTCGATGGCGTTCCGGCGGCGTGTAGCGCACCGTGCCGACTGGACAGCCGAAAGCGCCGACCTGGTAGCTGTCGCAGTCTACAAAGCTGACACTGCAGTCCTGCGCGACCATAAAGTTGCGCGGATTGATATCGCCCATTAAAATATCGTGGCTGTGCATCTGCGCAAAGATGGACGCAATATTGGCAGCAATCTGTGCCAGACTTTTGCGCGTCCAGCCGCGCTCGATGATGCGGCGCTGCCCACGGCCGGGATGGAACACGGTCAGCGCCAGTTCGACACCGGCGGCACTCGGCATGAGAAAACCGACCGGGATTTCATCCTTCGTGTACAGCATCGCGCACGGCCAGCAAAGACCGTGAATATGCGGATCATGCTGCACCATGTAGTCCAGCTTGTTCTTACGCTCGGTGTTCATTCGCTTTCCGGTGTAGATTTTGGCCGCCAGATGTTCCAGCGAATTGGTATTGAAGATTTGGCCTTCACCGCCTTCACCGATCTTGGACAGTAAGCGAATTTCGGAATAGTGTCCGTCCGGCCATGCGGCGTTGAGCACGGTGCCGGTTGTGCTGTGCGGCGCCTTCGGCTCTGTGGGAGCCGGTGCAGGTGCGGGAGCCGGTGTGGATTTTGGGTCTCTCATCTCGGAGAGCATCGGACAGGTTGCACCGAATAACAGCAGTTCGGCTTCGTCCATCGGCTTGGACGTGACGAGGTTGCGGCAGGGCAGCGCGGCAGCGGCTTCTGACATGGACTTGTCCATGGTCAGCAGCCAGAAGCGCGTAGTCGGGTTCTGGAGAGCAGCGGCACGCAGATTGTCACTGCTGCTGCGGCTGGTGGTCGGGCTGTACACCACACGGATGAGACCGTGTTCGTTGAGTGCTCGCAGAGCCTTGATCGCGTTCTTTTCGCTCTTATGCAGCTTTTCCAGCGCGCGGCGCCGTTCCTCGTCGAATGCTTCGGTGTCGGACGGACGGCTGCTGCGGAATTTGGAGAACATCGTGCCGATAACGGACGAATCCAGCCAGAGCTGCTTTTTCTCCTTTTGAAGCAGCGGCAGCAGCGTTGCGGAGATATAACGGCGGCCGACTGCGGACTCGAACAGCGTTTCATCCGCTGTGAGCACAAAATTCTGCAGAACGGCCTGCAGCTGCTGCTCCAGCTTGAACATACGGCGCTCGGGACGGAGAGCCGCGCTGACCTCCTCCGGCAGACGCAGTTCATCCGGTTTATTCTCGGCGAACTCCGAGGTATCGCCGGTCTCATCGAGCTTTTCGAGTTTTTCCGTGGTCTCACGGCGCTTTTTCGACCGTTTTTCGGTCTGCTCGGCAAGCTGCCTGCGTTCTTCCTGCTGCCGCGCGGACGGAGCATCGAATAGGACAGCAGTTCTTCCAGCTTTGTGCGGTCCGGATATTCGTAAATTTTGCCGTCCTTTTCGTTGATGTTGTAGCTTCGGATCACGTCCTTGACAGCGGCGATCTGCTCCAACGTCAGTTCGTCCGTACGGAATACCACACAGGCAGCGTCGTCAAGGTCGATCGGCGGCGCACTGAATTTCCGGTGGTACTCTTCTTCGATGCGTTTCCAGTACGCGCGAATTTCGTCCGCAAACGGAAAATCCTCTTTTTTGCACAGCGGTACCGTAATGCGCTGCAGCAGCTGAATATCCTGCTTTAAGCTGTCTGCTGTGATGTTTTGAATGCCTCGATCGTGTCGTGCGAGTACTTGTTTCGCAGGTGAATCGCTGTTTTCAGGTTTGAGGTATAACTCTCTGTGTTATCCATCAAATTGAAGTAGCGAAAGAAATTTTCGCTGTCTATCGGGTGCTCGTCCGGTTTTTTCTTATCGAATACGCGCTCGTGACCGTGAGCCAGATATTTTAATGTACATTGGTAATCAATCGCAGAATACGGGTCGGACGGTACTTTGTTCGGATAGCCGTCATACTTGTTTTCCCTTAAAAGATTATTGCCATATTTACCGTTTACTTTGCTTTCCAGAAAAAGTCCTCTCCAGAACTCCTCATCGGATACACCGCCGTCTTTATTCGCCGCTCGGCAGCCTTCGGCCAGAACCGGCGCACACCATCGGCTTCGGTCAGGTTTTTGCCGAACAGGTTGGCCATGCGTTTCTGTTCATAATCCAGTTCGATGCTCTGCTGTTGTTTTTTCGCCATCGTTCTCCCTGCCAATCCCTTTTTGTGTTGTTTCCAGTTTATCATATATGCAGCAGGATAATTTTCAATTTCCATAGAAATCGCACCTGCCTGAAATGTTACAAAAAACCAATTTTAATTATAGCACATTTGCCTTGATGCGCAAGGGAACCGCAGCCGAGAAATCAGCTTTTGTACCCGTGTTTTCTATCGTTTTTGAAAGAACAGAACAGTACTTTTGCGGTATACTGCAAATGCCGTCAAGGGATGGCGGCATTTCTTTACTCCTTTCATAGAGACAGAAGATTATCCACACCAGAGTGCCATAGAAGGAGGAATTTTTCATGGCAAAACGTTTTTTCAAAGTACGGAGCTGTATCGCATCGGTTCTGTGCATCGCATCACTGTCCGCCGTCAGTGCGCAAGCGTTCTCGGATGTTTCACCGAATGCTTATTACAAAACGGCGGTGGATTGGGCGGCCTCCGAAGCATTACATCGGGCTCGGACAAGGACCGATTTTCGCCGGACAAGCTGTGCTCGCGTGCACAGACGGTCACGTTCCTGTGGCGGGCAAACGGCTCGCCTACGGTCAGCGGGAACAATCCGTTCACAGATGTAGCGCCGGAGGATTATTTCTATCAGGCGGTGCTGTGGGCCGTGCAGAACGGCGTCACATCCGGCACCTCGGCAACTGAGTTTTCGCCGTACAAACAGGTAACACGCGCTCAGGTCGCCACGTTCCTGCATAGAGCCGTCGGCAGTCCGAATCCGCAAAGTATGGCCAGATTTGCGGATGTGAGCAGCAGCGCGTATTACGCGAACGCTGTTTCCTGGGCTGCAGCCAGCGGCATAACAACCGGTACGTCTGCGTCCGCTTTCTCGCCGGATAAGGGGTGTACCCGTGCCGAGATAGCGACCTTCCTGTACCGCAGTAAAAACGGTTCCACGCAGACGACAAAACCGGAACCTGCGCCGGAACCGACATCTCAAGTGACGGAAAAGCCGGTCAGCGACCTGACGAAGCTCGACGAGAAGAAGGAAGAGACCAAGCCGGAGATCGTCGAATCAGACAAGACGGAGGACACGCGGGAGCCGCATGAGACACCGTGCGTCACCGATGCGGAAGGTGCGTACAACGCCATCTATCAAGCAATCGTCAGCTACACAACGGAAGTGGACCTGCGGCAGTACCATGTCGATTGGAATACCTTCTACAAGGTGTGCAACCAGGCGATCGACGACGCCTATGTGTTCGACCCGGATGGTCCGTATCGGCATTTCTCCTTCGACACCACGCGCAAGACCAATAACGAGGTTGCTCGCTTGACGATCGGGTACGAGTATCTGAACGGTGCAGACGTTAATATCAAGCGAGAACAGTACAAAAATCTGCGCAGCGCGGTCAAGATCATCGTAGGCGAAGCTGTCACCGACGATATGAGCGACTACGACAAGGCGAAGGCGCTGCATGACTATCTGGTGCTGAACAACGAGTATGATATGCGCCTGTACTCCGGCAATATGCCGCATATTTCGTACACCGCGTACGGCGCTATCCTCGAGCATACCTCGGTCTGCGCCGGATACGCCTATGCGTATAAAATGCTGCTCGAAGAAGCGGGTATTCCGGTCGAATACGTCCGCAACAGCAACCATGCGTGGGATATCGTGCAGATCGACGGTGAGTGGTACCATGTGGATACCACTTGGGACGACCCGACGCCTGACCGCAAGGGTTATGTCCGGTACGACTACTTCCTGCGCAGCGACAGCTTCATGTCCCCGCGATCATTCCGGGTGGACGGCGTCCCGCAAGTGCACCAGCACGAAGTACGACAACACGACCGTTCTGAATGACGAGGAGAAGCAGCAGCAGGAGGAACAGGAGCAATACAACGCGCTGGTCAATGAAATTCTTGCTCAGATGCAGCAGCAGCTGGCGGCGATGCCGTATCAGGATGCCGAGTCGCTGCAAAACGCCGAAACCCTGACGAACGATGACGTTTCCTGCAAGATCTATATTCCTGCTGACAAGTATGAGTACGGACCGATGCTGAAGGCGTGGGAAAAGCTGACCCAACTGAATACTCGCGAGGATTTCGTCATCTGCGGTACGGCTAAAACGCAGAAGACCGAGGACAACCGGTGGTATTTCTCGGTGTTCCGCAAGGACATTCAGGCAGAGATTCAGCGCCGTCAGGACGAGAACTCGCAGGCGGTCTCCGAACAGGGTGAGAAACTCATCCTCGAGCTGCAGCGCGCGATCAAGTCCGGTGAAGCGGCGGACTACGTCTACAGCTGCCCGAACTATTCGGAAGCGGCTATCAAGTACGCCTGCGACCGCATGAACGCGGACGATTACACCTTTGAGGACTATACCCACATAGACTACATGCTGTTCGAGATGCCGACCAGCGTGGAGATCCTCAATCACCGCTGGGAGCAGAACCGCATCAAAGCGTGGACAGAGGTGTTTGAACAGGGTATCCGCAACCGCGAGACCCGCATCACGGTTGACGTGCCGAGCACATACGACCCGGCTTTACGCCGGTTTCCTCCGAGAAGGACTTCATTTCCTGGGGTGCGAACAACGCTTTCTACGAAGGAAATATCGTAGACGGCATGGAAGCCGGTAAGGATTTCCGCAAGGTAAAGAGCGGGTTCAGCACCGACACCAGCGGCGAGGTCAAGAGCTTTTTTGTCGAGGTGGAGTATCTGGACGCGCAGTCGTAAGACAAACAGGCGATAACCCAATAGGGGTGGTTGAACGAAGAACCGAGGGCTGTTCCGGCGTATGCAATAGGAATGGCCCTTGGGTTCTTTGGTTGCGTTGGTGCAAGCCGCGTGATATAATATTATTCAAGAGATGGTTTGGGGCAGGTTTACACCGCAATAAACGGCTAATTTGACCGGTAATAGCGCTGTAATATCAAATTTTTGCAGTGATTATTATAACAAGTTACAGAAAAAACAGCCGAATAACTGAATTACTTCATTATTTTTTGTGCTGTTTTGCTGAAACATTTCATACCCTTATGGGGACAGCAACTCGTTGTGGCTGGTAAGGTGCTGCTAGATATTAGGAAACATTTCATACCCCTATGGGGACCAGCAACAGGGGTTGTGCATAATTTTTGGGTTGTGAGAGGGAAACATTTCATAACCCCGTAGTGGGACATGCAACCAGGTTTTTCGCGTATCGAGCGAGCCGTCGTAGAAACGGAAA
>ENA-OQDW01000425-OQDW01000425.1-human-gut-metagenome-genome-assembly--contig:-NODE-425-length-17808-cov-2.188507_pt1 | contig 17808 bp, 19 predicted proteins | sample MGYA00242784_ERZ504613 | MGnify/ENA primary metagenome ERZ504613 (study PRJEB26092, sample SAMD00036330) | human gut metagenome | host: Homo sapiens | study: EMG produced TPA metagenomics assembly of... | reverse complement strand
CAATAGTAAGTCAAATATAGGACTTTATTTTAAATTTATACTATAAAAAGGGACGGAAAATGAATAAAAGTGAGGGGTAACGATAAGGCGCGGATTACGCGGATTTCACGGATTTAGTTTACCAAATCCGCGTATTCCGCGTAATCCGCACCTAAAAGAAGTATCAAGAGGGTTTTGCCCCTCCCTTCGGATTGTTACATTACTTCTCGATACCCAGCAGTTCCACTTCGAATATCAAAGTAGAGAACGGCTTGATTTGGCTACCGGTTTCTCTTGAACCGTATGCCAGGTCGTAGGGGATATAGAGTTCCCACTTAGAGCCGACGGGCATCATGGTGAGGGCCTCTGTCCAGCCTTTGATTACCTGGTTGGCACGGAAAGTAGCAGGTTCGTTGCGCTTGTAAGAGCTATCGAATTCTGTTCCGTCAATCAGCGTACCTTTGTAGTTTACTTTCACCTTGCTGCTGTCGGCAGGAACGGCACCGTTACCCTTGGTGATGATTTTGTATTGCAGACCGCTCGGGGTAGTTACTACACCTTCTTTAGCCTTGTTCTCAGCCAGGAACTTTTCACCGGCAGCTTTGTTGTCAGCATACTTTTCTGCGGTTGCTTTTTCTTTGATGGCATCCATCTGAGTACGCATGTACTCTTGAGCTTTCATCATATCCATAGCACCACCCTTGCCGATGACACCTGCTACGAAACCTGCCAGCAGATTTTCGCGGCTGATGCTCTGTGTAGAGTCGTTGCCGAAGATTTGTTGGTTGAAGCCTTCCACCCATTGCTTGCTGACCATCTGACCTACTTGCAGACCGGCCATGTAAGCCACGTCTTTCTTATCGATTTTGCTGCGCCTTCGTTGAACCTTTCAGGAATTCTGACATCTGGGTTGAGTCAATGCCTTGTTGTGCAAGATACTGGTCCAAACCTTCTGTACGCGCCATACCGATGGCGTAAGACAATGAATCGATGTCCGTCTTCAAATCAGCTTTCGGACTTTGAGCAGTACAAGATGCCATACCGGCAGCTACTGCAAGAGCCATGAGAAATGTTACTTTTTTCATTTTGCTTTTACTTGTTGTTTATTTAGATAAAATTTTCTGTAATTCGACTTCGAATACGAGCGTGCTGTGGGGAGGAATCATCTCGCCGGCACTGCGCTCCGTATGCCAGGTCGCTGGGGATGTAGAGTTTCCACTTGGCACCTTCGGGCATAAGCTGAAGGGCTTCCACCCAACCGGGTATCACTTGGTTTACACCGAACGTGGCAGGCTGGCCGCGCTTGATGGAGCTGTCGAACAGCGTTCCGTCAATCAGTGTGCTTCATAGTGGCATTGTACCTGGTCGGTTGCTTTGGCATAGTGACCGACGTTTCCTTCTGTGATAACTTCGTATTGAAGTCCGCTGGGAAGCGTAACAACTCCCTCGCGTTTTTTGTTCTCTTCCAGGAACTTTTTGCCGGCTTCTATGTTTGCTGCGTTCATCTTCTCCTCCAGTTCGGCGAAGTACTTGTTGACGATGTCACGGGCTTCTGTGTGGCTGATTGCCGTCTGGTTGCCCTCCAAAACGTCTTTGATTGCTTGTGCAAAGTCATCTACTGCAATGCCTTTGGCACCCATGCTTAAAAGATTCTGACCTATTCCAAGGCCGATAGCATAACTGAATTTGTCCATAAGATTCTTTTGTTGACGACCGGATTGGTTTCTTTTCCAGTCTATTGCAAATTTACGAATGGCAAAAGTACGTCTTTTATTTGAATGATAAGGCTTTTAAGTATTTAATTTTTCTTATTTATATCACAACTTGAACATTCTTCTTATATTTGTCTTACTTTAATAAAGGAAAGGAGCAGAAAATGAAGAACTTGGTCATATTGTCGGGTGCCGGTATGAGCGCCGAGAGCGGCATCAGCACATTCCGTGATGCGGGCGGACTGTGGGACAAATATCCGGTGGAGCAGGTGGCGACTCCCGAGGGGTATGCACGTAATCCGGAACTGGTCATTAATTTCTATAACGAACGTCGCAAGCAGTTGCTCGATGTGGTGCCGAATGCCGGGCATCTGGGCGTTGCCGACTTGGAGAGGGATTTCAATGTAACGGTCGTCACCCAGAACGTAGATAATCTGCACGAGCGTGCCGGCAGTACGCACGTGATACACTTGCATGGGGAACTGACGAAGGTTTGTTCCAGCCGCGACCCTTATAATCCGCATTTCGTCAAGGAACTGGCGCCGGAGGAATATGAAGTAAAGTTGGGCGACAAGGCGGGCGACGGTACGCAGCTCCGCCCGTTCATCGTGTGGTTTGGCGAGTCGGTGCCGGAGATTGAAACTGCCATCCGGTATGTGGAGAAGGCGGACATCTTCGTCATCATCGGCACCAGCCTGAACGTTTATCCCGCTGCGGGACTGCTGAACTACGTGCCCCGTGCCGCCGAAGTGTATCTGATAGACCCCAAGCCGGTGGACACGCACGTCATGCGTCCGATACATGTCATTCAAAAGGGAGCTTCGGAAGGGGTAAAAGAGTTGAAGGCGCTGCTTGCAGCTACCCAGCCTCCTTTGCCTTAGGACTTAATCTCCTACTTCTTAGGACTTAGCCCCTCACGGTATAGGACTTAATATGCAGAACATCCGGATGTCTTTCTCCAAAACACCCGGATGTTTTACCCCAAAACATGGGGATGTTTTGCCCCATTACATCCGGATGTTTTAGGTGAAAACATGGGGATGTTTTGGGTACTCACTCCTATACTGTAGAGAGCTGGGTATAGGGAGATTCCCACAAGGTATAGGTCTTGCGGGAATAAAGTATATTTGCCCTCGAAACTTGTGCTATTTCTTTATCACGGCCCGTAATACGAACCAGGCATGATGGGCTACGGTACTCATCAGTCCGTAATGCCGCGCCATGATGCGGAAGCGTTCGCGCAGGGATGCTTGCCGGTTCTGGGTGGTCATTCCCTCTTCCAGATAGTCGATGAGGGTGAGATGGGTATTGTGCAAGGTCCGTGCCTTCTTCATCACCCGGATGCACCAGTCGAAGTCGGCGGAGAAGCGGTATTGCAGGTCGTAGGGTTCTACAAGGGAAGCTTTGGCAAAGAAGGCCTGATGGCAGACCAGCATGCCCTGCTTGAAGCTTCGCCAGGTAAGCACTTCCGGGGCGGCGAGGCGGCGCATGCGGATGAAGTGACCTTCCTTGTCCACCAGTTCCGTTTCGCCGTACAGCACGTCGGGTAGTTCGTTGTCCGGAGATGGAACGCACCATCTGCTGCAAGGTGTCGTCCTCGTGGAAGCTGTCGCCGGCATTGAGGAAGCAGAGGTAATCGCCGGTGGCAAGGCGGATGCCTTTGTTCATGGCGTCGTACAGTCCCTTGTCCGGTTCGCTCACGATGCGGGTGATGCGGTCGCGGTAACGGTCGATGATGGAGAGCGTGCCGTCTTTGGACGCACCGTCCACAAGGATGTATTCTACGTGGTGGTAGGTTTGCGAGATAACGCTTTGAATCGTGTCCTCCAGTACCGCTTCGGCATTGTAGGTCACGGTGATGATACTGAATTTCGGGGTGGGGTGGTTATGCATTTCTTCCGGTCACTTTGTTGTAAAGGTCAATGTATTTCTTGGCGACGACGTTCTCCGAATAGTGGGAGATGGCTTTCCGGCAGGCTTGTTCCGAGAGGCTGGGGTAGTCGGGTTCGGTCAGCGTCCAGTAGATGCCGTTGGCAAAGTCCTCCGGGGATTTGTATTGTGCCACGTAGCCGTTGTGCAGGTGGTCTATCATCTCGGGGATGCCGCCACGTTGAATCCGACGCAGGGAATGCCGCATGCCATGGCTTCCATGATGGTGTTCGGCAGGTTCTCTTCCAGCGAGGGGGTCACAAAGATGTCCACGGCATTGTAGATGTTCACCAGTTGGTGTTCGTTGCTGACGAAGTTCAGCGGGTAGACTTTGAATGGAAGCAGGTTTTCCAGTTGTTGCGATTGGTTGCCGAAGACGACGACACCCAACTGTTCCCGGAGTTCGGGATGCTTGTCAGCCAGCAGTCGGCACGATTCTATCAAGTAGTCGATGCCTTTCCGTTTGTCCGTAATCTTCACCGAGCCGAACAACATGAGCTTTTTGTCTTGCGGCAGTAGGCAACGGCTGCGGGCTTCCTGTCGGTTGCGGGGCTTGAAGAGGTTGGTGTTGATGGGGTTGGGGATGCACGTCACGGCATGTCCGCAGAAGAGGGCGCTTGTCCGGGCACGTTCTTCCAGCCAGCGGCTGCAGGTGACGAAGTTGATGTGACGGTTGCGATACAATGCCTGCTTTTTGTGGAAGATGCGGTAGGAAAGGTCACGTTTGCCTCCGCCTCCGTGGATGAAGGGGCAGTTGTGGCATTCCTGCTGGTAGTGGGTGCACTCGCGGGCATGGTGACAGATGCCAGTGCAGGGCACATGTCGTGCATGGTCCAGACGACGGGCTTGCCCGAGACGAGAACTCTTCTCGATGTTTCTTCAGCGAGAGCATCCCTTGGTTTATCCAGTGCAGATGGATGACGTCTGCTTGCTGGAATTCGGGCAGTGAGGTGATGTCTGTCCCCGTGTTGGCAATGTCGACGGCAAAGATGTTCTTCTTGTTGAAGCGGTTGGCGCTCCAGATGACGATGCGTTCCCAGACGAACTTCCACACCATGCGCCAGTTATGGTCCAGTGACACAACGGAGATTTGGTCGGTCTGCTTGTCGCGTACCAGCAGCTTGGCTTTGATGCGTGGTTCTTGAGTGATTCCATCAGACGGCTGGCGGCGATGGCTGCGCCGCCGATGCGTTCGGAGGTATTGATAAGTAGTACTCTCATGACTGTTGTTCGTTTCTTCTTTTTTGAATGTTTTTTCTTGTTACAGATGCCGGTCTTGTTTCGTCCATTTCCGGATACGCTTTTGCAGCGTTTGCCATATGATGGTGAAGTTGCCGTACCGTAGGTTCAACGCCAGTTCCTCGAACGACCGTGCAATCTTTATCCAGGGATGCCGCCATGCATGATGCGGTAAACGCTATCCTTGTAGGCTGTGTTCTCGATGACGTGGCGAGGGTGCTTCAGTGGAAACTCCACTTCGTAGCGTTTCATGGTGAAGATGCGGCGGTAACCGCGCGGCATGGTGTGCACGGAGCCGGCAAAGTGGGTGGAGTCGGCAGTGGCTCCCAGATTGTTTATCATGTTGCGGGTGGGCACGATGCTCAGACCCGAATTGAACAACATGGAAGCGTGGAAGATGGTTTCGTAATAGGCTTTCTCGTGTTCGCGGTGGCGTTGGCACATGTAGATGAAGTCTTTGCGGTAGCGCCGTGTGTGGATGAGGTTCTTCAGTTGCCGCATGTTCTCCTTGTCGTCCAGGAAGGTGTAGAATTCATCCCATTGGTCCCGTCACCCGCCGCCAGCTCGCCCATCCCCAGATGGAGAAGGTGGTGGCGAAGAAGTAGTCGGAAGTGATGTCGGGTGTAATCTCCTCGTTGTTGAATCCGGCAATCATGCTGATGCGTGTGTCGTGCTCATACTTGTCGAGCAGTTCCTTGCAGAAGCCGAAGAAAGAGACGGCGGCACGTCGTCATCCTCAAGCACGATACATTTGTCCGACAAGGAGAATGCCCACTTCTGTGCCATGTATTCCGATGGGTCGCAGCCGTAGTTCTTCTCTTGGTAGTTGTGGTGTACTTCGCATTCCCAGTCGATGTCTGCCACTACTTTGCGACAAGCTTCTATGCCCGGCATGTCACGCTCGCCGCGCGGGCCGTCCTGATAGAGAAACAGTCGTGCGGGGCGTGCTTTCTTCACTTGTTCGAATACTTGCGCCAGCAGTTTGGGGCGGTTGAAGAAAAGAATCAGTACAGATACATCTACAAGGGCTGGTTTCATGGCAATTTTGTTGGATTAGGAGGTGGCTATATGGTCATTTGGTATGTTGAAAGAAAGAACTGCCGGATAATGATTGTTTATCTTGTCCTGCTCTTCTTCTGTATACCGGTGTAAAGTGGGATAGTTGTACCGTAGAAAGTTTTCCAATCCATCAGGTGCTTTCAGATAAAGTGGACCGAATTTGATTGGTTGTAAATGGTTGAGACTCGTCTCCAAAACATGGTCGGTAGTGGTAATCACATTGTTGTAATACAAAGTTTTCCATGAGTTGAAACAACTTTGCATTATCACCATCAAACGGTAGATTGTCTTTTTAGAGAGTGTCATATCAACTATCCGGTTCAGAAGCAGGCAACAGCTCCACGATTGGTAGGGTTGGATATTTGACATTTTCCGAAGTGTTTCCATAGTCCATACCTCTTTTCCCATCAGGCAGCATTTCAGAAAGTTGACGGCTTCATATTGTATCTTCCTTAATAGCTTATTGTTTGGAATACGGTCAAAAGGGAATATATCGACAAAGATTCCCTGATGCATAGGTACATCTTTAAACATCTCTTCGACAAACAAGGTGTTGTTTTTCTTGACTTTGGCAAAGTAATAAGGACTATGAGGGTCGGTATGTATCCATGAAAGAAAGTATGGTTCTCTCAGTTCTTGGGAGGCTATCTGGAGAAACTTATTGTAGTCTTCCCGTTTCATACCTATATCTATGTCGTCATCCCAAGGAAGAATCGCTTTGTCATAGAGTGCCCCTATTGCTGTTCCGCCGATTACAAAATAGGGAATATTGTGTTTGTCGCAGATGCGCACAATCTCTTCCAGTATTTCGTATAGCACCTGATGTAGTTGGGTCAGTTCTTCTGGGGTATATTGCTTCACCATGGATACCATTTTTGATTGATGTCTGCAAAAATAATGATAATAGTTGAAAGGAGCACTTTCCATTTCAATCTTCTTTTGCGAAATCGGACTTGAGTTTTTCTATCAGTGTGTCGGACTCCCCGCTTACCACTTTCCGGCAGAACATCTTTCCAGACTGCCGCAATACCGGCAGGTCCTCGAGTGTCATCACGCGGATGGATGCGCCGTAGTCTATGTAGTGCAAGGGGGTGAGACGGGTAAGTCCGGGGTATTCTCCCTCTAAAAGAAGCCCTTTTGAGGCAAAAGGGGAGTTGAATACGATGGTCTGTATGCACAGTTCGCTGGGTACAAAGCTGGTTCTGAAATACTTCACCAACTTCTCCTCCGTACACAACTTTTCATATACATATCGTGCGCAGGGCAACGTGATGGCCCAATAGTCGGAACCGAAATAGACATCTGCCTGCTTGCCTCCAAGGGTGCAAAAGGGGCTTTCCGGATGGGGAGTATCTGTGCCAGCTTGCGCGATGCTACGATGAGTTTGTTCTTCCACCATATACTCTTCCAAGGCAGGTCACGGAAAGGGTGGTAATGGGTTATCTTGTGCAACTGCTGTTTCACGGTGCAGCGTGTCAGGTTGAAACCGCCGATGAATTCAGTGTCTTGATGCTCCTCGAAATAGTGGTGGATGGCGTTGTTGTTCCATAACGGATAGTCTTGCCCGCTCAGGCATACTACGCGGGTATAGGGGATACCACTATGCAATACGGCGGCAAGCAATTCTTTCTGATATTCCACTTGTTCCCATCCTCCCCAGCTTATCCGGTGGCGGGGCACGAAAGTGACCTTGTCTCCCAAGGCTTCTTCAAAAGGGTGTATATCGGCATTGAGGTCGATGTGCACGTAGAAGTCTGCCCGGTCATCCAGTGCGGCAACCAGGCGTGCCAAGTGTGGGGCATCCTTGTAGGCGGATATGATGTAGGCTATGCGCTCATGCTCTTTTTTTCTTTAAGAGGAATTCAATGCTTTCCCGGAAGATGGTAGATTGTAGTTTCCACAAAACCAGTGCATAAAGCCCAGCTACCATAATGATTTTGGCTGCCATATTTAAGTATAGGTTTTCTATGGGCTGAGTAGCATAGTGAGTTGACACTACGAGTACAATGGATAGGGAGAGATAAGGAGAGATGTCTTTCAGCATATCGCGCAGTCTTAATCCTATCTCCCTCTTGACAAAACGGAACCATACAAACAGCCAGCCGATATTGATAATGACGAAAATACGCAGCATCCATTTCAACCCGTATGTATATGGCACATACAGCTACTATTTGCAGCAGGCTCAAGCTGATGGTGCTCCACATATAGATAGAAGAATGTCCCCGGCTGATGAGCAGGTTGGAGAACAGATTGATGACGGGAATAAATGCTCCCCAAATACATAACAGTTGCAAGATATCGGCACTGGGCAGCCACTTCTCCGTGATAGTGATTATAATCAGTTCTTTCGATACCAAGCTCAATCCCAGCATGGCGGGGAAAGAGATAAAGGCGGTGAAGCGCAGCAGCTTTCTGAATACGGCAAGTTGCCGTGCCTTGTCGTCGGCAACCCGGGTAAAGACGGGTTGTGCAATGCCGTTTATCATGCCCGTAATCGTGGTATGTCCCATGCCGTTCCACTTGTTTGCCTGCGTAAAGTTACCCACTTCCCGTTCCGAATAGAACTTACCCAACAAGACGGAAAACAAATTGTTATTGATTATGGTGAAGATATTCGTAATGATTATCTTACTGCTGAACCCTATCATCTCCTTAATGGGGGTAAAGTCAAACCGGAAACAAGGCCTCCAACGCGAGAAGTAGAAATTGAGAACCGTCATCACGGTGACGAATGAGATACTTTGCAATGCAATACCCCAATAGGCGAATCCGTTGGCAGCCAGTGTGATGCCCACAATGCCGGAGACTATCAGACTCGAAATGGAGATGATGGTAGTGTCCTTGATTCTGAGATTCTTGAACAGATACGCTCTCGGTGCGATGCTCATGCTTGAGATGACGAATCCGAGGAAGGAGAGACGTGACAGCGGTATCAATTCGGGCGTATCGTAGAAGTCGGCAATCAGCGGTGCGGCAAAGAAAAGCAAGATATATATAGTAGTGCTGCACATCAGGCTGAACCAGAACACGGCGTTGTAATCCTTGTGCAAAGTCTCCTTCCGGTTGGTCAGTGCCGAAATGAACCCACCCTCCTGCAAGGCGGCGGCAATGGCGGAGAAGATGGTAAGCATCCCTACCATACCATAATCCGAAGCATCCAGCAGACGGGCAAGGACTATTCCGAATCCCAGATTTAACAACTGCTGTATGCCGTTGCTGAATCCTCCCCAGAAGAGGCCTTTGGCTGTTTTTTCTTTGAGTGATGTATCGGACATAGTTTATTGGTTGATAAGGCAACGAGTTAACAAGGCCACGAGGCTTTTCCTTCCTCCTTGTAGCCTTGTTAACTCGTTACCTTGTTACTGTTTTATTTCACCTCGCTGCCCGGCTTCACCTCTTTCAGCAGTGAAGTCACCGCCAGCGAGCCGTCATAATTCTCGGCAGAGAGAATCATGCCCTCGCTTACTAGCCCGTTCTTGAATTGGCGTGGGGCAAGGTTGGCTATGAACAGTACCTGCTTGCCTACCAGTTCTTCCGGTTGGTAGTGCTGGGCGATGCCGCTGACGATGGTGCGGTTTTCCAGTCCGTCGGCAATCTTGAATTTCAGAAGCTTCTTCATCTTGGGCACTGCTTCGCATTCAAGCACCGTACCTACGCGAATATCCAGCTTCTCGAAATCCTCGAACGCAATGGTCGGTTTGATGGGATTTGCCTTGTACGTAGCTGCTTCGTTGGCCTTCTTGGTGGCAAGCAGCTTGTCTACTTGTGCTTGGATAACGTCGTCCTCTATCTTCTCGAACAGCAGTTCGGGAGTGCCCAACCGATGTCCGGCAGGAAGCAGGTCGGTGTGTCCCAGTTCCGCCCAGTCAAAGCTGTCCATGTTCAGCATCTTGCGAAGCTTCTCGCTGCTGAAAGGCAGGAACGGTTCGAAGGCAATGGCGAGGTTGGCAACCAGCTGCAATGAGATGTGGAGGATGGTGCTACGCGCTCCATATCCGTCTTGGCAAGCTTCCACGGCTCGGTGTCTGCCAGGTATTTGTTTCCGATGCGGCAAGGTTCATCGCCTCTTTCTGCGCGTCGCGGAACTTGAATACGTCCAGCAGCTTCTCTACCTCTGCCTTGACGTCGGCAAATTCTTTCAGTGTCTCGCGGTCGTAGTCGTTCAGCTCGCCTGCAGCGGGAACCACGCTGTCGAAGTATTTCTTGGTGAGTTGCAGGGCGCGGTTCACGAAGTTCCCGTATACGGCAACCAGCTCGTTGTTATTGCGTGCCTGGAAGTCCTTCCAGGTGAAGTCGTTGTCCTTTGTCTCCGGTGCGTTGGCGGTCAGCACGTAGCGCAATACATCCTGCTTGCCGGGGAAATCTTGCAGATACTCGTGCAGCCATACCGCCCAGTTGCGTGAAGTGGAAATCTTGTCGCCCTCCAGGTTCAGGAACTCGTTGCTCGGCACGTTGTCCGGCAGGATGTAGCTGCCTTCTGCTTTCAGCATGGCGGGGAACACGATGCAGTGGAACACGATATTGTCTTTTCCGATGAAGTGTACCAGACGTGTTTCGGGGTCTTTCCACCATTTCTCCCATGTGTCGGGCAGCAACTCTTTGGTGTTGCTGATGTAGCCGATAGGGGCGTCGAACCATACATAGAGCACTTTGCCCTCGGCGCCCTCTACGGGAACGGGAATACCCCAATCCAGGTCGCGGCTCACGGCACGCGGCTGCAAGCCCATGTCGAGCCAGCTCTTGCATTGGCCATAAACATTGGGACGCCACTCCTTATGGTCTTCCAGAATCCATTGGCGAAGCCAGGCTTCGTGCTTGTCCAGCGGCAGGTACCAGTGCTTCGTCTCGCGCATCACGGGCTGGCTGCCGCTGATGGCACTCTTCGGATTAATCAGGTCCGTGGGGCTGAGGCTGGTGCCGCACTTCTCGCATTGGTCGCCGTAAGCGCCTTCGGCATGGCAGTGGGGGCACTCGCCGGTGATGTAGCGGTCGGCAAGGAAGGTCTTGGCTTCTTCGTCGTAATACTGCATGCTGGTCTTTTCGATGAATTCTCCCTTATCGTACAGCTTGCGGAAGAAGTCGGAAGCCGTGTCGTGATGCGTCTTTGAAGTAGTACGGCTGTACACGTCGAAGGAAACGCCGAACTCTTCGAAAGACTTCTTTATAAGCGTATGATAGCGGTCCACCACGTCTTGCGGGGTGATGCCTTCCTTCTTGGCGCGGATGGTGATGGGCACTCCGTGTTCGTCGGAGCCGCCGATGAAGATTACATCTTCCTTTTTCAGTCGCAGGTAGCGGACATAAATGTCGGCAGGAACATAAACGCCTGCCAGGTGTCCGATATGAACCGGGCCGTTGGCATACGGCAATGCCGAGGTCACGGTGTACGTTTGAATTTCTTTTCCATTGTGTTAATATGTATCTCTTTTGTTATGAACGCTTTTAGATGTGCAAAGATAGCTGTTTTCTGCAAAATATGAATATTCTTCCGGATTCTTTCCGGATTTGGACCTCATCTTTCTTGTTCCGCATTCTTCGGCATACTGCCTTGTTCGAACCGATGGGCCATAATCTTGTCGCGTTATCGTTATTCGTCATTATATCTGTTTCTTACACCACTCCTCTAAGATGGATTTGAAATCATCTGTCATTAAGGAGAAATTGTAGTTTACCTTTTTGCCTAGACGGCTTGTAATCTGTTGCACGGCATGGATGAAGTATGTGCAAAGCAACTGTTTCTGCTTTTGCCGGGGTAGTTCGCTGAATGCTTTCTCGAACACGATTCCGGCGCGGATTCTTCCGGTGCCGGGCTTGAACGGGCCATAAGAGAAACGGTTCCGGAGATAATATCCGTTGTCTTCAATTTCTTTTTCCGTGAACATGTTGAGCAGTGCAGGATAGAAATCTTTCTGCTTCAGTTTCAGGGCTTCATCGGCAATGATGTAATTGGTTTTGCAATGGTAATGGTCGTAGAAGCTGAAAGAGCAGTTAAGGATAATCTCGTTGACGGCATCACCGTATAGTTCCGGACGCATACGGTGGTTCAGCTCCGGCTTGAGTTCCTTCTCCAGACTCTCTATCACCGGTTTTGAGTTTTCGTAGCAGTTTGAAATTCCGCGCGTGAGGCATATCGGATTTTTGGGTATCCAGTTGCGTTGGCTGCATAATCTCCGGTCTTGTATTTCTCCTATGGGCCGTCGGTAAGTACATTGTCCGTCCTTATGGCTGGAAGTCCGGGGCTTTCGTGGAAGAAAGAACGTTCGAAGTCGATGGCCACCCCTTCCTTCCTTTTCGACCACACGCATCCCGAAAACGAAGCTCTCCATACCGGTTGATGAAAAAAGTCTCGGGATTGCCGTTGAAATAAGTGCCTCTTATTGCTTCGACAGGTTCGTGAGTGCCCATCCGATGATGGCCAGACATTCGCAGAGCCTTACTGCCGCATTCCATTCCGCCGCATTCTTGTATCGGGTGTGTCGGAGGAACTCGGTGAATAAGCCGGTCCGGAGCTTCTCCACGTCGGGCCACTCTGATAGATGTTCCCGAAGTTGCTGCAAGTCATCTATTTCATAAATCTGTCGAATCATTTTCTACGTGTTTCCCTATTTGTCATTTAGCGTTCGTTTATCTAAGGAAGGTTTTCTCTGTGGGGTCAGAAGGTGAGGAGCAGTCCTTTCTTTTGCCGGAGGGCCTCTTCATAGAGGTTGCAAAGGTCGTCGTAGGCTTCCATCCATTCCTCCGGTTCGGCTTCGTACAGCAGGTCTTCGGGTTCGGCATTTTCCGCTTCGTCTCTGTTCTCCTTCAATGTTTCCAGAATCTCCTCCACTTCGTCGCAATCTATAATGCCCAGACCTTCCATGCCGGGGTCTACGATAACGTCATCAATCTCCACTGTCCAGCCTGTGACGGGAAGCTCACCCTCTTCGAATACGTCGAGTTCTTTGATTACTTCATTCACGGCATCCCACATTTCGCCCAGGCCACGGTCATCTTCCACATCGTAGCAGGCTGTGAGCAGAATGTCGAAATAGACCTGAAGCGTAAGTTCATCGAACTCCTCTTCCCAATTCTCGTCCAGCGCATCGCCGGTGTAAGGGGATTGCAACTCGTCGAGATGGTTGCAAATATACTGATGTGCCACTTCGGTGTTCTTGATGCTGTCTTTCATGACGGGTTCTATTTCGGCGTGAAATTTCTCTGTGTCGAACACAAACGCCTTATGTTCCATACTCATATACTTTGTTTTTATATAGTTAGATATTTAAGTTTCGCAAGTTCAATAACTTGCAAAACTTGAGTTAGATACTTTATGTGCTTTGTCGGTTACCTGAAGGCATTATTCATCTACAGCTATTGATTGTCGAAAAGCGCGCAGAAGCCCTGCTTGTTGAACTGATAGTACATTCCGATACGTTCCGGCGTGTCGTTTTCGAGCAGCAAAAGCAACTCTCTTGCAAATTCAAGCGTTGCAGAGCCGTTTGCGGTCACGATATTCTTGTCGCTGACAGCTTGGGCATGGTATATCCGTCAGGATAGGTGTAATTGTCGCCACCCCAGAGTTTCAGTTGTTCCAAACCGTTGCCGGTATGCCGGGCGGCATTGAGGAATCCGTGTTTTGCCATGAACGAAGCTCCGTTGCAGATGGCGCCTACTATCTTGCCTCTCTCGATGGCTTGCCGGACAATCGGCACAACTTGTTCGGCAATGGGTGTGCTCCATCCGAAACCGCCAATCAGTACCAATGCCGCATAATCGTCGGGCATCGTTTCAAACGAATAATCGGGCAGGGTGCGGAAGCCGCCTATGGATTTGACCGGTTCCAGTGTCGGAGCTACAATCTTATTGACATACTTCGGATTCTCTTTCAGGGCAAATTCGTCCGAGGCGATGGCTTGTGAAAGATACACTGCCTCGTGTGCGGCATAGTCCGGCAATAGGACATACATGATTTCGTTGCTCATATATTTTATTTCTTTGATGATGTTATGAATATATTTGATTGCAAAAATACGGAAAAGCCCCGAAAATTGCTTATCTGATTAATGGCTTTCTCTGTCTCTTGAAAAATCTGTTTTACTTTCCGTGCCTTTCCTTTGCGGTTGCATGGGGCGTCTTCTTATTTGTCTTGCTGCAGAAGGAGAGGTTTGGCAGGAGGATGGGAGAGAATTGTTTGAGTATCCGGTGTGTTGATTGTAAGAGCTGATATGTTTAGTAATCAGTATCTTGTGTTGACCAAGCGTTTGCGTTATATGGTAAATGCTTTTCCCTTATAGTGTAACGGACGTTACCCGGTAATGTAAAGCCCGTTACCTCGTAGTGTAAACGAAGCTGCCGTTTGGGGTGACCGGAGTCATCATGTGAAGTCGTACTCTTCTACATAAGCATCGAAGTACTCCGTTTGTTGGAGTCCTAAGTTACGGGCAATTGCAATGACTTGCTGCTGTTCTTCGGGCGAGAGCAGGGTTTCTCCTTTCTGCTTCTGATAATATCTTCGTATGCCCCATAAGCCGATGAGCCGGTAGCGGAAGGCACCGGACTGGCCGACAGAGACGGCTTCCGCCGTGTGGATAAAGCCTTTGGCATAGCGCACTTTCTTGTTCGGGCAATGATATCTGCATTTTCCCGCTGTAGTCTCCATGCTTTCGGATTCAGTACATATAGGAAGATGGCGTTTGAGGGGGCATGCGTATATGCAATCCGGCGCAGGCAGGTGTCGGCATGGGGCATGTGTCAGTGGCGCATAAGCCGAAGTTGTGGGGGACTTTGGAATAATCGAAGGTTTCTTCTTTCATCGTCTTTCTGTTTTAAAGTCCTGCAAAGGTACAATTAGTTTGGAGAAACTTCGCCTGATATTTGTTTTATCTCGAAAACCTCCTTCATCATCGGCCGCAGGAGTCAAAGTCCGGTGGTATGGTTGTGCGCCACCGATGACTCCTGCCGGCTCCCGTTAACTCCTACTGTGAATCAGAGGGAGAAGCTGTAGCTATTTCTTGAATGCGGCAGGCATCCGGAGCACGTCGTTCACCTTGCGGACGGAAGGAGAGACATCGGCAGTGACGCTGCCTCGCAAGTCGCGTGACGATGCAGCCACCACAAACTTGTATTTGCCGCCGTCGGTGACCCATGCGTTCTGTTCTTCGTCGAATGAGGCTAAGTCATCCGTATGAACGGTAAGTGTGACGACTTGGCTTTCGCCGGGTTTCAGCAGACGGGTCTTGCCGAATGCCTTGAGCTCGTGGACAGGCTTGTCCAGCTTGCCGGCAGGTGCTTCCACATAAAGCTGCACCGCTTCCTTGCCGGCTTTCCTGCCCGTGTTCTTTACGGACACCCGGATAGTCACTTTCCCTTGGCTGTTCTCTACCGAAGGTTTTCCATATTCGAAGGTCGTATAGCTCAGACCATAGCCGAACGGGTAGCTTACCTGCAGTTTCTGCGTGTCGAACCATCGGTAGCCCACATAAATGCCTTCATCGTAAAGCGTATAATCCACGTTTTTCACCTTGTGTGTCAATCCGGTCTTTACGGACCACCGACGTCAATCTTCTGGTCTATCGGGAAGTTCAGCGAACTGCGGTGGTCGCTCAGCGTAACCGGGAAAGTCATAGGAAGCTTGCCGGATGGATTGGCATGCCCGGTCAGGATATCGGCTACGGAGTTTCCTCCTCTTGTCCGGCCTGCCAGGAGAGCAGGATGGCATCGGGCATATCCTTCCAACTGTCGGTTTCGATGACACCGCCCACGTTGAGCACCACCACTACCTTCTTGTTGGCCGCATGGAAGATACGGGTTACATTCTTCACCAATTCACGTTCCGTCTCCGACAGGAAAAGTCTGAAGAGACCCGGTCGACGTACTCACCCGAAATGCGGCCCAGAGTGATGATGGCCATATCGTTGCTTCCCGCGGCATATTTGATGATGGCAGTGTCCATCGGCATTTCGCCGATACGTTTCTGCTCTCCCTGCTCTTGCGGTTTGTTGTGGGCCTGATAGAGGGCCTTGATGTTTTCATCCACGGTGATGTGCTGGTTTTTCAGCCCGTCCAGCAGCGATACTACGTAGGGCCGGTTAATGTCACCCGAGCCGGTGCCTCCCGAGAAGAAGTTGTAGGAAACCACGCCGAACAAGGCAATGTTCTTGTCTTGCGAAGACAAGGGCAGTGCCCAGTTGTCGTTCTTCAGCAATACCATGCCTTCGGTTGCCGATTGCCGGGTGACGGAGGCATGGGCCTTCATGTCGGGATTGTTGCTGTATTTGTATCCTTTGAAACGGGGAGTCTTGACTACCAGTCAAGAATGCGGCGCACGTTGCGGTCCACTACAGCTTCGTCGAGCGTACCGTTTTTCACTCCTTCGATGATGTGGGCGGCTTGTTCCTTGGTGCCCGGTTCCAGCATGTCGTTGCCTGCAATCATTTGGGCGGCTCCGTCGGCTCCTCCCCACCAGTCGGTCATGACGGTGCCTTTATATCCCCATTCTTCACGCAGGATGGTGGTGAGCAGTTCCGGGCTTTCAGAGGTATATACATCGTTGATGCGGTTGTACGAGCTCATGATGGTCCAGGGCTGGCTCTCTTTCACTACTATCTCGAAAGCTTTCAGGTAGATTTCACGTAAGGCGCGCGGAGAGACAATCGCGCTGTTGTTCATGCGGTTGGTCTCTTGGTTGTTGACGGCGAAATGCTTTACGGAAGTTCCTATGTCATTGCTCTGTACACCGTCTACATAGCCACGGCCATCTTGCCGGTCAGTAGCGGGTCTTCACTGAAGTACTCGAAATTGCGGCCGCACAGCGGATGGCGGTGAATGTTGATGGCTGGAGCCAGCAGTACGTCGACACCGTATTCCTTGGCCTCGTTGCCGATGACTTGTCCCACGTTCCTTACCAAATCCACATCCCATGTAGAGGCCAGTAGCGTTTCAATGGGGAAATGGGTGCAGAAGTAATTCTCTTCTCCTTCCACCGGCAAGATTCCGCATCCGGCAGGACCGTCTGAAAGAACCACGCAAGGGATGCCCACTCGGGGAACCGGTTGATGCGTCCCGCCGCACCGGGAATAACCTTCCAGGACTCCTTGATGTGAGGGGCTGCGTCAGGGTCTTGATGATACATGCGGGCTCCTACTATCAAATCACTTCTCTTCCAGGGTCATGGCCTTGATGATTGCGTCGATATTGTTTGCTCTCAGTTTCGGGTTCCTGGCATCCACATGGGTGGAAGCGGTGAGGATGGCGGCAGCGGCTGCCAATCCTGTCAGTATTGTTTTATTCTCATCGTAAATGCTTGTTTTGAATATGAATTGAAATCTTGAATGTGCATCAGCGGCAGTGGAACCATTCGCCCCATCCCATGACTGTGTAGTCTTTGCTGATTTTCTCCATCTTCTCGAAAGTGAGCCAGAAAGCCTCGCGGTGGTCAATCGTGTGTCCCATTTCGTTTTCATGTCCGGTAACCACCAGTTTGGGATTGAAGCCGTTCACCAAGTCGTTCATCCGGTGGGTCCAGCAGTTCACGACCAATGCGTCCGGTCGGGGAATGTGCTGTTGGATGTTGACAATCCATTCCATGTCTTCCTTGTTGTATTGGTCGCCCACATGGGCAATGGTCTTTTTCTCGGCAGTGGTAACTACGTAGATGTTGTTCATCAGGTTGTCTTGGTTGCCGGGGAATATCTTTACGCGGATGTGTCTGTTGTTGCTTAGCTCTATCTGCTTGTCAATCATTTCATGGGAACGTTCATGCAGAATCTCTTTCTTGTCCGGCAATATGTTTGTCGGGGCTACCACTGGTTTGCCGGCCTTTAGGAACATGTCCACTACCACCGGATCCACATGGTCGCCGTGGTTGTGGGTGAGGAACAGGATGTCGCATCGGTCTACAATCTGCTGC
>ENA-OQDW01000424-OQDW01000424.1-human-gut-metagenome-genome-assembly--contig:-NODE-424-length-17808-cov-4.260166_pt1 | contig 17808 bp, 24 predicted proteins | sample MGYA00242784_ERZ504613 | MGnify/ENA primary metagenome ERZ504613 (study PRJEB26092, sample SAMD00036330) | human gut metagenome | host: Homo sapiens | study: EMG produced TPA metagenomics assembly of... | reverse complement strand
ATAAAAATAGAAAATTCAAGACGGAACGAAATATTTTCTTTCTATCCGGATGAGGCATTAAAACAAAATACAGCAGGAAACAGACTTTGACGGCAAGGAATATCCGAGCAGGAATCGTTGTTCATCCGGCACAGCTTAACCGAATCAGCTGCGAAGCAGTTATTCGGTTATGAACAAGCAGCAAATGCGGATCGCGAATATCCGCTTGACTTTGTTTTGTGAGCGGAATACGGGACTCTTTCACCTTGTGCGTGAAAGAGCTTTTTTATGAAAAATATCTGCGGGAGCGGACAGAATGAATTAGGGAGGATTTTATGCTGAAGGTAGCAGTATACGGAAAGGGCGGTATCGGAAAGTCTACAGTGACGTCCAACTTGGCGGCGGCTTTTGCAGCCATGGGGAAAAGAGTGATCCAGATCGGTTGTGATCCCAAGGCGGATTCCACCATCAATCTTCTTGGGGGAGAACCTCTGCGGCCGGTAATGAATTATATGCGGGAAGAGGATGAGGAGCCGGAAAAGCTGGAGGATATTTCAAAGGAGGGTTTTGGTGGAGTCCTCTGCATTGAGACGGCGGCCCCACGCCGGGACTTGGCTGTGCAGGCAGAGGTATCATCGCAACCTTTCAGCTTCTGGAGGATCTGAAGCTTTTTGAGACCTGGAAGCCGGATGTAGTGCTTTACGATGTTCTTGGAGATGTAGTATGCGGCGGTTTTGCGGCACCGATTCGGGAGGGCTATGCGGAAAAAGTACTCATTGTCACATCCGGAGAGAAAATGGCACTCTATGCAGCCAATAATATTTCCAGTGCTGTGCGGAATTTTGAGGATCGAAGCTATGCGAGAATCTTCGGGATCGTGCTGAATCACAGGAATGTGGAGAATGAAACAGAAAAAGTAAATGCTTTTGCAGAAAAAAGTAATATCCCGGTCGTGGGTGAGATCCCGAGAAGTGACGAGATCATCCGATGGGAGGATCAGGCAAAACGGTGATCGAGGGAGATGAAAATTCTGAGATCAGTGAGAAATTTTTTGCACTGGCCAGGAAGCTATTGGAAAGTGAAGAAACGGAGAAGGAGGATATATGAAAAAGGAAGCATATTTTGCAACTGCAGAAGAGCTGGCCCGGGGCGGGCTGGAAACGATCCCTCCGCAGATGATCTCCGGGAAGCATCTGATCTATAGCTCTCCGGCAACTCTGGCATTTAACTCTCCGGGAGCGGAGGGCTTTGGCGTAAAAAGAGCCGGGCTTGCAGTGCCGGATTCCATTATGCTGATCGTGGCACCGGGATGCTGCGGAAGAAATACTTCTCTTATCAGCTCCATGCCGGAGTACAATGATCGATTTTTTTATCTGATGATGGACGAGACGGATATTGTTACAGGCCGTCACCTGAAAAAGATCCCGAAAGCGGTAAAAGAGATCTGCGACTGCTGTGAGAAGAAGCCGTCTGTGGTGATGATCTGTATCACCTGTGTGGATGCACTTCTGGGAACGGATATGGAACGTGTCTGCCGGAAGGCAGAGGAAAAGGTGGATATTCCGGTGCGACCCTGTTACATGTACGCACTGACACGTGAGGGCAGAAAGCCGCCTATGGTCCATGTGCGCCAGTCCTTATACTCCCTCCTTGAGCCACAGAAAAAAAAGGGAAATGTGGTCAATCTTCTGGGATTTTTTTCGCCGCTGGTTGATGACTGCGAGATGTATGAGCTGCTGCAGCAGGCAGGCGTAAAGACCATCCATGAAATCTCAAGATGTAAGGATTATGAAGAATATCAGACCATGTCACAGGCCAATTTTAATCTGGTGCTTCATCCGGAAGCAAGGTTTGCAGCGGAGGATTTTCATGACCGGCTGAAGATTCCTTTTATTGAGCTTCGGAGGCTCTACCAGACAGATAAGATCGAAAATCAGTATCGTGCCTTGGGACAGGTCCTTGGAGTCTCTTTTGATCAGGAAGTGTATAAAAAAGCAGCAGAAGAGGCTGTGGAGCGATTCCGGGAGGTCTGTCCGGATGCGTCCTTTGCAGTAGGGGAGTGCATGAACGGAGATTCCTTTGAGCTGGCCCTTGCCCTGGTGCGGTATGGTTTCCGGGTGCCGGAGATCTACGGAACTATCACAGCCGAGAATTTTGTATACATACGGCATCTTGCGGAATTGAGTCCGGATACAAAGTTTTTTTCCAATATGGAACCCACCATGCTGTATTACGATCCGTCCGGGAGCGGAGTGAACCTTACCATAGGAAAGGATGCAGGATATTATCACCGGGATCAGCCAAATGCCGTGTGGAATCAGGACCGGCAGCCTATGGCTATGCGGGGGTACGCAGGCTGTTTGAAACACTGACAGAGAAAGTTTTGCAGAAGGGAGAAAAGGTATGAGAGGACTTCGGAAATATCTGACACCCTTTGCACCGGATCAGTCCGGAGCTGTGTCAGTGCTGTATGAGCTTGGCGGTATCATCGTAATCTGTGATGCAGGAGGATGTGCGGGAAATGTCTGCGGCTTTGATGAACCGAGATGGTTTGAACAGAAAAGTGCGGTATTCAGTGCAGGACTTCGGGATATGGATGCCATCCTGGGACGGGATGACCGCCTGGTTGCCAAGCTTGTGGATGCAGCAGAAAAGGTGGAGGCAGGCTTTGCAACCATTGTCGGAACACCGGTACCTGCTGTGATCGGAACGGATCATCAGCACTGCGGCGGATGTGCGAGAAGAAAACAGATCTTCCGGTGCTTGCAGTAAATACCAACGGAATGGAGCTTTATGATGCGGGAGAGCGGAAGGCTTATCTGGAGCTTTTTAAAGCCTTTGCCCGGGAAAAGATGCCTGTGGAGGCTGGTAGGGCAGGAGTTCTCGGAATGACACCTCAGGATGTCAGTGACCTGAAAGCAGCAGACAAGATCCGTGAAAAATTCCGTGTCAGAGGACAGAGAGCAGTCTGCTACGGAATGGGAGACGGGCTTGATGAGGTAAAAAAAGCCTCCTCTGCGGAAAAAAATATCGTGGTTTCTCCTGCGGCACTGGAATGTGCCAGATATCTGGAGAAAACCTTCGGAACACCTTATGAGATGGGATATCCTCTGGCGGAAGAGCTGATTCCTGATATGGATTATACAGGAAAAAAGATTCTCATCGTGCAGCAGCAGGTGATGGCCGGTTCCATAAGAGAGGAGCTACGGAAACGTGGTGCGGACGGAGAGATCACCGTGGCAAGCTGGTTTTCCATGGAAAAGATCTCCTGGAGGAGGGCGATGTGTCATTAAGGGATGAGGAAGATTACATGGAACTGGCAGAGAAGGGCGGATATGACGTGATCTTTGCAGATCCATGTATGAAGCGGATGACAAAGGCTTTTTCAGGAGTGTTTGTGGATACAGTGCATTTTGCAGTATCCGGAAAATGCAGGTAGACCATAAGGGCAGGACATAAAGTTACATGCATGCTGCAGCTGGATCAGTGGAAACAGCTGCAGGGAATGGAGAAACATATGGAGCGGGAAATTACGAAAATGATCCGTGTTTACGGGATCGTACAGGGAGTGGGATTTCGCCCTACGGTGAGTCGTCATGCTATGGCAAGAGGAATCCGTGGCAGTGTGTCCAATAAAGGACCCTATGTGGAGATTTTTGCTCAGGGTAAGCAGCAGGATGTGGATGCCTTTATCGCAGATATCGGGAATAAGCCACCGAAGCGTGCCGCTATCCTGAAGCTTCTTGAAGAACCGGTGGAGGAGCCGGAGAAATTTACACAGTTTGATATCATCGAAAGTGAGAAGACAAAGGGGGAGATCTTTGTCTCCCCGGATATCGCGATCTGCGATGAATGTAAGGCGGAGATGTTTGATCTGGAAAACAGGCGGTATCTGCATCCCTTTATCAACTGTACCTGCTGCGGTCCGAGACTGACGATCCTGGATTCGCTTCCTTATGACCGTGAACGGACCAGTATGAAGGAATTTCCCATGTGTCCCTCCTGTGCGGATGAGTACCATAATCCGGATACCAGACGTTATGATGCCCAGCCGGTGTGCTGTAATGACTGCGGCCCTGAGGTATACCTGGCGGGAAGAGAGGAACGGGGACGGGAGGCTATCACTTATACAAGGAAGATCATTGCTTCCGGCGGGATCGTGGCCATCAAAGGGATTGGTGGTTTTCACCTTTGCTGTGATGCTACCAGTGAGGAGGCTGTACAGCGGCTACGGCAGCGGAAACGGCGTCCGGTGAAGCCTTTTGCAGTGATGGCACAGGATATGGAAGCTGTGAAGAAGATCTGTAAGGTCAGCGAGGAACAGGAGAAGATCCTTACCGGTCATCAGAAGCCGATCCTGCTGTTGGATAAGCTGCCGGGAGAAACGGGGCTTTGTGAGAGCATTGCACCCGGGAATCCCAAGGTGGGTGTCATGCTTCCCTATGCACCGGTTCAGCTGCTTCTTTTTCATTACGATGATGGGATCCGGATGCCCGGGCTTCTGGTAATGACCAGCGGAAATACTTCTGGGGCGCCGATCTGCAGAGATGATGAGGAGGCGGCAGAGGAGCTTTCCCATCTCTGTGACTGCATTCTTTCCCACAACAGGAAGATACGTATCCGGGCCGACGATTCGGTGATGGATTTCTATAAGGGTGAACCCTATATGATCCGCCGTTCCCGCGGGTATGCGCCGCTGCCGTTTATGGTCTCCACACCCTGGAAGGGCCAGGTGATCGCAGCAGGTGGAGAACTTAAGAACACCTTCTGCATTGGTGTGGATAACCGTTTTTATCCTTCCCCTTATGTGGGAGATCTGGAGGATCTTCGAACGGTAAAAGCCCTGAAGGAAACGATCGGGCGGCTGGAAACACTTCTGGAGGTGCAGCCGGAGGTAGTGGTCTGTGATCTTCACCCTAAATATAATTCCACAGTGGTGGCAGAGGAGCTAGGGCTTCCGGTTCTGAGGGTGCAGCATCATTATGCACACATTTTATCCTGCATGGCAGAAAATGACTGCGAAGAAAAGGTGATAGGGGTTTCCTTTGACGGAACAGGATATGGAACCGATGGAACCATCTGGGGCGGAGAGCTCCTGGTTGCAGACTGTCAGGGATTTACAAGGCTTGGAAGTATAGAACCCTTTGTCCAGGTTGGCGGAGATATTTCCGCAAAAGAAGGCTGGCGGATCGCCGTTTCCCTGATCTGGCAGAATACGGGAAATCTGGAAAAAACCCTGGATACTGTCCGTAAATTGGGACTTTGTACAGATCAGGAAGCAAAGGTACTGGTGACTATGGCACAGCGGAAGATCAATGCCGTGACTTCCACCAGTGCAGGAAGACTTTTTGACGGAGTCAGTGCGATCCTGGGGATCCGGAGAGCGTCCACCTTTGAGGGAGAAGCGTCCACAGCACTGGAATTTGCGGCGGAGGCCTGGAGAAAGCAACGGGAGATGCAGAAGAAAAATCCGGAAGAAAATCTGAAGATACGGATGTCAGAAAAGGAAGACATTCCGGAAAGCATAGGCATCTCAGAAGCGTCTGAAGATGAACGAAAATTTATTTTAAATACAGGTGAGATCGTTGCATATCTGGTCCGGGCAAGGCTTGCAGGAGAGGATCCCGGGAAGCTGGCTTATGGATTTCACCGGGCACTGGCAGATGAGATCCTTGCAGCCTGTGAGGAAGCAGAGCGGCAGACCGGAATCCGGAAAGTGGCATTAAGTGGCGGTGTCTTTCAGAACCGGCTGCTTCTGGACTGGTAGATGACGGCCTTACGGAAATGGGGTTTAAAGTTCTGAAGCACAGCCTGATCCCGCCGAATGACGGAGGGATCGCACTGGGACAGGCGGTGTATGGGATGGCTTATGTGCAGCGGCACAGATAAATATAGACGAGATCATGCAGATACGGATTAAAAATGTTTTATGATAACGCATGGAGCATACAGCAGAAATGCAGGATGGGAGGCACAGATATGTGTGTAGGATTATCAGCAAAAGTAGTAAAGATCAGTGACGGAACAGCAGTGGTGGATGCAGGCGGCGCAAAGAGAGAGGTTTCCGCCCAGCTCCTGGGAGACCTGGAGCCGGGGGATTATGTGATGGTGCATGCAGGTGTTGCCATTGCAAAGATCACCGATGATGACGAGGAAGAGACAGACCAGCTGATGGAGGAACTGCTGTGATGGAAGAGAGGAAAAAAACAGCAAGAGAGATTATAGAAGGATATCAGGGACCGCCGGTGCGGATCATGGAGGTCTGCGGAACACATACCCACGAGATCTTCCGTCTGGGAATCCGCAAGCTTCTGCCGCCGCAGGTGGAGCTGATCTCAGGACCGGGATGTCCGGTCTGTGTAACACCGGTAGGGTTTATTGACGAGGCCGTTTATCTTGCTCTGGAAAAACAGGTGACGATCTGCACATTCGGTGATCTTGTCCGCGTACCGGGAACAAAGAAAAGCCTTGCAGATGCCAGGCAGAAGGGGCCAGGATACGGATCGTCTATTCACCGGCAGATGCAGAAAAATATGCGAAAGAGCATCCAAAAGAGCAGGTGGTATTTCTTTCCGTTGGCTTTGAGACCACCACGCCTGCCGGCTGTCTTTCCGTGAAAAAGGCCGGAGAGGACGGACTTTCCAATTATTCGCTCCTTGTGGCAAACAAGACCATGCCCCAGGCTTATCAGGCATTAAAGGGCAGTGCGGATGTGTTCCTTTATCCTGGACATGTCAATGCGATCACAGGAACTGCGCTCTGCGAGCATCTGGCAGAGGAAGGCATCAGTGGTGTGGTGGCAGGCTTTACAGCGAAGGAGCTGCTTACGGCACTGGCTGTTGCACTGGTACGTTTTCAGGAAGGAAAACCGTTCTTTGTGAATTGCTATCCCCGTGTGGTAAAAAGTGAGGGAAGCCCGGAGGCACAGAAGCTGATCGATGAACTGATGGAGCCCTGCGATTCTGAATGGCGCGGTCTGGGTGTAATCCCGGGGTCCGGCTGGTGCTCCGGAGGGAGTGGGAAGCCTTTGATGCCAGAAAAAAATATGCAGTGCCGCCGATCCAGGGCAGGCCAAATCCGGCCTGTCGCTGTGGGGATGTGCTTCAGGGAAAATGCAGGCCATCAGATTGTAAGGTATTCGGAAAGGTCTGTACCCCGCAGCATCCGGTAGGTGCCTGTATGGTATCCAATGAAGGAGCATGTTCCGCATATTTTATGTATGGAAACTGATGTCCGCTTTAATGGACTGCGAAACATGATACATTACATATAGTACAAACGAAGGATCGTATCCGGAAGATCTGACAGGATGAAACCGATATGAAATTCCTTTGACCCAGCATAGAAAGAAGATAATATTATGGAAAATAAAACAGTGACCATGGCACACGGTGCCGGAGGCCGTCAGACCTCAGAACTGATCGATGAAGTATTCAAAGCGCATTTTGCAAACCCGGATCTCACAGCCGATGATGCGGCCGTGCTGGTTCCGCCTGCAGGAAAAATGGCAGTATCCACCGATGGATTTATTGTTTCTCCAGCATTTTTTCCGGGGGGAAATATCGGTAAGCTTTCCATCTGCGGAACCGTTAATGACCTTGCCTGTATGGGAGCAAAACCGATGTATCTTACCTGCGCTTTTGTCATTGAGGAGGGTTTTCCCATGGAGAAGCTGGAGGAGATCGCCGCAGCCATGGAAAAAACAGCAAAAGAAGCCGGAGTGCGTATTGTTTCCGGAGATACTAAGGTGGCAGGAAAAGGTCAGGTTGACGGTGTGTTTATCACAACAACCGGAATGGGTGAAATCCAGGAGGGCGTTCAGGTAGGCGGTGAGCTGGCAAAACCGGGAGATGCCATTATTGTAACCGGTGATGTGGGAAGACATGGATGCACCATCCTTCTGGCAAGAGAGGATTTCGGCATTGACGCAGATGTGACAAGTGACTGCGCACCGCTGTGGGGAGCTGTAAAAGATGTACTGGATGCCACCCATAACATTCATGTGATCCGTGATGCCACAAGAGGTGGTGTCGGAACGGTTCTTTACGAGATCGCAGGACAGAGTAACGTAGGGATCCGCCTGGATGCAGCAGCTGTTCCGGTAGCTCCGGAGGTAAAGGGTGTCTGCGGCATGCTTGGCCTGGAGCCGCTTTATCTGGCCTGTGAGGGACGAATGGTGATCATGGCGCCAAAGGAAGAGGCAGGAAGGATCGTGGAAGCACTGCGTAAATGTCCTTATTCCAGGGACGCAGCCATTATCGGTGAAGTTACGGAAGACCAGCCAGGAAAGGTTGTCATGACTACGGAGATCGGAACGCAGGCACTTCTTCCGCAGCCGGGAGGAGAGCTTCTGCCGAGGATCTGCTGATAATATCGGAAAGGAGAGTCAGATCTTATGGAGACAAGAGTGGCATTGATCTCGATCATTGTGGAAAACAATGACGTGATCGATGATATCAACCGTTTTCTTCATGAAGCGGGAAAATATATTATCGGGAGAATGGGGATCCTTACCGGGAAAAAGGCATCAATATCATCAGTATTGCCATTGACGCACCACAGGATGTGATCAGCTCCTTATCCGGAAAGATCGGCCACCTCAGTGGAGTTTCCGCCAAAACGGCATATTCCAATGTGATTACAAAAGCGGAGGACAGAAAATGATAAAAGTTGCGGTATACGGAAAGGGCGGCATCGGAAAATCTACTACGGTTTCCAATGTGGCAGCTGCCCTTGCGGAAAAGGGAATGAAAGTGATGCAGATCGGCTGTGATCCCAAGGCAGATTCCACGATCCTTCTCAGGCATGGAAAAAAGGTTCCCACTGTGCTGGAGCTGTATAACGAAAAACGCCAGGAGCTGAAGCTTACGGATATGGTGCAGATCGGATATGGGGGTGTAGTCTGTGTGGAAGCCGGCGGTCCTGCACCGGGGCTTGGATGTGCGGGAAGAGGTATCATTACTGCTCTCGAGAAGCTTAAGGAAAACGGAGCCTATGAGACCTATAAACCGGACATTGTTTTTTATGACGTACTGGGAGATGTTGTCTGCGGTGGATTTTCCATGCCCATGCGAAAGGGGTATGCAGATAAGGTATTTATCATCACCTCCGGAGAAAACATGGCCATCCATGCAGGGGCAAATATTGCCATGGCAGTGGATAATTTCAGAAACAGAGGATATGCATCTCTTGGCGGCGTGATCCTGAACCGGCGGAACGTGCCGGGAGAGGAAGAAAAAGTCCGGGAGCTGGCAGAGGATTTTCATACGCGGGTAGTGGGAACGCTTTCCAGAAGTGAACTGGTCCTGGAAGCAGAGAATCGAGGAAAAACTCTTCTGGAAGCTTATCCGGATTGTGAGATGGCAGAGGAGTACCGGACACTGGCCGAGCAGATCCTGAGTGCATGCAGGGAGGAAGGCTCATGTTAAAAAGAGTTGGTAACAGAGAGCTTTCGGGAAAAACAGAAATATTTATAAAGGAAGCCTCTTTTCCGGTTCCCTTTCAGCCGGGGCTGGAATTTAATTCACCGGTCCATGGAAACTGGAATATCGTACATACGGGAATGCTGGTTCCGGAAGCAAGGCAGATCTACGTCTGTGCGGATAACTGCATGCGTGGCGTTGTGCTGACTGCCGCAGAGATGAATGCGGCAGACCGTTTTTCCTTTGTGATCGTGGAGGAAAAGGATCTTCTGGGCGGAAATCTGGAGGATGTGACCATTGAAGGCGTGACGGACATTCTGAACCGGCTGGATGAGAAGCCAAAGGCAGTATTGCTTTTTACCGTGTGTCTTCATCATTTTCTGGGAAGTGATCTGGACCGCATCTACGGAGAACTGGAAGAAAGATTTCCGGAGATCTTTTTTATGCGATGCTTTATGGATCCTGTCATGCAGAAAACAGGTCCGACTCCGGATCAGAAGCTGCGCCGTGCCATGTATGATGCAGTACCGGAGAGGAAAGCTGATCCGGAATGTGTCACAGTCCTGGGCAGTGATTTTGTGTTGGATGAGAGTGCAGATATCTGCCGGATCCTGAAAAAGAACGGAATCCGTCTCCGGGAAGCACCGGCCTGTAAGACCTGGGAGGATTATCAGAGCCTGGGAGAGGGAAGCCTGATCCTTAACTGTTATCCGGCAGGAAAATTCGGAGTACAGCAGCAGGCGGAGAGACTTGGAAGGCCGTTTTTATACCTGCCCGGAAGCTTTGACTATGAGGAGATAGAGACGCAGGAAAAGCATTTGCTGGAGCTGCTGGATCAGCATAGCTGCGGTAAAAATGGCCTGGATATCGAAACGGAGATCCGAAAATGCGAGGAAGCTCTTTTCCATGCACACCAGATCATCGGTGACACTCCCGTAGCTGTGGATTATCTTTTTCATCCAAGACCTCTGGGACTTGCAAAGCTTCTCCTTACGCATGGATTTCAGGTACAGTCCGTTTTTCTGGACAGTATCAGCCCGGAAGAAAAAGAAGTATTTTTCTGGCTGAAGGAGAATTACCCGGAACTCATGTTGATTTCGACTGTCCGTCCGGAGATGAGAGTGCGGCCACGGCAGCATTCCGGAAAAATCCTTGCCGTCGGACAAAAAGCAGCCTGGTTTACCGGAAGCCGGAATTTTGTCAATATGGTACAGGGTGGCGGGCTTTGGGGCTTTGACGGGATCAGACGTACTGCACAGCTGATGCTGGAGGCATTTAATGAGGAAAAAGCTCCGGAGGATCTGATCGTTCGAAAGGGATGGGGGTGCGAAAGCTGCATATGAGACAGGCATATCGGATCATACCAATCTACACGGCAGACGTGTCTGGTGTCTGCTCTGCGTTGTATGAGCTTGGAGGAATGACAGTGATGCATGATCCCTCCGGCTGTAATTCTACCTATAATACCCATGATGAGATCCGGTGGTACGACCAGGACAGTCTGATCTTTATCTCAGGTCTTACGGATATCGATGCCATTATGGGAAATGATGAGAAATTTCTTCAAGATATCGAAGAGGCGGCAAAGGAGCTGAAACCGAAATTTATTGCACTTGCAAGTTCACCGATCCCCTTTATGAATGGAACAGATTTTCAGGGACTGGCCCGTGCACTTACAGCAAGGACCGAAATTCCGGTATTTTCGGTTCCGACCAGCGGCATGCACGACTATGTATACGGAGCAGGCTGGCACTGGCGGAAATCGCAGGACATTTCACAGGAGCAGCAGAGAAAACAGGAAGGTGTTCAGAAGTACCGACGGGATCTGCGGAAAGATCTACAGAGAAGAGAAGCAGAAAATTAAATCTTCTTGGAGCAACACCCCTTGATCTTGGCCCGCAGTCTGCAGTAGATGCCATGAAAAAACGTCTGAAAAACTATGGCTGGGAGATACTTTCCACCTGGGCTATGGGGGATACGCTGGAAGCTTTGTCCCGTGCCGGTGAAGCAGCGGTAAACCTTGTGGTATCCTCTGTGGGAATTCCGGCAGCCAATGTGCTGAAAGAAAAATTCGGTACGCCATTTCTCGTGGGGACTCCTGTGGAAGGCTATGAGGGGCAGATTTCAGATGCACTTGAGCGGATCGCGGATAGATCCTGTGGAGAGTGGGTAAATAAGAAGGATGACTACGCAGAGGAAAGCGGAGGGCAGATCTTAGGGAAACAGGAGGAACTGTGGAAAGTAACTCCGGAGCAGGTAATCTATTTTCCGGGAAGGAACAGTCTGTCAGCAGTATCTGACCATTCAGGAGAAAGCAGGGAAATGCCCGACAAAGATGAGGTATTTTTTTCCGTACCGGACATTACCATCATCGGAGAACCGGTTACCATGGGATCCTTGGCAGCAGTCATAGAGCAGAAATACGGAAAAAAGGTTCAGCTGCTCTGTCCGCTGGAGATCACAGAGGGACTTTTGCGCAAGGGAGATGAAGCCATCTGTGGCGAGGAAGCCATGGAAGAAAAGCTGAAAACAGCCAGGATCGTTGTGGCAGACCCACTCTATCGTCCGATCTGTCCGAAAACAGCCATTTTTTATGAGATGCCGCATATTGCGTTTTCCGGAAGGATATATCTCAGAAAATATTTTTCGGAATAAAGAGCGTTTCGTGATCATGTATATAAATATTATGCGGATGAGAAAACAGGGCAGCAGTGTGTATAATTGCAGGAAAATCACATAAACTAAATTATAAGAAACCGTAAAGGCGTTGCAGAAATATGCAGCGCCTTTTTCCGGCAGTAATACCGGAAATGGAGTATATATGGAGGGATTTTTATGTGGGGATTTTTGTCAGCACTGATCTCAGGTGCACTGATGAGTATTCAAGGGGTATTTAACACAAATGTAACAAAACAGACCAGTCTGTGGGTTTCAACCGGCTGGGTACAGTTTTCTGCATTTCTGGTCTGTGTGGCAGCATGGTTTTTTACAGGCAGAGAAGTATCGGCATGCTGTGGCAGGTAGAGGCTAAATATAATTTACTCGGAGGAGTGATCGGTGCATTTATCACTATCACAGTGATCCGGAGTATGGGAAGTCTGGGGCCTGCGCGGGCGGTTATGCTTATTGTCATTTCTCAGCTTACGGTGGCTTATCTTATAGAATTGTTGGGGATTTTCGGTGTGGAAAGAGCAGATTTTCAGTGGAGAAAGCTGTTGGGAATGCTGATCTGTATTGCAGGTGTGGTTATTTTCAAATGGAAATAGAAATAAAAGTATTGTAATATTTGTAATACTTCGTTAAAATAAGGTATGGTTTTGCATGAGTAACGGGGCACCTGCCGCCACATCGGCGGAAAGGAGTGAACCGCCTACCTATGAAAATAAGATCACATATCAGAAGTGTTCGGTTTGTTTTTTCCATATTTTTGTTACAGATCCTGGCAGGGCTGACAGGCTGTAAGGATGACGGAACAGAATTACTGGAGAAAGAACTGGTGCAGGAAGAAAGTACGGAAGCATCCGGAATGGATGCAGAGCAGGAAGAACCGAAGGATACGGAAAGTGAAGTATCCGGGAAGGCATCCGCAGGGGCTGCGGCAGATATATCACAGAAGAAACAGAATGAGTCTGCGGAGGAACCGGCTCCGGAGGTTGAAAAACAGCTGCCGGAGATCTCAGACACCCCTCAGACCATTTATGTAGATATATGTGGAGCAGTGACCAGCCCGGGAGTCTATGAGCTTCCATATGGCAGCCGTGTTTTTCAGGCTATCGAGCAGGCCGGAGGATATCTTCCGGAAGCTGCGGCAAGCTATCTCAACCGTGCTAAGGGACTTTCCGATGGACAGCAGGTTTATGTGCCTACCCAGGCGGAGGTGGACAGCCAGCGGATCGCAGCTACCCAGGATGGATCGGAAGTCACAGCAGAAAACAGTACCGAAACGGCGAGCAGACAGAAATCCGCCGGAGAGATTCCGGTGAAGCTGAGACTGCATCTTCCACAGAGCAGAAGATCAATCTGAACACCGCTGATGTATCCCAGCTTACTACTCTCACAGGTGTAGGGGAGTCCAAGGCCCTGGCGATCATCGCTTACAGGGAAGAGAACGGTCCCTTTACTTCAGCAGAGGATATCATGAATGTACCAGGCATCAAAGAAGGAACCTATGAGAAGATAAAGGATAAAATAGCAATAAAGTAAGGAGCGCTAAATGAGCAGGAAAGTATTGGTAGTAGATGATGAGAAACTGATTGTCAAGGGACTTCGCTTCAGTCTGGAGCAGGACGGAATGGAAGTGGACTGTGCCTATGACGGAGAGGAAGCACTGGAAAAAGCAAAAGCAGGAGAGTACGATATCATTCTTCTTGACCTGATGCTTCCAAAAATGGACGGTCTTGAGGTATGCCAGCAGATCCGTGAATTTTCCAATGTTCCGATCATCATGCTTACAGCAAAAGGAGAAGATATGGATAAGATCCTGGGTCTGGAATACGGAGCTGATGATTATGTCACCAAGCCTTTCAATATCCTGGAAGTCAAAGCCCGCATCAAGCGATCATCCGCCGTGCAGGCAGCAAACAGGACAAGCAGGAGAAGGCCAAGACTGTGGAAGTCGGAGAACTGAAGCTGGACTGCGAAGGACGCCGCGTATTTATCTCCGGAAAAGAGATTAACCTCACAGCCAAGGAATTTGATGTGCTGGAACTGCTGGTATTCAATCCGAACAAGGTATACAGCAGAGAAAATCTTCTGAATATCGTATGGGGCTATGAATATCCGGGAGATGTCCGTACCGTAGATGTACATATCCGCCGCCTGAGAGAAAAGATCGAGGCCAATCCCAGTGAGCCGAAATATGTACACACCAAATGGGGTGTGGGCTACTATTTCCAGGCATAACCTGTGAAGTTCAAAAAGAACGGCAAATTTTTCAAAAGTCTCCGCTTTCGTATTCTGATCATCCTGATCATACTGGGAATCGTACCGAGTGTCATCGTAACGGAAATGGTCATTGCCAACTATGAAGATCGTGCCCATTGCCAACCGTGTGCAGAGCATGGAGAACATCTGTGACATCATGTGCGACCTGCTGATCAAGGAGAATTATCTGAATGACACCAGCTCTCAGACGGTGAACAGCAAGCTGGAATTACTGTCCAACAGCTATGGTGGCAGGATTCTCATTGTAGACAGGGATTTCAGGATCATCAAGGATACCTATGGCGTGGATGAGGGCAGGACTCTGGTTTCCCAGAAAGTATTGAACTGTTTTAAAGGAGAAGATGCCTACCAATATGACTCTGACAGCCAGAAGCTGATCCTGGCAGTTCCGGTAAAAAGTCCGGATGTAAAACAGGTGCAGGGTGCCATGATGATCATGGCATCTTCCAGTGAGGTGACAGCAACCATCCATGAACTGGAGCAGAAAGGGATTCTGATCATCGGTATCATTGTAGTGCTGGCCATTTTTCTGGGGTATATTCTTTCCACGATCCTGGTGAAGCCATTTGCCAGGGTAACGAAAGCAATCGAGGACCTTACAGACGGATATCAGAATGAGGAGATCTCGGTACCGGATTATACAGAGACAGCTTTGATCACAGATGCATTTAACAAGATGCTTTCCAGAATGAAGACGTTGGATGAATCCAGACAGGAGTTTGTATCCAATGTGTCTCATGAGCTGAAGACACCTATGACTTCAATGAAGGTTCTGGCGGATTCGCTGGTAGGACAGCAGGGGGTTCCGGAGGAACTGTATCAGGAATTTCTTTCTGATATCACAGAAGAGATTGACAGAGAGAACAAGATCATCACCGATCTGCTCTCCCTAGTAAAAATGGACAAAAAAGCAGCAGATATGAATATCCGTAATATGAATATCAATGAGCTGCTGGAGAATATCCTGAAGCGTCTCCGTCCCATTGCAGATCAGAGAAAGATCGACCTGATCCTGGATTCCTTCCGACCGGTAACCGCAGATGTGGATGAGGTGAAATTTACCCTTGCCATCAGTAACCTGGTTGAAAATGGTATCAAATACAATGTAGATGAGGGATGGGTCCGCGTAACACTGGATGCGGATCATAAGGATTTCTATGTGACGGTTGCAGATTCCGGCCTGGGAATACCGGAAGATTCCATTGAACGGATCTTTGAGCGTTTTTATCGTGTGGATAAATCCCATTCCAGAGAGATCGGCGGAACCGGTCTTGGACTTGCTATTACAAGAAGTTCTATAGCCATGCATCATGGGATCATCAAGGTATCCAGCAAAGAGGGCGAGGGAACCACATTTACCGTGAAGATCCCGCTGTCCTATATCCCGTCCTAGGAGGTACAGCATGAAAAAAACGATTTTGATCATCTGTGTGGCCGCTGCCTGCATCCTTTTTGGTCTGGTTGCTTTCATAGGTTTGTCGGGAAGAAATAAAAACGAAGAACAGCAGTATAGATTTTATTATATCAATAGCGATGAAACGAGACTGAAAGAAGAAAAATATACTCCGGAGAAGGAAACAACAGAAGTGATGCTGCGCAATTTTTCCGAGAGTCTGAATAACCGTGAGACCCGGGAAGACGGAATCTCACTTTTTCCGGATGGGGTAAAGATTTCTTCTTATTCCATACAGGATGGAGTCCTGAACGTAGAATTCAATGAGGCCTATGATAAAATGTCACGTACCAGGGAACTTCTGGTGCGGGCAGGTATAGTGAAGATCTTTTTACAGGTTCCAGGAGTAGATTCTGTGGAGATCTATGTGGGTAAAAAGCCGCTGACAGATACCAGGGGGGAAGAAGTGGGAGCCATGAACAACGACACCTTTGTGGAGTTTCCGGGTCCGATGGGGATGTGTACAGCTATGACACCTTTACTTTGTATTTCACAAATAAAAACGGAGATAAACTGGTAGCGGAACAGAGAAGTGTCCGCTACAGACGAAATCTTCCGAAGGCTACGGTGGTTCTGGAGCAGCTTGCAAGAGGTCCGCTGGAAAAAGGACATTATCCTACAATACCGGAGAATTCAGAGGTACTTTCCCTGACGAGAGCAAACGGAATCTGCTATGTGGATTATAATTCCGTATTTCAGGATTATGCGCTGGATGTTTCGGAACAGATTGCCGTGTATTCGGTGGTAAATACGCTGATCGCGGCAACGGATGTGGACAAAGTTGAGATTTCCATCGAAGGAAACAAGGAAGTGACCTTTGGCCAGAATATGCAGCTTTATAAGTTCTATGAATGGAACGACAGCCTGCTGGCACACACAAAGGCTAAAAAAGAATAGAAAAAATAAAACATTTCAAAATATCAGAAAACGGGAGAACATTTATGGCGAAAAGGCCGATGTGTCTTTTGTGTTTTCTTATGGTGCTGAGTCTTGGCGCACTGGAGCTTATGGGGATTCCTCTGATCAGGGGGAATCCCCTTCCGTTAAATGTGCAGGAGCAGATCGAAGCGCACCCTGGTTCCATAATCTGCGGGGAGGTGGAACAGTATGAAAACACAGAATTTTCCCAGTCTGTTTATCTGAAAAAAACATATCTTATCCATCAGTCAAAAAATTTCCAATTGAAAATGTAAGAATATTTCTCAAAAAAGAAGAAAATCTGAAACCGGGAATGCGGATCCTGGTCAAGGGAACGTTGAAAAGAGTGGAAGGTCCTGCGAATCCGGGGGGCTTTGACAGCCAACACTTTTATGCCTGTCGTCATATTTATTATTTTATGAAGAACGCTGTGCTCCAAAAGAAAACAGCAGTGTATTCCGGCTACAGGCAGCTCCTTTTGGAGATAAAAGAAAGCTGCAGACAGATCCTGAAGGAAGCTGCAGGAAAAGATGCGCCTGTTTTTTGTGCCATGACGCTTGGAGACAAACAGGAACTGGATCCGGAAACACAGATGCGCTATCAGCTGGCCGGAATCATACATATCCTTGCCATCAGCGGACTTCATATCAGTATTCTGGGAATGGGGCTTTACAACCTTCTAAAGAAGATGGGACTGGGAATCTGGCCTGCCGGGATTTTTTCTCTGGGAGTGATGCTGCAGTATGGGATCATGACCGGAGGGAGTGTTTCCACCATGCGTGCAGTAACTATGTTTCTGATCGCCATGGGAGCCAGGATCACCGGACGGATCTATGATATGATGAGTGCTCTTTCCGTAACTGCCATGATGATCCTTGTGGAATCTCCGGCCTATCTCCTGGACAGCGGATTTCTTCTGTCCTTTGGCTGTGTTTTGGGAATGGGGCTCGCTGCGGAAAAGATCTGTGCTCTTGCAGGAGCGGAGAAAAATGGACAAAGGCACTGATAAGTCCTATAGCTCTTCAGCTTGTGACTCTGCCGGTGATGCTGAAGTTTTTCGGAGAAGTCTCTATTGCCGGATTTATCCTGAAT
>ENA-OQDW01000423-OQDW01000423.1-human-gut-metagenome-genome-assembly--contig:-NODE-423-length-17818-cov-1.929060_pt1 | contig 17818 bp, 23 predicted proteins | sample MGYA00242784_ERZ504613 | MGnify/ENA primary metagenome ERZ504613 (study PRJEB26092, sample SAMD00036330) | human gut metagenome | host: Homo sapiens | study: EMG produced TPA metagenomics assembly of... | reverse complement strand
ACGCCGTCCACCTTCCACGCTTCCTCCACAAGCGTATCCAGCTCGATCCCGGTCACTTCATAATCGTCGCGCAAAGAAACGTGGGACGCGTTCATCAGCCTGCCGAACTCTGCGATGTCATTTGCCTTCAGCGCCGCAACCGCCTTCATCGTCCGCTGGTTTTCATAAACCGCATGGCGCGCGCGCTTTGTGCGCACCTCATCCTTGATCGCAGATTTATAAAGCTCAAACTGCTCCTCCGTCAGATCGCCCAGCGTCTGGATGGCAGTTACCTTCTGCAGCTCTGCCAGCGCCGTTTCGCATTCGCTTCTTCTCTCGTTATATTTGGAATCTCCCAGACCGCGCTTTTTTGTTGCTGCAGGAGATCACAATCTTCGCATTCTCGAGCCTGATCGGCGCATACTCATACTTTAAGGTCGCCGTATCCAGGAAAATCGCATGTCCTGCCTTGCCCATCGCAATGGCGAACTGATCCATAATACCGCAGTTGACGCCGTTGAACTTGTTCTCGGAATACTGGCCGATCAATGCCAGATCCTGATTCGTCACATCAAAGCCGAACATATCACGCAGGATGAATCCGGTCAGCACTTCCACCGATGCGGAAGAAGACAATCCGGAACCGTTCGGAATATTGCCGAACAGCACGAGATCCATACCGGACTCCACTTTCATGCCCTTCTCGCCGAACGCCCACATCACACCCTTCGGGTAGTTCGTCCAGTCTGCTTCCTTCTCCGGCTTTAAGCCTCCACGGAAGACTCCAGCACACCGAGATTCTCAAAATTCATGGAATAAAAGCGAAGCTTCTTGTCGTCTCTTTTTCTCGCCACACCGTAGGTACCGATCGTGAGCGCACATGGAAATACATGTCCTCCGTTGTAATCGGTATGCTCACCGATCATATTCACACGTCCCGGTGCGAAATAAACTCCGATCTCTCCCTCATCCCCAAATAATTCTTTAAACTTTGCAAGTACTGGTTCCCAGATCATGCGTTACCTCCTTATACATCATTTTTTCTATGAATGGTTTCTGTTACCGTCCTGTTGTAATTCTATTATAACGTCTCTGTGTTCCTTTGCAATAGACCTTTTTCAAACTGCAACATAATCAAAAAAACATGCAACAAAGTTGCATGTTTTTCCGATCTGTCGTTTGTTGTTTTTACTTTGCTTTGCGCGCTGTAAGCTCCGCGACGTTGGAAAGCACCTTCTTTTTGGAGAGCGGATACAAAAAGAGCAGTGAGCATGCCAGCAGAACAAATCCGATCGCCGGGAAAAGAGTCGTCACGTTGTAGATTCCGTTTACGACGTCCTCGTCAAATGCGGTTGCGGAGCTGTATCCCACTATGGTGAGAAGCAGTCCGGTCAGACCGTTGGCTGCTGCCTGTCCGAGCTTTCTGGCGAAGGAATAGACGGAATAAACCGTACCGTCGCTGCGGATTCCTTTTTTCACCTCAATGTCATCGATGACATCGATGATCATTGCCCAGCACATCAGGTTGAAAAATGCCAGTCCGATGTAAGCAAACAGATAGATGCAGATGAAGACCACCACACTCTTTGTATGTACGATGTATCCCACAAACAGTGCCGCCGCGCCGATAAACGCACCGGCTGCGGACAGCTCTTTCTTGCCGATCTTATCCGAAAGCTTGGTCACAAATGTGGAGAGAACCAGTACCACAACACATGCCAGAAGGCTGCTGACGGAGATTGCCGCCGCGCTGTTGAAGTAGTTCGGGTAAATATAGTTGTTCATTCCGGACAGTGTCATCTGTACCAGCAAAAAGATCAGCGCGGAGATGACAATTCCCACAAATGCGCGGTTTGTAAATAATACTTTGAAAAGCTCAAATACGTTTTTCTGCCCTCTGCACTCTGCATCTTCACACGCTCGGTGGTCAGATGGTAGCAGATCATATAGACAACGACTGCCAGAACGGAGCATACGGCAGATGCGATCATCGTCTGCGTGCCCCCGAGCACCTTGTGTCCCTCGGCATCCGTTGTGTACACAACCATCGGAAGGATCACCGCAATCACGATCTGCGCCACGGTGGCACCGATGGTTCTCCAGTTTGAGAGCATCGTCCGCTCCTCCGGCTTATCGCTCATCGCAGACGCCATGGAACCATAGGGAATGTTTACGCCGGTGTAGCACACGGAACCCCAGAGAATGTAGGTAAAAAACATCCAGAATACCTTAAATCCCATCGGCATATCGGCAAAATACGGCGCGAAGATCAAAAGCGAAGCCACGGCGACCGGTCCGGCAAAACGGCGGATCCACGGTGCAAATTTTCCTTTCGCCGTGTACGGACTGCGGTCGACCACCTGCCCCATGGCAACGTCCGTGAACGCATCCACTACCTTGGCAACCATCATCAGCGTTCCGACGAGCGCGGCGCTGACACCCATGATGTCGGTGTAGAACTTCATCATAAACAGCGCGGCAATCACAAAAGTGAGATCATTTGCAAAATCTCCCGCCGCATATCCGATCTTATCTCTCATACCGAACGGGCGCTTTGCATTTTCTTCAAATATGGCAATATCTGCCGGATTTTCTTTTCGCATTGTACTCCCTCTCCTTCTTCTAATCATGCAGCATCCAGTCTAAAATATGCTGGATATACTGGTCCCAGAAATTCCAGTCATGACCGCCTTTATCCTCCTCGTAGGTCAGATCTGCCTGTTTCTGTTCCAGCAGCTTTCTGACATACACATTCGACGGATACAAAAAGTCATCGCGCCCGACTGCCTGATACAGCTTCGGCACACAGCCGTTCTTTACATCCCTGTCATAGAGCGTAAACAGATCATAATCGCTCCCGGCAAGTTTGTCCGGATCCCCAAAGCAATCCTCCCAATGAAACGGATTGTTGTCGTTGTTCCCAGCTGCCGCCGCCTGATACAGTCCCGCAATGTCCAGCGCGCCGGACATGCTCGCCGCCTTCGCGTACAGCTCCGGTCTGGACAGTGCCAGATACCACGCGCCGTAACCTCCCATAGAAAAACCGGCGATAAACGTCTTCTCCCTCTCCCTGCTCACCGGAAATACATTGCGGATGAAGCGCGGCAGTTCCTCCGTAAAGAAGGTCTTGTACTTTTTCCCGCTCCGAAGATCCTGATAAAAAGAATTTTCCGCGGATGCCATGACAACCACAATCCCCCGGTCCTGCGCATAGCGGTCAATATTGCTGTAGCGCACCCAGGAAATGCGTCGCCGTACGCTCCGTGCAGCAGATACAGCACCGGAAGCCCGTTCTCGTAATCGTACTTCGCGCTGTACCCCATCTGTGTGATCTGCTCACTGCTGCCCGGCGTTGGAACGAACACATTCAGCGTAATATTGCTCCCCAGGGACGAGCTGTAATAGTGTGTCTCCATCAATGCCATTGCTTTTCCCCCTATCCATTCTTGTCTTTGCAGTTATGGTACCAAAATAGGAATAGCGAAACCACACCGTTTTTGCTTAATAACGTCTGTTTTTTTACATATCCTGCTATTTTTTTCTCATTTTTGTAGATAATTTTTACAATTTTTTATTATAATCAGCTACAGTTTTTGTAACTATTGCCTATACATATTCCGCCATAGTTGTAGAAATGGATCGAAGAAAACAGTGAGCCACGACACAGCAAGACTCGTAAAGGAGGTTTTCATTATGAAGTATCATGATATCACACCAGAGATGACCATCGGTGATCTGGTCAAAAGCAAGGTCTACGGGGACTTCGGCACCCACATTTACCGATATGACACCGGATCACTGGAATGCACCGTTAGCAAGCTACGGTTTTGAGAAAGTCGCTTTGTACCGACCTTACACCGCATGGAGGAACTCGCCGCCACCGGAAAAAACTATCTCTATCCGCTCTATTCCGAGGAGGAACGCATGAGTGAGTGGGACAAGGAGTCTCCTGCCTTCCTGCATTTTCCGGGTCCCATCGCCGGACGTCCCTACGCCGTGATCATCCCGGGCGGCGCCTTCAACCGCCAGTGGGGACTGGTCGAAGGAATGGCGATTGCCGCCGCCCTAAACGAGATGGGTTACACCGCCTTTGTCCTTTTCTACCGCACAAAGCAGGACGCCGTCGTCGCCAAAGCCATCGAAGATATGTACGCCTGCATAAGGCAGATCGAGGCGCGTGCCGACGAATTTGAAGTGCAGGCGGGTCACTACATGATCGGCGGTTTCTCCGCCGGAGCCACTCTGGCAGGTGAGATCGGCTCCACCAATTTCGGCTGGAAGAGTGCAGGCGTTCCAAAGCCGGAAATGATTTTTCTTGCCTACACCGCAGTCCGCATGAAGGATTTCTATGCAGGCTACACTGCATTCCCGGTAGGTCATCCGATGCACGACGGGGCTGCCGCGTTTCTGCGCCGCGTGGCAGGACCGGAGATCACACCGGAAGCCGTCGAACCGTTTGACCTTACAAGCCACATGGATGCATCGTACCCTCCGGTCTACCTGACAGCAAACGAGGACGACCACACCGCACCGTTTTCCAACAGCCTGACGGTTGCAGAGACCTGTGAAAAGCTCGGCATTCCTCACAAAACCAAATTCGGCAAAACCGGAGATCACGGTTTCGGTCTCGGCATCGGACTGGAAGTCGAGGGCTGGCTTAGTGAGGCAGTCTCCTTCTGGGAGGAAGTGCGCTAGCGCAGGAGGCCGCATGCGCTGTGAATAACCGTATACGAAAAACAGGGCGCGGAATTCACTCATTTTACGAGTCGAATTCGCGCCCTGTTTCTGTGAAGCGCTCCCCGGCTTTTTTATTGCTCTTTCTGTTATGCCGATGGTTACACCCACCTCTCGATCATTGTTCCTGCATGATCTACTTCGCTTCCGTGGATTGCCAGTCCCTGCGTTACCACAGCTCCCGCTGCCGTCTTCTCAATATCTGCTACCGTGCCGGAGAGACCGCTTCCCTCATGCGTGCAGAACGGATGGATCGTCTTGCCTAAAAAATCATATGCTTCCAGAAATGTATATACTGCCATCGGCATCGTTCCCCAGTAATTCGGATAACCCAGATAAATCTCATCATATGCGTCAAGCGACTCCGGCAGATTCTTCACCTTCGGTCTCGCCTTCGCCTTCAGATCGCGCTTTGCCTCGGCAATGCAGGTATCATAATCCGCCGCATACAGCACCTCCTGCGCAATCTCAAACAGGTCTGCACCGGTCAGCTCCGCGATTTTTTCGGCAGCCTTTTTCGTGTTGCCCTCCGAGATATATTCTTCGTTCCGCCAAAATAATTTTCATCTGCTCTTGAATAAAATGCAACTAATTTCGCCATCATCTGTCTCCTTTCTGATGAAGACAGTGTAAGCCCTGGAGTTTACTCCAAGTCAAGTGTTTTTTGCGGGCTGTTTTGTGGCTGTTTTAAATTCTCCTACTCTTCCACATTCTTTAAGCTCTCCGCCATATCCACGCGGCGTATTTTCCTTCCGGGCAGGGTCAGCGCCAGAATATATACCACAAGCACGAATACAAATGCCGCAAGAATCGTTTCCGCCCTCACCGGCAGGCTCATGTGCATTCCGGAAGACTGCGCCGAAGCTCACATCAAAAACGGCATCCCCACCGTAAGGATTACCATCCGACTGGTAGGTGTTGAATCCGTATTCATACTGTCCGCCCAGCATCGCGTACGATCCTTTATTTTCCAGCAGATCCGCATAGGCATCGCTATTTTTCCTCCCTCATCCACTCGTTGATTGCTCCGGTGATCCGGCGCTCAATATCCACACGCGCCGCCTTGCACTCCTTCGGATATTTTCTTCCCGCGGCAAACACTCTTGTAATCAGGTCGCCTCCGACGGGCAGCATGGTCTTCACCATTCCCTCCGGGAACACGAAATGTGTGGCATGCTCGTAGATACCGCTTTCCACCTCGCAGGTATGCTCTCTCGCCGCCAGTCTTGCCTCCATCCGGCGGATATATTTTACCGTGTCCCACAAAACGTCATCCTTGGCACCAATCAACAGAAGTTTTCCTTTGATCCGCTCGACCTTGATATATTCCTCCTCCCGAATCGGATGCGCCGCCTCTGAATCCCGGAAAATATCGAGCGATGCGATCATATCTTTGCCGCGCTTCGCCTCCTCTTTTATCTTCCTGCCGTATTCCGGATGGCGGTATGCATACGGCAGATACGGCAGCGGCTTTCCCTGCCAGGAGACGCTCGACTCGCCCTCCCCCGGCCATTCCGTCTGTCCGTCGCGTTTTCCCTGATAAAATCCCTCCATCACGAAATCTGCCGGCGTCATGGCGATCGTCAGCGTAATCTCCGGGTAATAGGACGCTGCAATCAGCGCATACATTCCCGTCGTAGATGCGCCGGCGATTGCAATCTTTTTGATACCGCGCTCCTTTAGATATATAATCGCAGCTCCGATCCGCTCTACCGGCAGGTTATGGTGCTGTAGTCCTTATGCCCGGGCTTAATGTGAGCATGCTAACGCCATATTTTTTCTGCATCCACTTTACCGCCATCTTCGCCATGTAATCCTCGCAGTCATCCCCCAGCATGGCAATGATCGCACAGGTACTTCCCTCCAGCGGCCAGTAACAGCCATAAAATCCCTTTTGTGTCTCTTTGATTTTTTCCATATACTGCTCCTTTCCTCCTGCTCCCGCTCAGGCTTCAAAAATCAGATCAAGAATCGTCTCGATTTGTACGCGCAATGTCTCCTCGTACACCGCCTCATGCAGTTCCGCCCGCGATTCGACCGTTATGATCAGCACCTTGCACAAGTTGGCGACAAGCCCCGGATTGACGTCGGCCCGCACATGTTCCAGATAGCTTAACAGCCCCGCCGTGATCGCGCTCTCCTTTTCCAGATCCGGAACAAATGCCTTTGTCCCGGAAAAAAGCTTTGCCTCATCCTCCAGCGTCATGTGCGGATAAATGCTGATCTTCTCATCGATGACCGCGTATAAATACCGGCGTGCATCCTCCCGCCCCAGCTTTTTCTTACCCGTCAGGGCATCCTCTCCGATCAGCACTGGCATCAGCTTCCTTCTGTGATACCCGATCAGATCCGCCATGTACGCTTCCTTGTTCTTCCAGAAGCTGTAGAAGGTTCCGACCGCGATCCCGGCGGCTTGCGTGATCTTCGCCACCGATGTATGCGTCATCCCGTACTGCTTCAGCAGAGGGAATCCCGCCTCCAGCATCTGCTCTCTCAAGTTCTCTTTCTCTTCGTCCGTAAAAATGTGTGTCGGCATGCTCCATCCTCGCTGTGAATATTTTTATAAATCATTCATATAAATATGTTAGTCTCATCTAACCCATTTGTCAAGAACGTTTTCACATTTTTTGATCCGAATTTCCAGATGCATTCCATCAGAAATCGAAGGGCATGATCTTCTTATCCTATTACTTATCACATCAAAACGGGGCTACCCGTTTCATGCGGTAGCCCCGTTTTTTATACTTCCGGTTTAAAATCACGGATCAGTGAAAGTGTCGGCAGTGCGTTGCCATCGTAGTCAAACAGCGCCTGATTTGCCCACTCGTTTCCACATGGTCCCGGATCGTTCATGTATTTTAAGGATGCCGGTGTTGCCCAGCCGGAGCCCGGTACCGGAATCCATGCCGGCTCCCAGTAGAAGAATCCCTTTCCTTTTCCACCTTTGATGTGGCTGATGCGGTTCAAGAAATCCTCCATGAAATCGTACTGCCCCTGCTTTGTCATCGGATATTCGATCTTCTCCACAAGCGCCGGTCTGGTCGCATATCCCTTGCGCTCTTCATCGGAAAGCTTCTCGTAATTCTTGTAGTCTTCCATCGTATAGCCATGGAAACCTCGGCAATCACCAGATCCTTGCCGTAGCGCTCTGCAATGTCATTCATGTTGTCGTTTAACATCTGCAGTGATCCGTGCCAGAACGGATAATAGGAAAGTCCGATAATCTCGAAATCCTCCCCCCGCTTTGTAAAATTGTCGAACCACTCGCGGTACAGTGCATTGTTTCCGCCGTTATCCAGATGAATCATCACCGGAATCGCCGCATCCGCTTTCCGCACCGCACGAATTCCCGCATTGACGAACGTCGCAATATTGTCATAGTTCGGGACTTTTCCCTCCGGCCAGAGCAGACCGTTGGAAAGTTCATTTCCCACCTGCACCATGGTAATATTGACGCCGGCATCCAGGAATGTCTGCATGGATTCCAGGGTGTAATCATAGACCGCCTGCTCCAGCTCCTTCACACCGTAATCTGCCCATGCCTTCGGTTGATCTGTTTGCCCGGGTCTGCCCAGAAATCGCTATAGTGAAAATTGAGAAGCACGCCGAACCCTGCCGCCGTCACACGCTTTGCAATCTCAAGAGAAGTTTTCAAATCATTCTCCCCTGCGCCGTAAGATTCGCCGGTCTCCGACCATGGATCATTCCACAGACGGATACGGATGGTATCAACGTCATAGCTCTTCATGATCGCAAGGAGATCCCGCTCCTCCCCGTTATCGTAATACTTTGCACCACACCGCTCCAGTTCGAGCAGTGTGGACAGATCCATTCCTTTCACAAACTTCATATGCCTCTTCGCGGACACAGATCTCATTCCATGCCCGCTCTCTCCTTTCTTTCTATATTCCACGGAAACCGAACCGCAGTGTTAACGGCTTTGTCACATCAATGTGATATTCCGGATGAACCGGAGCTCCCCAGCTGTCGTCTCCGCCGATGCCCATCTGTGCCAGTGCCACACGGACAACCGTGTAATGTACCTCAGGCAGTTCATACGCATGCATTGCATTTTCCAGTTCATGCGGTGTATAAGGCAGTGCGGAAAATGACAGTTCGTCTCCGGTAAAGAGCATGCCTCTTCCTCTCTCATCCGTCACCTTCGCGTAGCGCACGCCTACTTTGTTGCCGCACTCCTGCGGTACCAGATACTGCGCCATATTATCCGCCACGCGGTTCTTATATACACCGAGCTTCGCGCCGCATCTACGGTCCGCATACGTCTCCTGCGGTCCAAGTCCGTACCACTCCAGTCTGTCGTAATCCGCATTCAGCTTAAAGAGCATTCCGAACTCCGGCATATCGCCCAGCTCCTCCACCGGGTCATAGGTCAGCTCGGTCTGCACATACGCATCCGGCGTCACGGTGTAGGTCACGCGGCATTTTGCCTGCGGCGTGGTCGGAAGCAGGTAGGTATATGTGATGGAGACGCTGTCTTTCTCCTCTCTCACAACCGGTTCCTCATAATCGAACATGCCCTTGCTGCTCATGCCGGCATACATACTCGCGATCTTCCACTGCGCCATCCGCCCCTGCATGCGGCTTCCGCAGTCATTGTCAATCGGCGCACGCCAGAAATTCGGCATCGGTATCTTCTCAATCAGCTCTTTTCCCATGTAGCGGTAGGACACCAGTCCGCAGCTGTTGTAGGAAAACAGTACGTCAAAATTCTCACCCTTCACCCCCAGATTCCACTTTCCGCGGATGATCTGAAGTCCCGCCTTACGGTTCGTCACGCACTTTCCTTCATATTCTGCCGCGGCATCGCCGATTGTCCCACCGTTTGCAGGTGATTTTGCCGCAAAAATCTTCTGTCCGAATGCGATCTCATGCCCCGGCTTTGCCAGAGCAGTTCTTCGCGCAGTACAAACGATACGGTCAGTGCGTATTCCGCCCCGGCTTCCTTTCCCGCATGTTCCAGTTCATCGGCAAGAGCCATGCAGCCTCCAGTTCCGCCAGAACAAACGTCTTTTCTAAGAGCGGTGCCACAGACAGCGCTATTTTTCTGTGGCCTGCCGCCACGCCGTTCTTCTCCAGCAGAAGGATGCAGTCATACTCTGCCGTATCGGTAAACAGGTTTTTATTTTTTACCGTAAAACCATCTTCGGTAAAGGATACGCTGATGTTCTGGTAATTGAATTTTACTTCCTGCATCTTCGGTGACTCGGCGCGCCCCTTTGCATAGCAGATGCCGTTGCCGCTGAAATTATAGTCCGTCGGCCGCTCTAAGAAGTCACCGCCGTACGCCTGAAATTCCTTCCCGTAGCGTCCTTTTTCGTGATGGACTGATCGATGTAATCCCAGATAAATCCGCCCTGATAGCGCGGCTCCGTGTCGGTCAGATCGGTGTACTTGTGCATCGCGCCGCAGGAATTGCCCATCGCGTGCGTGTACTCACAGCAGATAAACGGCTTCTCTTTCTGCTCTGCCAGATTTTTCACAATCCGCTCTACCGGCGGGTACATCTGGCTTTCCATATCGCTGCTTCCGTTGTAGCGTCTGTCGTTATAGACTCCCTCGTAGTGAACCAGGCGGTCGGGATCCAGCTCTCTGAACTTCTCGGACATCTGATAAATCACACTTCCGCCGTAGGACTCATTGCCGCAGGACCAGATTAAGACCGCCGGATGGTTCTTATCCCGCTGGTAGCAGGAATTCACGCGGTCGAGCATTCTTGCCTCCCACTTCGGATTATCCCCCGGCACAATCGTCTGCGGATCGGCAATCTTACGCATCGCCGCCGCATCCCAGCTTCCGTGCGACTCCATATTATTCTCTGCAATCATGTAGAGTCCGTAGATGTCGCAGAGCTCATACAGTCCGACATTGTCCGGATAATGGCACGTACGGATGGAATTGATATTGTTCTGCTTCATGGTCACGACATCGGTGAGCGTCTCCTCCATGCTCACCACACGTCCGGTCAGGGAACTGAATTCGTGGCGGTTCACGCCCTTAAACACAATCCGCTTTCCGTTTAAAAGCATCAGTCCGTCCTTCATCTCGAACCGGCGGAAGCCGATCTTCGACGCGACGACTTCCTGCAACGTCCCTGCCGCATCATACACTTCCATCCGAAGTTCATACAGATACGGTTCCTCTGCACTCCACAGCTTCACATCCGCCACTTCCCGCGAGACATGCAGGACTCCGTCAATCTTCTCCTCCAGAGCAAACACCTCCGTGCCCTCCGGTGTCTCATAGCGGCTCTCCGCCAGATCAAGCCTTCCGCGCTCCACAAGCCGCATGCGCACACTTCCGCTGCCGCAGGAGCAAAGATCCAGTTCCAGCGTACCGCAGGACAGATTCTCCGCCACCTGTGGACGAATCTTAATGTCGCAGAGATGCGTCTTCGGAATCATGTAGAGATAAACGCTGCGGAAAATACCGGAAAACCGGAAGAAATCCTGATCTTCGCACCAGCTTCCGATCGTCCACTTGAAGACCTGCACCGCCAGCTTATTCTCCCCTTCCTTAAGGTAAGGCGTCAGTTCAAATTCGGACGGTGTAAAAGAGTCCTCACTGTATCCGACATATGCTCCGTTCAACCAGAGTGCCATGCCGCTCTCCGCTCCCTGGAACGAGATAAACACACGCTCTCCCAAAAAGGACTCCGGCAATGTGAAATATTTCACATAACTTGCGACCGGATTGAACTTCGTCGGCATCTCGTCCGTCCAGACGTCTTCCCTTCCATCCCACGGATACTGCGTGTTCGCATATTGCGGACTGTCATAGCCTTCCATCTGGATATGTGCCGGCACGCGGATGTCATCCCATCCCCTGCAGTCGTATTCCGGCTTTTCAAATCCATGGATCGTCTGCTCATAGTTTCTCGCATAGTGGAATTTCCATGATCCGTCTAAAAACAGGCGGAAACTGCTCTTTCTTCCGAGCGGATCCAGCCACACGTCCGCCTCATTCCAGTTCCGGTACGCCACATGGTCGGAGTGCGCCGCCACGCGGTTCTCCTCGTAATATTCCGGATCACTTAATCTCCCAAACAAAAATTCTCCCATACTGTTCATCCCCCAATTTATGATTGCTGTTATTGCGTTTGTTAAGTTCATTATAGCGAAAAAATTGCGCATTTTGTACTTATTTTTCGGCCACAAAACGCGCATTTTCCACCATTATTTATTACCATCCTTTTCGCGCGGAATATTGTAATTTAAAAGCTTTGTCTCGTAATTTTCCGGATTGATTTTCCACTGATAGGGGGATGTGTTTAAAAACTTTTTAAAATTCCGGTTAAATGTGGATGTTGTCGTAAAGCCTACCTTCTGTGCCACAATGTCCATCGAATCCGTCGTCTTTTTCAACAGATCGCATGCCTTCTGAATCCGGACAAGATTGATGTAATCCACCGGAGACATGTTCATACAGGACTCAAACAGCCTTCTGAAATGCGTCTCACTCATATGACATTCCTGCGCCAGCTCCTCCACCCGGATCATGTGCATATATTCCATGCGCACATAATCGAGTGCCGCCGCAATCTGCGTCACTCCCGAATGTTTCTGCATTTCCACACCCTGCACTTCCTGCTTTGCCTCCTGCTCCTCATTCAGCCGGATAATCTCTATCACAAGAGAATACAACAGACCTCTCACGCTGTCCGTATAATGGCTGCGCCGTCCCCGCATCTCCTCCATGATCTGCCGGACAAGAAACGCGAGATTGTGATTCTCCCATTCATGGAGAAACAGCGCTCTCCGGTTGACTTTCCGGATCAGTTCCCGGCAGAACAGCTCGTTCTTCGGATACATTTCCGCAATAATCTGCGCCGGATCAAAAACAGATATTCCCAGTAGCTTGGTCCTTCTTTTGTATTGCTGATCGTCACATGAGGATAATTGTTCGGTATAATACTTACCATAGCAGGCTGATAGGGGCGCTGTTCTTCGTCCAGAATCAGTTTCCCCGTACCGTTTCTGCACACTCCGATCTCCATCAGATTGTGAAAATGAAGATGTACCTCATCATGACCATAATCCCGGATCCAGTTTTCTCCAAGAAGTGCCAGAACATATTCATTTTGCGGTATCTCATAGAACCGAAGCTCGATGGTATCTTTCTTCTTTTTCCCCATAATTACTCCATTTTCTCCCCGCTGTGGCAGCGTAAAGCTACTCGCCGTGACAGCTCGATTCCGCTTCGCTCCTTCTCGCCGTGGGCTGTCGCCCTATAGACAAAACCGGCTGCGTCTGAAAGAAAATAAATTTTCTTCTGCCGCAGCGGCTTTCTCTACACTGCTCGTAGCTTAATCAAAATCGAACTTGTCGAACCGCTGGTGCATTGCCTTATAGCGGAAGCGGATCATTTCATTTTTCTCCAGGACATCTTCTTCTGTTCCTCTGTACTGGCAGCGGATACAGCTGTAAATACCTGTTTCCTTATTGTAAAACATATCAATGTCCAGATCTCTTAAAAAGCAGGACGGGCATCTATAATTTAATTTGCCTTTGCCAAGTTGAGCCATGTTGCAAATACCTCCTTATCTGAGATTGTTTTTCTGTATCCCAGGGTAAACATCGGTGAGAATGCATATCCCTCTTTTACATATCCTTCCGCGTCCGCGTTGGATGCAGTCATGGATACGCGTGTCTCGATCTCCGGAATCACGGCGCTTACTTCTGTCGCACCCTTGACACCCTCCTCGCGGCACTTGTACTCATAATGGATCGTCTTCTCTTCCGGTCCGTCGATCTTTAAGGTGATATGGGACATATCCTCGGAATACTCGGTTGTGCCGTAGCATGCAACCATATACTCGTTTAAGGTAACCTCTGCGCCCGGGTCACTCATCTCAAGGATGGTACGCTCGATCTTGATGTTGGAGGAGCCTTCCTCAAAGTACTCTTTTGTCTGAAGCTTCACAGTCAGATCGCGAAACTCGATCGTCACCGGATCCAGTGTCAGGATTCTTGTCTTTCCTTCCTGTGAAAAATGTGCATGTGTCGGGCAGAGACACAGATCTACTTCCTCACCCTTGTAGGAAAGCTTCGCACTTCTTACAGTTCCCTCTCCTGCGTAATGTGTGAAGTAACCTGCACGGTACTTCTCCTGAATCAGGAACGGATAAGAGGCATCCTGCACGTGCTTTGTGCCGATACCAACCGGCCACTCCAGCTTCGCTGCATACGGACGAAGGTCAACGATTGCGCCGCCCTGATCCATATTGACGCAGGCTCTCATGTACGGGTCGCAGTACCAGAACAGCTGCTTGTCTGATCCGTAAAGGATATCTCTCCAGAGTGCACACTCCGGCTCATTGTAGTTGCCGGCATCCACACCCTTCTTCTCGCGGTAGTAATCTGCGAACTCGGACATTGTCATATCGACTAACTTGCCTCTTTTTTCAGCTTGCCGTAATATGCACAGCCGTCGCTGTAAGACTTGTAGAGAAGCTCATACGGCTGCTCCCAGCGTCCCATCTTGTTCATCCAGCCCGGTCCTACAAACATCATGTTGTATGCATAGCCGTTGTTGTATTTTCCTAACGAACGATACTGATCGATCAGGTTGTACAGATACGGGTACTCCCAGGTCTTTGTATCATAGATCATTCCACGAAGTACATTCTGCGGATGCGTTCCGAAGTTGGAACCGTTACCGTCATAGCATGCGATCAGGTCGCGGGACAGATGCGGGATTGCAACGATACCGCTGTCCTCAGCCGCATTGGCTGCCGGCGCATGCGTATTCTGCTTGGACGGGATCCACGGTGCCCATGGGCCGCCGTCGAATAAGGTGTACCAGGAGTTGTTGCAGGTATGGTAAGCTTTTGGGCCTTCCTCCCAGCAGGTGGCAACCGCACACTTTACGGTCGGATAAGTTGCCTTGATATAGTTGGTCAGATCGGCATCCATGTAGTAGGAACCGGTTGACTCCGGATAGAATCCGAATCTGTCATGGAACTTCTCAAACACATCGTTGACGATGGCTTTCTTGTCCTCCATGGAGAACATCCAGATACAGAAATCCTTGGTCTTGTATTTCTCACGGAACTCCTCACACGGAAGTCCGAGTAAGGATAACGCGATCTCGTCTCCGTATACGTCATGGTCATGCTTCGCAATCTCCACTGCCTCGTCATTGAAAAGAGATGCGTATGTCATCTGAATGGTTACTTTTAATCCATTCTCATGTGCAAGTCTCTGCTGTGTCTTGAAAATATCCAGAGATTCTGTCAAAAGAGCCTTATCTCCGATGTCCTCTTCCTTTCCCTGTCCTGTGACAGTTGCGGAATACTCCGGAACCATCTCTGGTCTGTGAATCAGATTTAAAATAAATTGATCCATTTTCTTCCTCCTCAATTTCTATATTTCTTTCATTTTTATGGAAAAGATGCCTGGTGCATCCTCACCCGCCTAACTTATGCTGTTTTTGCATTTTTCTAATGCGAAGCTGGAAATACTCAGGCATTGCAGCCAATGCTGCAATGTCTGCAATAGTATTTCCCTTCGCTATTTATCCCTTCACCGAACCACCGGTAATTCCTTCCACATAGAACTTCTGCATGATAACGAACAGGATACCGATCGGGGATACCGACCATAACGCCGCCCGCGCAGAATCTTGAGAAGTATGTCGGGATCAGAGTACGATTCAGCATGTTGTAAAGTCCGATCGCAACGGTCCAGTCTGTCGAGATACCGGAGTTTAAGATGATCTTCGCAAAAACGAAATCTGTCCACGGTACCAGGAAAGAACTGATAACAGTATACACAATGATCGGTCTGGAAAGCGGAAGCACGATCGTGAAGAATGTTCTTGCCTCGGAAGCACCCTCCAGATACGCAGCCTCACGCAGGGATGTCGGAATCGTATCAAAGAATCCCTTCGCCACAAGGTAACCTAGTCCGGATGCACCGGAGTACACCAGAATCATACCGATATGGCTGTTGGTTAAGTTGACGGACTTCAAAATAAAGTAAATAGCGATCATGGACAAAAAGCCCGGGAACAGCTGCAACATAACTGCGATATTCATGAGAGCTTTTCTTCCTTTGAAACGCATGCAGCTCATTGCATAGCTGACCATCAATACAAAAGAAGTTGAAATCAGACATACAAAAATGGCAATACCAACGTATTCTTAAACCAGATCGGGAACTGTGATACCGTGTCCGGTTCAAAGAGCATACGGGTATAATTGCGGATCGACCATGTCTCCGGGAAGAAGCGGCTCGTGTTCATGCCATCATATCCACTGAACGAGGTTACAATCAGCCACACGATCGGCGTGATCCAGATCACTGCGAGCACAGCAAGCACTACGTGAAGCAAAACGGAATTAACAATTTTTCTCTTTCCCATCATCTGAATGTATCCTCCTTATCTCCTTTAATCAGGAAGTTAAAGGCAAATAATGTAATGACTGCACATACGACAAAGACGCAGATACCGATGACGGATGCCATCTTATAGTTGTACTGCTCACTGGTCAGACGATACAACCAGGTAACCAGAAGATCAATCTCCTTACCCCAGGAAGCCGCCAGTTTCTGATTGGTCGTTGTGTAAATATCCTGTGTCAGCAGGTAAATTACATTAAAGTTATTGATGTTTGCCGTAAACTGTGTTACGAGGTAAGGTCCTGTGATAAACAGCATATACGGCATTGTGATCTTTCGGAAAATCTGGAACGAGTTTGCTCCGTCAATCTTCGCACTCTCTTTTAACTCTTCCGGAATGTTCATAAGTACACCGGTTGCAATCAGCATCAGATAAGGAACACCTACCCAGATATTGATGACAACGATCGTGATTTTCGCCCAGACCGGGTCGGTCAGAAACGGAATATAATTTGCTTTGATCCAGCCAAGATTCTGTAGCAGATCAACCAGACCGATGTTCTTACAGAATGAGTTGACAATTCCTGTGTTTGCGAAAAAGTTACGCAGCAACAGCAATGTTACAAACTGTGGAACGGAAATAGCTGCAACAAAAAGCGTTCTCCACATCTTTTTTAATTTTGTGTTCTTGTTGTTGATTAGAAGGGCGAGAATAATTCCCCCAAAATAGGTCGTAAATGTGGCAAGCACTGCCCAGAGCAGCGTCCATCCCAGAATTCTCCAGAATGTATATCCGAATGTGGAGGTAATGCTCGTGGTAAACAGGGACTTAAAGTTTGCCAGTCCCACCCAGGTAAACAATGCATTTGGCGGCATATGACTCTTATCATAGTTCGTAAATGCAATGCAGATCATAACGACCAACGGCATGATATTAAAGATAATCACACCCAGAACCGGAAGCGCCAGCAACGTAAAATGGAACTTATCATTCAGCATCTCATTGCAGTCTTCCTTAAATGTATTGATATGCTTTCCCGCTTCAGCGCGAAGCTGTAAGCGATATGTATTTCTCACGTTTGCCATCCAAAGCAGGATTCCCACAATGAGGAAACTCAGACTGATGACACCGAAGAGCAGAATCAGAAGGGAATTATCATAATCATTGACCTCATTCTTCATCGTTTCCGGGTTGTACACCATCGCACGCTCTACCGTACCTAAAGTATTCAGCTGGCTGATATATGGCACCCCGATCAATACCGTATATAGAATTAACCCGATTTCCAGTAATGTTACCAGAAATCCCTTGATGATTTGTTTTCTTTTCCAATAACCGACACCCGCTACGAGTAGCGATGCCTTCACTGCACCGTCCCCTTTTGGCGGCAGCCTCACCAAATTCCTTAAAGAATTTTCCGATTGCTCCGAAGAATGCAGCCACCGGATTCTTTTACTTTCCTTACTATTCATGCAAGCACCCATGCCTTTCCATAACCACCATTTTCTGTAAAACGGCGTTCTCCTTGTATCTTTGCTGCACGCAGTGCATACCTGTTCTGCGTGTTCTTTGGGTTCTGTTGATATTCAGATGAAGAAAAAGACCCACTCACGATTCCCATCTTCGTATGCGGGCCTTTTTTCTTCATACACTCTTATAAAATCGTGCTACTGCTTATTCTGTCGGCTGTGATACAGACTCTACCAGATTATCCAGCAATGTCTGTACATCTGTTCCGTCCGGG
>ENA-OQDW01000422-OQDW01000422.1-human-gut-metagenome-genome-assembly--contig:-NODE-422-length-17819-cov-2.604341_pt1 | contig 17819 bp, 17 predicted proteins | sample MGYA00242784_ERZ504613 | MGnify/ENA primary metagenome ERZ504613 (study PRJEB26092, sample SAMD00036330) | human gut metagenome | host: Homo sapiens | study: EMG produced TPA metagenomics assembly of... | reverse complement strand
CGATGATCGGGACGATAAAGCTCGCTTCCACATCCCGCTGACCGTCGCCTGGGAAACGGCAATTTCCACTACCTTGTGCGCTCCGTAGCAGCTTTTCCGCAGCCACATCATACCCCACAAAGGTGAGCACACCGCCGGTGATAATCGTCGCAACAGCCGCCGTCAGCTTGTTGGCGAATGTCTGGAGGGCAAACGTGATGCCCTCTTTGCGGGTTTCTGTTTTGTAAGTGCCGTATTCCACGCAGTCTTGCGGGATCGCACCCATTAAAATCGAGGGCAGAATCGCCAGCACCGCAATCACGACCAGGCAGGCGATGGCCAAAGTACGGTTTTGGTAGCCGACGAACAGAGTGATCGCATTCATCAGAATCGTTGCGATCATGCAGAAGCGATAGACGACGATCTTATCAAACCGCTTGAAAATCTTGCCGGAGAACAGGAACAAAATGCAGATTGGAATGACTGAAATGGCAACGACCATCGACATATATTTCACATCGCCAAGGCAATATTTTGCAACATAAATGAGCATCGAAACCGCAATGCTGCCTGAGATCATGCGATAAGCATAGAAATAGAGCAGATATTTGTTATGGATCAGATACTCCCAGGTGTCCCTCAGGGAGGCCGGTTTTTCCAGCACCTCCTCCTTCACTTTATACCGCTCTTTTCCAAAAAGGCTGATCAGCGACATAGCCAGGAAAGAAACCACCGCAACGATGATCGCGGCCTTGAGGTAGCCGTTATTTTCCGCATACGGAACCAAAAACACAGTGGCCAGCGCAGCTGCAAGCGAGCCGCCCACCGTGCCCACGGTCATAAAGCCGGAGCGCTCCTTTACGCTAGAGGTCATAGCGGTCGGCAGAGCGAAAATCGGCGCGTCGCAGAGCGTATAGCAGGTATCCCACAGCAGGTAGGTCACCACAGCCAGCACAATTTTGATCGTTGGCTCATGCCAGCATTGAGGCAAAACAGCGCGATCGTGCTCAATGGGATCAAAATGGTGGAGAGGCGAAGCCAGGGTAAAAATTTGTGTCCCGATTTGAATTTCACCGCATCCACGATGAGGCCGAACAGCGTATCATTCACCGCATCCCAAACCTTGCCAATCGCCAGAATAATGGACACCACCGCCGGAGCCATCAAAACAGAATCCGTGTAATAATACATCAGGCATTGGGAAACGATGGTATACACCAGCCCCTGCCCCAAAAAATAGATACTATACGAAATTTTTTCCCTCGCCGTTGCCTGATGATGTTCGGCTAGGGGCGATACTGTTTCTTTTTCTTTCGCTATTTTCATTGCGCATCTCTCTCTTTCTTTTCTTGACGGAGACGGCTTACGAAATCCATAAGATCCGCCCAGGTTAATGCGTGATACCAGTAATTCAGAGCATCCCGGATTCTGGCGCTCTTTTTCATGTTCCAAACTGCTTCCGGCGCTGGCTCAATCCCAAGCTCGCTGACTAACGGCAGGAAGCGCTTCACGCGGTGCCGGAACGATTGCGCGTCCTTCCCCTCTGTGCCGCACCAGCCTGTTTCGGCCACTGCGGCCATGCGCGGAAAGGCATATAGCCAACCTTTTTCATATCCGGCATATATTCTGTCCAGATTGGGGTTTCAACGCCGATCGTACTCTCCTTACGATTTTGTTCCGGAAAATAGGGCACATAGGCATACGCCCGATCCAGCGGAATGACGCCATAGCACATGTCAAGATAGTAAGAAAGGTTTGGCGACTGGATGACCGCCCCGCCCGCATTTGCGTGCGCGACGGTGGAGGCGTCGTCCCCGCCGACCCAGTATTGCAGCGTGATCTCCGGGCTGAGGCGGCCGCCCCCCTTGAGTGCGTCGTTCCATACGACCGCCTCGCGTCCATGGGATTTGAGGAAAGCCGCCATACGGTCTGTGAACCAGCATTGCAGCTCAATCTCGCTTTTGAGGCCCTCCTGCCGCATTTTCCGCTGACAAAGCGGGCAGGCCTTCCAGTGATCCTTGGGCGCTTCGTCTCCGCCCAAATGGATCTGCTTGCCTGGAAACAGTTCCATCACTTCCATGAGGATTGCCTCCAGCGCCGCGTAGGTTTCCTCTTTTCCGGCGCAGAGCGTATCCGCATAAACCCCGCCGCGTGTTTTCACCGCAACCGGCTTCCCGTCGCAGGAATATTCCGGGTAGGCGGAAAGCAAGGCCGATGCATGGCCCGGCATCTCAATTTCCGGAATGACTGTGATGTGCCGCTCCAAGCAGAAGGCGACGATCTCACGGATATCGCTTTTGGTATAGTAGCCACCGTGCGGGCCGTACTCCATTGAACGGCCAAAATTGGAAAAGGGGCGCATGGAGGCAAGCTCCGTGAGCTTTGGGAATGCGCTGATCTCGATGCGCCAGCCTGATCATCCGTCAGATGCCAGTGGAAGCGGTTGAGCTTCATGCGTGCGGCGGCTCGATGAGTCGCTTCAAATCGGTGACCGGGAAAAAGTGACGCACGCAGTCGAGCATGAAGCCGCGATGCGCAAACACAGGAGCGTCCACGATTTCGCACAGCGGAAGCTTTCCGCCATTCTGCCGCTGAAGCTGCCGGAGCGTTTGCTCCGCATAGTAAAAACCGGCCTGCGTTTTGGCGCGCATCTCAATGGCCTGCGCGCCGATTTTCAGGCGATAGCCTCTGTCTCTAGGGAATCGTCGCATATTTGTTCCGTCCGCTCCGGACCTCCCTGATAGAAGCCCTCTTCTACCTGTATCTCACGCGGTTTTGGCAAAATTGAATGAATCACGCCAGGCTCCCTCCCTTACTCAGAGAAACAGTGATCAGCTGCACGTCATTATCCGCAATAGCTGTTTCCAGAATGACGCCAGAGCTTGACAAACGAAATGGAATTTCTTCCGGCTTCAGCCGGCTTTTTTCCTCTATTTCAGCCGCCTGCTCCGGCGTGAGCAGATCAGGGGAGCCCATCTCCTGCCACAGGGGCAGCGGATTGCCGTGCGTGCGGTCGATGCGCCAGCGGCGGACCGATTGCACCTCGCGGCCGGTTTGAAGCGTAATTTGAACCGGCTCGGTTGCCCTTCCTGCATCACATAGGATTGATGGTAAACAAGCAGCTGGATTTCATCCTCGGAGCGGAAAGCGGCGAACTCGACATCCTCATGTGTCGTGGGCAGGATATAGCGCTTATCCCCCAACAACTTGAGCAGGTAAAACGCCCAATAGCTCGGCTTCGGGATTCCATAAATATTCATCAAGCCAAAGGAGCCAGTAAACGGCTGCGGCAGAAAGGTGCTTTCCTCAAAAATATCGGAAAAGCACCAGAAGGAGCAGCCCTCCATGAGATATTGGCAATCCATCACATGCTTGACGATATAGGAGGAAGATTGCGTGGTATCATGCAGAGGCGCAGTGCAGGTGGGGTTCACATTCCACTCCGTATAAAGCAGAGGGATATCCCCCGCCTCCTGCCGCGCCTGCTGTGCCTGCCGGAGCATGGAGTCCTTTTGAATAAGAGGCAGCAGCTGCGGGCGATACATCATTTTACGGATCACCTGCGAAATATTATCGCCCGGGTTTCGCTTTGCTGCGAACAGCATGCGGCTGATATTCTCACTCGTTAAAATCGGCAAACCGATATCATCGCCGGGATAGTGGTGAGTGGAGAGAAAATCAAGCGGCAGCCGCTCCTTCTCACAATAGGCGCGCATTTCGGGCAGCCAGCGGTTCTGCGAGGTGGCGGGGCCGCCCACGCGGATATTGGGGTCAATATCCTTAATGGCGTTGACGGTAGTTTTATAGAGAAGAAAATATTCCGCCTGCGAACCTGTCCAAAAAAAACCGCGTAAATCCGGCTCATTCCAGACCTCGAAAAACCAACTCTCAATTTCCGATTTTCCATAACGGCCAATCAAAAACCGGATAAAATCCTGGATCAGCCGCCGCCAAGCCTCGTATTCCTTGGGCGGCGTGACGTTTCCTTTATAGTGAAATACCGTCCGTTTCCCCCGCCCCATCACAGAGGGCATGAAACCGAGCTCCACAAAGGGCTTAATCCCAATCTCCAGCAGCGCGTCATAAACGACAGCAACCTGATAGAACGACCGCGTTTTTACTTTTTTACTGCCCGGCAAAGGTAGATAATCGTGGAAAGAGGTGACAACCTGCATATCGTCATCAAAAATGCCGTGGAAGCGTACCCGTTGGAATCCCAATTCGTCATGCGCCCGTTTGAGCTGCCGCTGATAATCTGCTCGCAGCGCCAGTGCAGCGTGACAGCTCCCGACACAGAACTGCCAATAGCGGTCGTTGGGCCTGGTATCAGCCCTTTCATTTAGCGTAAAAGATTTCATAAAGACCTCCATGCGACTTACATTTTAAACTAGGATGCTTTGGGAACACAATACCCGGAAAAAGTTGGCCATTGCTGCATGGTCTCCCGGCTCTCCGGCCAATCCGGATGGGCAACATTAAAAATATGTGGAAGCTCTTTTTCCGCATTTTTGGGCCAACAGCGAAACGTGTGCTGCACACCGTGTTGCCTCAGCAATTGCTCAAAAGCGGTGCTGTGCGGTTTTAATGCGCAATCATCGCTGGTGACCAGATAGCAGGGCGGCAAAATTTCCAGCTCAGGGAGCCGCTCTGGCTCCATAGACGGATAAAAGTCACGGCTGCGGTAGTCTTTTCCAAAAAACAAGGGCTGGAGCTTCCCTGCAAAATCCCTATGCCGGGTAAAATACATGCCAAAACTCAGGCCAAGGCCAAGCAGCGGAAGGCCAGACGGCTCCACCTGAAACTGACGTTGCAGCCGGGAGCTTTGTTCGATCAGCGCGGCATAGACTGCCAGAAGCGCGCCTGCAGAATCCCCCGTCAAAAAAACAGCGTCTTTCTGGATCGGATGATCATCAGGTGCTCACTCAGCCAACGAAAGCCAGCAAATAGATCCCGAATTTGTCCATCGAAACGAGTTTGCGGCACCAGCCGGTAATCAAGGCTGGCCACCGCAAAGCCCTGCTCTGCCAAGTGAAGCGTAAAATCGCGGTTGAGCGCCTTCGTCCCATAGATCAGGCCGCCCCCGTGGATATCGATTACCAGCGGAAAATCTCCGCCCTTTGCGGGATAGCAGAGATCCAGCCGGTGTGCCGGATCTCCGCCTGAACAATAGGGAAGGTCGGTATGTAATACGATCTCCGGAGACGGAACCGCGATCGGGTAGCGCTGCGTACGGTCCATCTCATCGAGCTTTTTGGCACAGAATTTCGCGCCGTATTCTAAAATGCCCATTCAAAAGCGCTCCTTAGGCAGTATAATCCATCGTCATCTGGAAGCGGACGTCACATTTAATTTCATAGGATGGGATACTCAGCTTCATATCGCCCTTTACCGTTTGCTGATAAGTAAGAGAGGCTTTTTCAATTTTGCCGTCTGTGGCAAGCGTCACGGTGTATGTGCCGGCACTCAGCGTGGTTTGAATCGACTTCGTTTTGATATTTGCCAGTGGGAACATCGCCTTTCCATAGCTTTCGCCATGCTGCCAACCTGCTCGAAATTGACGAGGTCGAGGTATCCGCCCGCTCCATCGGCGATGCCCTGATCGCCGGATTTCGCTTTCAGGCGGATCGTCAGCACACGCTTGCCGCCGGCTTCCTTGCAGGTCGCAGATTCCACCAAACTCTCCTGTAGGGTAGGCAGTGTGACTGCCTTTGAGGCCGTATCTGTGCCGTTGAAAATCGGGGCGGCCTTTTCTTTGTCTTCCACCAAGTCAAACTGTGCATTGTCAAAATTACCCGGCGACCAGAGCTTGCCATAGGTCAGCTGGCGGTTGTATTTCGTGCGTTTGAGGCTGCTCTTTTTCGTGCCTGCTTGGTAAAGAGCCAGCACCTCCGTTTTGCTCAGATCCTTCCCAGAATTCGGTGAAGCGGCCGTATTCTTTTCAGTGGAGGGAGGCGTCTGGCCATTTTGGCTCTGCGCCTCCTCCGTGTCGGCAGGCGTTTGCGCGGAGTCCTCCTCCGGCGCCGTTTCAGACATATCGTCAGCCTGTGCAACGGTTTCGCCCGGAGTAACCTCGGAGAGATTCACCGCAGCATCGCCTGTGCTATCAGGCTCATCGGCCGGCGTATCCTTGCATGCGGCAAGAGAGAATACCATCGCCAGCGCGCAGCATCCCGCCAAAATTTTTGTAAACAATTTCATCATATTTCCTCCATTCAGATTTTCACAAGAAAGCGCTTTCTTATGGTTCGTTTTTATTAATTCCTACTATATTCGAAATAGAGAATCTAAACAATACCCTGATTTATGAAAAAATATCGGTATTTCTTCACAAACAGACACAACATATGCTATAATAACCTCACGTAACACACGAAAGCGAAAATTTTTAGTGTTTCGGAAAACATTGAACCATTGATTCGGGCTGCCCTGCGGCTATGCCGCCCATTATGCTATCATAATCAAAACGATTGCCGGGAGGATTCCATATGGATTTAAAGCGCATTTACCAGATGCTTTCCAAACTGGATGCGGATGAAGAGATCGGGTATGCTTATTATCGGCAAACTGGTAAAAATTTGGACTTTTTTGATATGAACCGCATCAAGCTCCACGCGCTTCCGGTGCGAAGGATTTTGATTTTAGCTATTTGGAATCGGAGGAGGCCGTCCATTCCCGGGCTGAGATGGAGCTTACATCAACCGAACTGGAGCCGACTTGCTCCACGAGCAGAACCATATTGCGAAGAATTGCAATGTAGAGCTCAACTATGTGCCGCAATATTTGGATATTCCCCCCCATCAGCACGATTTTTTTGAAATTGTTTACACTCTGCGTGGCAAATGCGGGCACCGGATCGAAACACAGACAATTGAAATGCAAACCGGTGATATTGTTATCATTCCGCCCCACATCGAACATTTTGTTTTTTCCCTGCCAAAGAGCCGCTCGGTTAACATCAAAATCCGTAAAAGCACCTTCGACCGCGTGTTTATCAATCTCCTGCAAAATAAAACGGTCTTGTCCGACTACTTTGCCCAAACACTTTACTCCCAAAATTATCAAAACTCCTTAACCTTTCACTGCGGGGATGACGCCTTCCTGCTGGAGCTACTACTTTATATGTACGCACAGCAAGAGGAAAACAAACCCTACGCAAACCATGTGATCGACGGCTGATTACCACCTTTTTTCCTATCTGATTCAGAATTACGAGGAAAGCGTTAAAATTTCATCCGCCAACACAGGCTAAATCAGCGAATGGTGGAAATTAAATCCTACATTCATTTAAATTACGCTACCACTTCACTGAAACAAACCGCCGAGCACTTTTACCTCAGCGAGCCCTATCTGAGCTCGTTGATCAAACAACAGACTGGGCAATCCTTTTCGGACATGCTCAGGCAAATCCGTATGCAGCATGCCCGCGACCTGCTGCTTCGCACCAATATGAAAATTGACGATATTTGTGAAAGTGTGGGGTATCGGGATACCACGCAATTCATCCGCACCTTTAAGGCAATTTACGGCACAACGCCAAAGCAGTATCAGAAAAAGCAGGGGAAAAATCTTGACTGAAAAAACAGCCGCAAGCTGATGGCGCCCACTGCCAAAAGGGCGGCTAAAACAATCACAACAAAAACGCGCTGCAAACCGTTGACAAATCCGGTTTGCAGCGCGTTTTTTATTGAGTTCGTTTTTTTATCATTTCATTATTTCGCTTTCCTGCGGTGCAAAAGCACAAGCACCCCTCCGGCCATAACCGCCGTTAAGGCAAGGGCAATGCCCGCCGTGCTCTCGCTCGTGGCAGGGATATCCGGCTCATCGGCAGAAGCGCCCGTCCCCTCATTCTGTTCCGGCTGGGTCCCCTGCTCCGTTTCATCCTGCTGGCCGGCTAAATCTGGCTTCTGCGTAGCATCCGCTTGCTCTGTATCAGCCTGTGTTTGGTCAGACGAATCAGGCGCATTCGGTTGGCGGCCTCCGGCTGTGACGGCGCCTGCTCCGTTTCATCTCCGGCAGGGTTCTGCGAATCCTCTGCTAAATCCTCCAGCCGCCAAAGCTGCGTCCCATAGAAGGGGTTTGCCGTGCCAAGGCACAGCCCGGCGTCCGTAATCGCAAATACGCGGCAGCCGTGATTGTATGGATCGCCAAAACCGTTGCGCGTGATTGCGTCAAAATTGATTCCATCACCGGAAACCAAAAGGTCAAAGCCACGTTCTCCTTTGCTGAGATACTTGCATACGCCGATAAAGTAATAGAAATTATCCACCGTATCCTGGTTGAAAATGCCATCGAGCTTTTCCGTAATGGAATCGGGTAGATATTTCCTCAGGTTTTCATAGAGATACGACCTTTTTCAGCAGGGAATAAAACGCCTCGGTGGATGCGAGATCCTCTATGCCGCCCTGATTGAGCAGGCTTGTCATACTGGTGAGCGTGGCGGACATGGAGGAAATGCCGGTTGCGCTCCGGGCCGCCAAGGAACCGCTGCTTTTTAGCAGTTCCAATAGCTTTATGATATATTCAAACTGCGTTTTCCACTCCTCCGGCGAACGTTTCAGAATATCGCCGTTGGTCACCTGCATGAGCGGATATGCAAGGCTGCCAATATCAAAGGTGCCGACATACAGCTTGCCGTTATAGCTCTCCATCCGCCAGACATACTGATTGAGGTTGCTGCCGAGGCCGGCGCCCAAATTCCCTTTCACCTCCGGGAACAGCTGGTTTGCTTCGCCTGCCACCAGATCGATGTTTTCGTTTGCATCCATCCGCCATAGGCAGACGGGAGAATCCAAATCTTTATAAAGCTCCTCAAAATCCATCTGAAGCACGCCGGGCAGCGCGATCATTGGATCATTATAACCGCCGATGTAGAGATAGCCGTCATGCACGATCAGGTTAGCCGCACCGGATCGGTCGCTCCCAGGCCAAAGGGATAACGGGCCCCGTCCGCTTCATCGCCAATGATCAGGCGGTAAGACCATTCGCCCGTCGCCTCATCTTGTTCCCCGCAGAACATGGCAAACGCCTGTTTATTGCCCGCTTTTCCGGTGACAACCGTGAAATACAGTTTATCCTGGAAGCCGATCATATCCCAAATCGCGCCGCCGAAAATGCTGTCGTTATACATATAAGCCGGGTAGTCCAGCAAATCCTCCTGCGTGCCGATCGTTTCAAAGGACGCTTGCCCTGCGGACGGATTTTCAGAGGCCACAATATAGGTTCCATTATCGCCGATCATGCTTGCAATCAGCATACCGTTTACCACAGCCAGCCCACGGATGCCAACCGAAATGAACGGATCGCTTGGGCGCGCACAGGTATATACAACCTGCGTTGCATCGTTATTTTCCGGATCAATCTCCAGAAGATAGGGGCTTGCATCCGCCGCCACGAAATAGAGCTTGCCGTTATAGGTGATCGATGCACGATAACCGCCCATATTTTTGGGTTCTGCCACGAGCTTTACCTCGCCTGTGCGCACATTGACGCGCACCAGAATACTACGCCGTGCGTCGCTCGGATTGTTTTCTAAATCCCCCATATAAAGCGTACCATTGTAAAGCGCATTGAGGCCCGCTTTAAACACTTCCACATCAACGCCGCTCTGCTTGGCCATAATATTGATCGTTGCGTAGATGGCCGCATAGCAGGTGCCCACATACATATAATCCCCATACCCCTGCGCCGACCAGGAATAATTCTGCCCGCGGTCGTTTTCTCCGCTGTCATATTCAATGATCCCGTCAATTTCCCCCACACCGGCATCTGGATGAGAGAATTTCTGCGCTTGATATCTGCTGGTCGGGGAGGTATAGGTTACCGTTTGACCGGCCGCCAATACAGATGTACCACCGCATACGATACATAGTGCCAAAAGGATGGCGAGTATCTTTTTCACATTTGTCATTTGCCCTCTACCCTTCTTTTGTTGATTTTGAATTCAACGAATTCCATTACCATCATATCTGATTTTAGGGAGAAGGTCAATATTCTGCACAACATTAATCCTGGAAACGTATTAAAAATATATAAACTGGATAAATAAAGCCTAAACAAACACCAAAAATCCACACATTGGTTGAGATACACAGCATTACCTGCTATAATAAAAGACTTATAGGATACGCGAAAGCAAAGGGAGGGTTTTCTTTGACAATCCTATATGAACTGGGAGCAAACCTGTATGTAAATATCACCAACCGGTGTCCCTGCCGCTGCACCTTCTGCATCCGCCAAAAATCAGATGGTGTAGGTCCGGGGCGAATCTCTGGCTGGAGCATGAGCCAGATTTTGACGAGGTGATCCAAGCGTTTGAGCAGAAGGAGCTCTCCCGTTATCAAGCGGTCGTATTCTGCGGATACGGCGAACCGCTGGAGCGTATAGACTTGCTGATTGCGGTGTGTAAATACCTCAAAGAAAAAGACCCGGACAGTGTGATCCGGGTCAATACCAATGGTTTGAGCGACCTCATACATGGCTTTCCCACAGTGCGCTTGCTCAAGGGCCTGGTGGATTCTGTTTCGATCAGCTTAAACGCGCCGGACGCCGCCTCTTATAACCGATTGTGCCGCCCAAGATTTGGGGAAGCCGCCTTTGATGCAATTGTTAACCTTTGCTAAGGAATGCAAACACCTGCTGCCGGAGGCCATTCTCTCCGTGGTAGACTGCATCTCAGAACAAGAGCTGAAAGCATGCCAAGGGGTAGCGCGGGAAGCCGGCCTTCCCCTTCGCGTACGCGAATATGCGGAATAGCGCTATCAGAAACGTCGCTATTTAAATTTACGCAGGTTTGCCGCAAAAATTCCTCCCAGCGCGCCGCACAGCAGCATGACGGCGGCCATGATGTAAAAATGGGCGCCGACCGAACCATGATTTGCCGCCAACGCCATGATGCAGCAACTGCTGTCAGCGGAAGCGCGGCCAGAATGCCGAAGGGAAGACCCTTTTTATGAAACGGCCTCGTTACAACAAAGCCGGATAAAAAAGTGGCAAAGCAGCATGCTAACAGGCCCAAAATATAAACGACCGCTCCTGTAAGGTCAGATTTTACGATAATAGAAGAAAAAATTGCCATCATTAAGAGCATAACAATCATGCCTGCTACAAAGCCCACCAAAATGCGCAGGATCAGCGCGCGCGCTTCGTTTTGCTCAGATGCATTTTTCTTTTTCCCTTTGCTCATAAAAAATCCCCCTCACATTCTCTGATAAAGAATATGAGGGGAAATTCAAGGATATGCCGAATTTATTCTTCGTCTTTCTTCGCCTGTGCAGTCTCTTCCGCTTTTGCGGTAGAAACCTCGTCCAGATCTTTCTTTCTGCCGCGGCGTTTTTTGCCGCCTTCCTCGGCGGAACGCTTTGCACGCTCCTCCTGCGCCTTAGCCTGTGCGGCCTCGCGCTCAGCGGCAAGCTTCTCATTCGCGGTGTTATTGGTCTGCACGGCCCAGCGCGCGATACGCATCTTATTGCGGTCTGCGCCGGTTTCAATAATCAGGGAATCCTCTTTGACCGTAACAACACGGCCCATAATCCCGCCGATTGTTGTGATTTCATCGCCAACCTGAAGGCTATCGCGCATCTCCTGCTCTTTTTTCTGCTGCTTCTTCTGCGGGCGAATCATGACGAAATACATAATTGCGAACATGGCAACCATTAAAAGGATCATGGTAAAGGGAGATGAGGATGCCGTACTGTTGCCTGAAGTTAATAAATGGAATGCTGTCATTCAATTGCTACCTCCGTGATTTTTATAATACTGCTATTATACCTGTAACAAAACGAATATGCAAGCATCAAAATACAGATTGTACTATAAAAAGAGCGCAACAAATACAGACGCGCAAAAAGGAGGAATCCATGGAATACTGGGAAGTATGTAATGCCTGCGGCGACCGAACCGGCCAAATCCGGCCCAAAGGCGCCTTTTTCGGGCCCGGTGAATATCACCCGGCGATGGAAGCATGGATTAAAAATAGCCGGGGCGAAATTCTGATCCAGCAGCGCAGCGTAGAATGTGAGATCTTGCCGGGTGCCTGGGGATTAACAACCGGGCGGATGATTGCCGGAGAAAGCACACAGCAAGGCTGTATCCGGGAGATCAGGGAAGAGCTTGGCCTATGCGTTACCCCCTCTCAAATTCAATTTTTAAAAAGGATCCCACGCGGAGAACTATTGTGGGATATTTATTTGGTGCAGGATGATACGCCCAGCGAACGCCTACAGTTACAGGCAGCGGAAGTGGCACAAGCAAAATGGGTGTCTCCCCGTACGTTTCGTTTCTTGTTGGAAACGGGCAAACTATTTTGGTATCCAGAGATTGAAGAAATTCTATCGATGGTGGAGCGACATACGAAAACCGGGCAGCATAAAATTGGTTAAGGAGTGGCTGCAATGCAATTCATTATAGAGAATCATAAAATTTATGCCCAAAATGAGGCCGGGGAACGGCTTGCCGAAGTGGATTTCCCCGCATTGGACGAAAATACGGTTTCGATTGACCATACGTTTGTAGATCCATCGCTGCGCGGCCAGGGCGTGGCGGCGACGCTTATGAAAATGACAATCGAAGAACTCCGGCGATCGGGCAGGAAGCCGTGCCCGTTTGCTCCTTTGCACAAAAATGGTTTGACGCACACCCAGAGCAAGCGGATTTACTTGTCAACCAATCCCTATCGGATAAAGCGGAGCTGTTATAAAACGCCTCTTCACAAAAATTGTAAAAAGGCGTGGTTTCGGGCGGATATTCGGCCCCATTAGCGTGTATCCTGCCCTCAAATTCAGTTCAAAATTTATTTTCATGCGGCAAAAATGCATTTGAGGTTACATTCCCCATTCGATAAAAAAAGACCGGACGCTCCTGGGGAGCGTCCTAACAGGGATCAGAAACACATTGCTTTCGCATGCTGCTGTTTTTCAAGCAGACCCTGCTTCCTCCCTGCCAACTATAGTATGTGAAGCGCTGCATGGGAAATGCCAGGAAAAAAGCGCCGTAAAAAAATGGATCAATCCGAATTTTATATGGGAACGGGAAGCTTACATTCCGAAACACCAGCAGGTGCAAAAATAAAATATGTAGCAAGGAAGAAAAAATTCCCGTAATGAAAATTCATTGCGGGAATTTTTGTAATAGAATCAAAATTTCTCAAATTTACAGCACGTATCGAGCTTAGCCTGCCATTTCCGCAAGGCTTTGCTCCAGCATCTGTATTTTTTCTTCCAGCTTAGCCGCTGCATCGCGCTGATTCTGCACGATATGCGCCGGGGCTTTCGATGTGAACTGTTCATTATGAAGCTTTGCCTGCACGCCCGCAAGCTGCTTTTGTGTATTCTCCAGCTCTTTTGTCAGGCGCGCCTTTTCCGCCTCCAAATCCACCAGCTCGCCCATCGGGATATAGAGCCGTGCGCTATCCGCCACAATCAACACAGCGCCGGGAATTTCGAAGGTGGAACCAACCGTCACCTCAGAAGCATAGGCAAGCCGCTGGAAAAACTCAGCCGCGCCGCGGAAGGTAGCCTCATCCGCCGTTTCAATATAGACATGCGCCTTTTTGGAAGGCGGAACATTCATTTCGCTGCGGCGATTGCGCACTGCGCGAATTGCCCGCATAATACGCTCCATCTGCGCCTCCTCCGCAGAGAAAGCAAGCGAAGGATTATAAACCGGCCACGGGGAAACGAGGATTGCCTCGCCTTCATGCGGAAGGGTCTGCCAAATCTCCTCCGTGATGAAGGGCATGAACGGATGCAGGAGCTTGAGCGTATTGCTCATCACATAGACGAGCACAGCCTTGGCCGGCTCCGCAGCTTCCCCGCCCTGCTGCAGGCGGATTTGGCAAGCTCGATATACCAGTCGCAGAACACGTCCCAAATGAAATCATATAGCTTCTGCACCGCCATACCGAGCTCGAATTTCTCAAGGTTATCCGTCACCTCTTTGACGACGGCGTTAAACTGGCTCAGAATCCATTTATCCTCCAGTGCCAGTTCCTTCGGCAGATGCGGCGCCGGCTCATTCTCGTCGAGATTCATGAGGATAAACCGTGCCGCGTTCCAGATCTTATTGGCAAAGTTGCGGCTTGCCTCAACCTTTTCATCAGAAAAACGCATATCGTTGCCCGGGCTGTTGCCTGTGGCCAAAGCAAAGCGCAGCGCATCCGCGCCATACTGCTCAATCACTTCCAACGGGTCAATCCCGTTGCCAAGGGATTTAGACATCTTGCGCCCCTGCGCATCCCGCACGAGGCCATGGATCAGCACGGTATCAAACGGTTTCTCCCCGGTGTATTCGCATGCGGAAAAAATCATGCGCGCCACCCAGAAGAAAATGATGTCGTAGCCAGTTACCAGCGTGTTGGTCGGATAATAGTGCTTAAGCTCCGGCGTTTCATCCGGCCAACCGAGGGTAGAAAACGGCCAAAGCGCAGAGGAAAACCATGTGTCAAGCGTATCCGGATCCTGCACAATTTTTTGAGAGCCGCACTTCGGGCAGGCGGTTGGCTCCTCCCGGCTGACAATCAGCTCGCCGCAATCCGGGCAATACCAAGCAGGAATCCGATGGCCCCACCAGAGCTGGCGGGAAATGCACCAATCCTTGATGTTATCCATCCAATTGAAATAAACCTTGCTCATCCGCTCTGGAATAAATTTCACAGTGCCATCGCGCACGATATCGATCGCGGGCTTTGCAAGCGGCTCCATTTTGACAAACCACTGCTTCGAAACGCGCGGCTCGACCGTTGTGTGGCAGCGGTAGCACGAGCCGACATTGTGCTTCATCGGCTCCACCTTGACGAGGTATCCGCCTTCTTCCAGGTCTTTTACAATCTCTTTGCGGCACTCGTAAATGTCCATGCCCGCATATTTGCCGCACGCTTCTGTCATATGGCCGTCGTCCGTCATCACATTGATGACTTCGAGACCATGGCGCAGGCCCACCTCAAAATCGTTCGGGTCGTGGGCTGGCGTAATCTTCACTACGCCGGTGCCGAAATCCATTTCAACGTATTCGTCTGCGATCAACGGGATTTCCTTATTCACCAGGGGGAGGATCAGCTTTTTCCCCACTAGGTGTTGATAGCGCTCATCATCCGGATGGACGGCCACAGCCGTATCGCCGAGCATCGTTTCCGGGCGGGTGGTTGCAAGCTCAACATAGCCGCTGCCATCCGCAAACGGGTAGCGCACATGCCAAAAGGAGCCATCCTTCTCGGCATACTCCACCTCCGCGTCAGAGATCGAGGTTTGGCAATGGGGGCACCAGTTGATAATACGCTCGCCGCGATAGATCAGCCCCTTCTCATACAGCCGGACGAACACCTCGCGGACAGCCTTTGAGCAGCCTTCATCCAGCGTAAAGCGCTCACGCTCCCAATCGCAGGAAGAGCCAAGCTTTTTAAGCTGCTCCACAATCCTGCCGCCATACTGTGCCTTCCACTCCCACGCGCGCTTTAAAAAGCCCTCGCGGCCAAGATCCTCCTTGGTTAGGCCCTCTTTTTTCATCGCCTCAACAATCTTTGCCTCCGTGGCGATGGACGCATGATCCGTGCCAGGCAGCCACAGCGTATCATACCCATGCATCCGGCGGAAACGGATCAGGATATCCTGCAACGTTTCATCGAGCGCATGGCCCATGTGAAGCTGCCCCGTAATGTTGGGCGGCGGGATCACGATGGTGTACGGCGTCTTCTCCGGGTCGAGCTTTGCATGGAAATAATGCCCGTCTAACCAGAACTGATAGATGCGGTTTTCCACATCCTGCGGGCTGTACTGTTTGGCCAGTTCCTTTGCCATCCTTTGATTTCCTCCTCAATCCGCGCTTTCACGGCGGACTACGGTCATTTTCTATTTATTATCCCATCTGACCATTCGTTTGTCAAGAAAAAAGGCGGCGCCTGTTCCCAAGGTGGCCAAACCAAATAAGCAAACGAAACAATGTGTTTGATCACACCGGCTCAAGCAATAAATTGTATAATTTGCTTAATATGACTGCAATATGACTGCTTTTTTCGTGCTTTTCTTGTGTTTTTTTGCAAAAACGTGTATGATATTTTTCAGAAAGACAAAACTGTATGCACCAAGGAGCACCGTTATGGATATCAAAAAAGACGACTTGCTGATAAATCCCCCCAAACAATTCCGCCCAATCTCCCTTTGGGCCTGGAACACACGCTTATATAAAGAAGAAACAGCCCGGCAAATTGCGCAGATGGACGAAGCCGGAACCGGCGGCGTTGTGATACACGCGCGCGGAGGACTCCGCACCGGCTATATGGGCCATGAGTGGATGGAAAATATACGCATGGCGGTGGCCGCCTGCCAAAGGCATGGATGGATATATGGTGCTATGATGAATATGGCAAGCCAAGCGGCAACGCAGCCGGTTCGGTGAGCGGAATGGGCGAGAAATACCAGCAAAAATACCTGCGCTGTTCCATAACGCCGCTGAAGCAGGGCGTGAAGCCCATTGCGAGCATCCCGGTACACGGCCGCCTTTACTACTTTTATTATGAAGTGAACGAGAATTATGTGGACTTTCTGGAGCCCAAAGTGACAGAGGCCTTTCTGCGCAGCGTCCATCAGCAGTATAAAAGGCGATTAGGCAGTTATATAGAAAGTTTGGCGGGATTCTTTACAGACGAGCCTCAGATTTCAAGCGGCGGCTATCCTTGGACGCCTTCTCTGCCTGCGGAATATCAAAAGCAATATGAGGAATCTCTTCTGGAAAAGCTACCGGATCTTTTTTTTCACAGTGAAACGGCTTATAGAACGCGCATCCGCTTCTGGCGGCTCATCACCGAGCTCTTTGCAAAGCGCTATACAAAACAGGTTGCCGGATGGTGCCATGAAAATGGATTGCAGCTAACCGGCCACCTGGCCTATGAGAAAACAATGACCGGCCAGCTCACTGCAAACGGCACATGCATGCCACAATACGCCTGTTTTGATATTCCCGGCATTGATTGGCCTGGTCGCCGCGTCTCCGATTGCCTGACCGTCTTACAAGCCGCCTCCGTTGCGCACCAGCTTGGAAAGCGGCAGATCCTGAGCGAATCCTTTGCCATGTGCGGCTGGAATGTCAGCTTTGAGGAGCTGCGCCGGATCGCGGAATACCAGATGGTGCATGGTGTTACGCTTTTATGCCAGCATCTGGCGCCTTACAGCCTTGGGGGTATTCGCAAGCGGGATGCTCCGGCTGCGCTTTTTGTGCAGCAGCCATGGTGGAAGGAATACCGCCATTTTAACGATTTCATCAGCAGAGTCGGAATGCTTCTCACGCTGGGGAACGTCCATTTCAGCGTGCTTGTGCTGCATCCCCAGCAATCTGCCTGGGCGCTTTATGACGGCAGTGAAACAAGCAGGGCGGAAATCGACAGGCTCAATAGTGCCCTGCGTTCCACCGTTCAAACGCTGGAGCATGCGCAAATTCCCTTCCATTTAGGAGACGATCAAATGCTCAGCCAGCATGCCAGCATAGAGGGCAACCGCCTCTGTGTGGGCGCCCAGCGCTACCGGGCGGTTATCATCTCCCCATGCCTCTCGCTGGATGCCCGTGTGGCTGCGCTGCTCGCGCAGTTCGCCCAAAACGGTGGGACCATCCTCTGTGCTGAAGCCGAAGAGCCCAAAGCTCAGGCCGCAGTCGGCATCCCCTACCTGTCGGACGGCGTTTCCTGCGCAAATCTGCGGCGGCTTGCCGGAGGCTTTCTCCGCGTTCCACTACACCAAATTGCACAAGCGCTTCCTTCCGGCTGCCGCCCTTTTTCTCTAAAGCGGCCGGACGGTTCCCCCGCCGTGGGCATCGCTGCAACCGTTCGTGATTTGACCGAGAAGGCGTGCGCATGTGTT
>ENA-OQDW01000421-OQDW01000421.1-human-gut-metagenome-genome-assembly--contig:-NODE-421-length-17864-cov-2.116649_pt1 | contig 17864 bp, 24 predicted proteins | sample MGYA00242784_ERZ504613 | MGnify/ENA primary metagenome ERZ504613 (study PRJEB26092, sample SAMD00036330) | human gut metagenome | host: Homo sapiens | study: EMG produced TPA metagenomics assembly of... | reverse complement strand
ACAGCTTCTGTGGCAGTGGTAGATGAAGTGGTGGATTACAGAGATACAAGAGATGTGGCAACTGAGTATTTGAATTATCTGTATTCCGACGAAGCACAGGAGATCGCAGCAGAGAATTATTTCCGCCCCACTAATGAGAAAATCCTGAAGAAGCACAGTGATACGTTTGATCTGAATATAAATCTGGCAAATATCAGTGATTATGGCGGATGGGATAAAGTGCAGGAGAAACATTTCACAGATGGCGGAATTTTCGATCAGATTTATGAGAGATAAAGGAAGACAAGATGAAGCAAGAGCATAAGCACAGACAGAATATATGAGACAGGAGAGGTGGTAATTGATTATGAAAAAAAGAAATAAACCGGTGATTCCAGGGTTTGGGCTCTCCATGGGAATTACCATTTCCATATTGAGTCTGGTAGTTCTGATCCCCCTGGCAAGCCTGGTGGTCTACACAGCGAAGCTGAGTTTTAAAGATATTATCGAAACCATCACAAGGGCCAGAGTGCTGGCATCCTTTTATACCAGTTTTGTATGTGCTTTTGCAGCAGCAGTAATAAATGGAATTATGGGAACTATTCTTGCGTGGGTGCTTGTGAAATATGATTTTCCGGGCAAGAGACTTATGGATGGGGTGATCGAACTTCCCTTTGCTCTTCCCACAGCAGTAGCAGGTATTGCGCTGACATCCCTGACCTCAGATTCCGGAATTGTAGGCGGCTTTTTTGCAGGATTCGGTATCAAGATCGCATACACAAGAATCGGCATTACAGTGGCTATGATATTTGTAGGGATACCGTTCGTTGTGCGAAGTGTACAGCCGGTTCTGGAAAAGATGGATAATTCTTACAGCGAGGCAGCAGGAGTGTTGGGAGCAAAGAAAACAACTATCTTCTGGAAGGTCATTTTTCCGGAACTGAAGCCCGCAATCTTTGCAGGGACCGGACTTGCGTTCGGAAGATGTCTGGGTGAATATGGAAGTGTTGTATTTATCGCAGGAAATAAACCCTATTATACAGAAATCACACCGCTGGTTATTATGTCAGAGCTTCAGGAATTTGATTATTCAAGTGCAACGGCAATCGCACTTGTGATGTTGGCAGTTTCATTTTTTATTCTGTTCCTTAACAGTATGATACAGCAGAGAAATGCAAGAATTTTAAGAGGAGGAAATGCCTGATGGACAACAATGAAAAGACTTCGGAGAAAATTACAAAATGGCTGCTTGTCGGGATCAGTGTTCTGTTTCTGGCAGTCATGCTCCTTCTTCCTCTGATCACTGTGATTACAGAAGCATTGCGGAGCGGATGGAAGGTCTATGCAGCTGCAGTGACAGATAAGTACACCATCAAAGCACTTCTTCTTACAGTGAAGGCAACAATTTTTGCAGTTGTTTTTAACACTGTTTTTGGTGTTTTTGCAGCCTGGGCACTGACGAAGTTTCAGTTCAGGGGTAAAAAGCTTCTTACCACACTGATCGACCTTCCGGTTACTATTTCCCCTGTTATTGCAGGTTTGATCTTTCTTCTGATTTTTGGACGACAGAGTCCTGTTTACTTTTTTCTCATGAAGTTAGGGATTAAAGTTGTATTCTCTGTACCGGGAATCATTATTGCAACTGTATTTGTAACCTTTCCTTTTATTTCCAGAGAGCTGATTCCGGTTCTGGAAGCAGAAGGAAGCGATGAGGAGGAAGCGGCAGCCTGATGGGAGCAGGTGGATGGACCATTTTCTGGAAGATCACATTCCCTCATATCAAATGGGCATTACTGTATGGAGTTGTGCTCTGTACGGCAAGAGCAATGGGAGAGTTTGGAGCGGTATCTGTACTTTCCGGACATTTAAGAGGAAAGACCAATACACTTCCTCTTCATGTAGAGATTTTGTTTAATGAGTTTCAGTATGTTCCGGCGTTTGCCGTATCTTCGCTGCTTGTGATCATGGCAGTTATCATTCTGGTAGTCAGAAGCCTGATTGAATATAAAGGAAAGAAGGAAGCCTGATATGTATGTAGAGTTAAAAAATATCAATAAGACATATGGTTCTTACCAGGCATCAAGGAATGTGAATTTCGGAATTGAGAAAGGTAAACTGATTGGTCTGTTGGGACCAAGCGGAAGCGGAAAAACAACTATTCTTCGAATGATGCAGGTCTGGAAACCCCGGACAGCGGAGAGGTCATTATTGATGGAAAAGTGGTAAATGATGTTCCGGCCAGTCAGCGTGGGATTGGATTTGTATTTCAGAATTATGCGTTGTTTCGCTATATGACAGTTTATGACAACGTTGCATTTGGTTTGAAGGTTCAGAAGGCTGATAAGAAGAAAATTGATGCCAGAGTCAGAGAGCTGATCAAACTGGTGGGGCTGGAAGGACTGGAAAAAAGATATCCAAGCCAGTTATCCGGCGGCCAGAGGCAAAGGGTGGCATTTGCCAGAGCCCTTGCTCCAAATCCCCAGGTGCTGCTTCTGGATGAGCCTTTGCAGCCATTGATGCAAAATCCGTCAGGAACTGCGAAGCTGGTTAAAAGAGATGATCGGGAAGCTGGGAATTACCAGTATTTTCGTTACTCATGATCAGGATGAGGCCATTGAAGTAGCAGATGAGATTATTATCACTAATGCAGGACGGATCGAACAGAAAGGAACTCCTATAGGGTTTATAGAAATCCTGAGACAGCTTTTACAGCGTCTTTCTTCGGACAGCCATCTGTGTTGAAAAATGCGGATGATTTCCATACCTTTGCTCAGGCAGAAGGAGCAGACAAGATCATTGTCCGCCCGGAATTTGTAAAAATCTCCAAACTGGATGAGGTGGAGAAGTTCAAAACTTCCGTATCCCGGGGAGTGTTGAACGGGTTTCTTTCAGGGGAGATAATCTGGAACTTCAGGTGAGAGTCAACAATTCCGTAGTAACTGCCAGAAGAAGCCTGGAGAAAGCAGATATCCGGGAAGGTGAGACTGTGAATGTATTCCTTTACAGGATTTTTGCACTGAGAGGTGACAGTGTACAGCTGATCGAAAATGAGGCTGTAAGGGATGACTTTGTAATTATCTGACAGCGGTGGCTGCGGCGACTGACGACAATGAAGAAATAAGAAATTCAGAGGCAAGACTGATCGGAAAATCAACTTGTTGGCACACTGGTATGGAGGAAAGGGTAAGAGAGAATGAGAACAGAGAGAATCAGGACAGATGTGCTGATCATCGGCGGCGGTACGGCAGGATGCTTTGCAGCCTATGTGATTGGCAAAAAAAGCGGCAGAAAAGTTCTGATCGCAGAGAAAGCGAATATTAAGCGAAGCGGATGTCTGGCGGCGGGCGTGAATGCATTGAACGCATATATTACAGAAGGCAGAGTGCCGCAGGATTATGTGGATTATGCCAAAAAGGATGCCCATGGAATCGTAAGAGAAGACCTTCTTCTTACCATGTCAGAGAGACTGAATCATGTGACAAAGGTGATGGAAGATCTGGGGCTGGTCATCCTGAAGGACGAAAACGGAAAATATGTTGCCAGAGGAAACCGAAACATCAAGATCAATGGCGAAAATATGAAGCCAATCCTTGCAAAGGCGGCAGCTGAACAGGAGAATGTTACGGTTCTCAATCATGTAAATATTACAGATTATAAAACAGAAAACAAAAAAGTCACAGGCGCAGTTGGATTCAGCGTTAATGAGGATATTTTCTATGACATTGATGCGAAAGCAGTTCTTTGTGCCACAGGTGGTGCAGCGGGACTTTACAGACCGAATAATCCGGGATTTTCCAGACATAAGATGTGGTATCCTCCGTTTAACACAGGTGCAGGATATGCAATGGGACTTCTTTCCGGTGCGGAGATGACAACCTTTGAGATGCGTTTCATTGCATTGAGATGTAAGGACACGATTGCTCCTACAGGAACTATTGCTCAGGGTGTTGGGGCCAGACAGGTCAATGCACATGGTGATATTTATGAAACAAAATATGGTCTGACAACTTCCCAGCGAGTTTACGGTACAGTCATGGAGAACAGAGAAGGAAACGGTCCATGTTATCTCAGAACGGAAGGTATTTCCAAAGAACAGGAGCAGGACCTTTACAAAGCTTACCTGAATATGGCACCGTCCCAGACTCTGAAATGGATGGAAGCCGGAAAAGGACCATCCGAAGAGAATGTAGAGATTGAGGGCACAGAGCCATATATTGTAGGCGGACATACAGCCAGCGGTTACTGTAGATAATAACAGAGCTACAACTATTGAAGGTTTATACGCAGCCGGAGACGTGGCAGGAGGATGTCCGCAGAAATATGTAACCGGTGCACTGGCAGAAGGTGAGATCGCAGCAGAGGCAATTTTGGAATATCTGAATGGTAAAGATGATGACCGGATCGCAGCGGAAAATAAGGAAGAAGCTTTGGAGTGTGGTGGAGAACAGGAGCTGTCTCAAACTGCAATAGCTAAGAAGGCAGAATACGAATCACATTTGAATGCTTCCCGTTCTTTGATGAATGCAGAGCAGCTTGAGGAAGCCATGCAGAAGATTATGGATCAGTACGCAGGAGGAATCAGTACAGACTACAGATACAGCGGGATGAGTCTTGCAAAGGCAGATGAAAAGATCGCAGCATTGTTGCCAGTAGTTGACACTCTGGCAGCAACAGATACTTATGAACTGATGCAGATTTATGAACTTCGCGAACGACTGATCGTGTGCCAGGCAGTGATCGCACATCTGGCAGCCAGAAAGGAAACCAGATGGCATAGTTTCGGAGAGAATACAGACTACCCGCAGCAGAGCGAAGAGTGGATGAAATATGTAAACTCCCGTATGGAAAACGGCGAGATTAAGATCTTATATCGTGACCTGATCACAAAGGAAAATACAGGTTTGAATACAGCAGAGAAAGGAGCAGGTGAGAGATGAGCATTCGGATTCAGAAAAGTAAATGTGCGGGATGCGGCAGATGTATCGAAGCCTGTCCCGGAAATCTGATCAAAAAGGATAAAGAGAACAAAGCCTTTATCCGTCAGGTAAGAGATTGCTGGGGATGTACTTCCTGTATTAAGGAATGCAGGCATGATGCCATCCGCTTTTTCCTTGGAGCTGATGTGGGAGGCAGAGGTGCAAGTATGGTTGTATCAGAGAAACCGGATATTTCCACATGGACAGTGGAGAAGCCGGATGGCACTAAGATCACTATTCAGGTTAATAAGAAAGACGCTAATAAATATTAAACATAAGTATGTACTCTCAGAGTCTTTAGAGTGTGTTTGAAAAATGCTTTACGCAAGATGTGCGTCACAATTTGTGGGAGATTTTGTTCGGATGAGGGCGTCGTAGCGGGCTACGACAACCGAATTCGGACAAAATATACCGCAAAGTGGGGCGTGCAGATTGCGGGAATGATTTTTCAGACACGCTCTAGTGTATTTGCTCAAGTACGAAAAGATTCCGAGTATAAACAAACAGAGGAGGATAATGCAATGAGTAACTTATCTCATCTTGATGCGCTTGAGGCAGAGGCGATTTATATTATGCGGGAAGTAGCAGCCGAGTGTGAAAAGCCGGTTATGCTCTATTCTATAGGAAAGGACAGCTCCGTTATGCTCCATCTGGCGATGAAGCATTTTACCCGGAGAAACCTCCATTCCCGTTCCTTCACATTGATACTACATGGAAATTCCATGAGATGATCGAATTCCGCGACAGAATCGCAAAGGAAAACGGAATTGATATGCTGGTTTACACCAATGAAGAGGGTGTAAAGGCAGGAATCAACCCATTTGACAATGGTTCTGCATATACAGATATCATGAAAACACAGGCCTTAAAACAGGCTCTGACTAAATATGGATTTACAGCGGCATTTGGAGGCGGCCGTCGTGATGAGGAGAAATCCAGAGCAAAAGAAAGAATCTTCTCTTTCCGTAATTCAGCTCAGGCATGGGATCCGAAAAACCAGAGACCGGAGATGTGGAAGCTTTATAACACTAAGATCCAGAAGGGAGAGAGTATGCGAGTATTCCCAATTTCCAACTGGACAGAAAAGGATATCTGGCAGTACATTCAGCGTGAAAATATCGAAATTGTACCGTTATATTTTGCGAAAGAAAGACCGGTCATCTACAGAGACGGAAATATCATTATGGTGGATGATGACAGATTAAAACTCCGTCCGGGTGAAAAGATTGAAAACAAAAAAGTCAGATTCCGTACTCTTGGATGCTATCCGCTTACTGGAGGTATTGAATCTGAAGCAGATACTCTGGATGAGATTATTGATGAGACATTAAGTGCTGTTTCTTCTGAACGTACCAGCAGGGTGATCGACCACGAGGCAGCGGGCAGCATGGAGAGAAGAAAGAGAGAGGGGTATTTCTAGGATGAAAGGATTATTGAAATTTATTACATGCGGAAGTGTGGATGATGGAAAATCCACTCTGATCGGACATATTCTTTATGATGCAAAGCTTCTCTATGCAGATCAGGAGAAAGCTCTGGAGCTGGATTCCAAAGTAGGAAGCAGAGGCGGTGCCATTGATTATTCTCTTCTTCTGGACGGTCTGATGGCAGAGCGTGAACAGGGAATCACCATTGATGTTGCATACCGTTATTTTACAACAGATAACAGAAGCTTCATTGTTGCAGATACACCCGGACATGAAGAATATACAAGAAACATGGCAGTGGGTGCGTCCTTTGCAGATCTGGCAGTTATCCTGGTGGATGCTTCACAGGGAGTACTGGTACAGACAAGACGTCATGCAAGAATCTGCGCATTGATGGGAATCCGTTACTTTGTATTTGCAGTAAACAAAATGGATCTTATTGAATATGATGAAAAACGTTTCCGCGACATTGAGAATCAGATCGCAGCACTGATAGAAGAACTGAAACTTGCCAATGTAACTATTATTCCGGTATCTGCCACAGAAGGTGATAACGTTACAACCAAATCTGACAATATGCCATGGTATAAAGGGAGGCGCTTCTTTCCCATCTGGAAACCGTAGACATTAAGGAAGATACAGAGAAGGGCTTCTATATGCCTGTACAGAGAGTCTGCAGACCAAATCATGAGTTTCGCGGATTCCAGGGACAGATTGAAAATGGTGCCATCAGGGCAGGCGACCTTGTGACTACTCTTCCCAGTAAAGAAGAAGCTCATGTAAAGAGTATTCTTGTTGGCGATAAAGAAGTTCAGGAAGCTGTACAGGGACAGCCTGTTACCATCCAGCTTGACAGAGAAGTAGATGTTTCCCGCGGATGTGTACTTACCATTGATTCCGGCGCAGTTCTTACAGACTCTGTGGAAGCAGATATCCTCTGGATGGATGACAATGCTCTTACGGATGGCAAAAACTTCTTTGTAAAAATCGGTACAAAGATGATCCCCGGCCTGGTTACAAAAATCAATTATTCTGTGGATGTTAATACAGGTGAAAAGAAAAGCGCATATACCTTAAAGAAAAATGAGATTGCTTCCTGTACTCTGGAATTCTCGGAGAAGATCGTTGTAGACGAATTTGACAGGCACAGAACACTGGGTGAGCTGATCCTGATAGATCGTGTCACAAATATGACTTCTGCCTGCGGTGTTGTGAGAAAAACCTTTGTTTCTCAGGATAGATCTCAGATCGGAAAAGTGGACGAGCAGGTTCGTGCAGGACTGAAAGGTCAGACACCGGTAGTAGTGGAATTCCCGATCGGTAAAGAAGGAATCACTCTTGATTTTGCAGAGCAGGTAGAAAAGGGACTGGCTGTACTTGGAAGACATACCTATTTGTATCATCCGGCAGCGAGTGAAAATTATGCAGAAACTGTCCGCCATCTTAAGGCAGCAGGTCTGATCGTACTTCTTGTTCTTGATGAAAATACAGCAAAAGATGAGACATTAAAGACTCTGGATGGTTTCTATGCGAACTGGCAGATTGACGGAATCACTGTGAAAGATGCGATTGATTTCGTGAAAAAGAAATCTGCATTTACAGTGCAGAGTGTACATGATGGAAATTATATCTGATTATAACAGGGCTATAAATCGCCGCAGAGACAAAGAAAGTCTCTGCGGTATTTTGTTTTCTTGACAAGTGTCGTTACAGCAGATTATACTTATTCTCAAATATTCAGAATCCATAATAATACAGACAGGAAAGATAACAGAAATATGCAAACGAACAATGAAAGTAAACAAAACCAAAAAAAGAGATGATGCTTGGAACTTTGTTTGTAATTGCTACGATCATCATCCTGGCGATACCAACGAAGAAAAGACAGAAATAAAGATGAGTGAATATCGATCAGAATGTAGAATGGGCAATTGGTTACTGTTCACACACCACCATCCCGCGAGGTGTTTTGTCATGAATATGCCAAAATCCCGAGACATACAAGCCAAAATTCCATTGCCACAGGCAATCTGAAATGAATTTTGGCTAAGTTACTGTGAACGGAGTGAACAGTAACGGCAATTGTGAAGTGGCATTCAGATTACATATTATGTAGCAGAGTATGATATAATTCGTTTTGTATAATGGCGTCAGGATTAAGAGCATATGTAGAGCTGTGTAGCGAATCGGATTGCGAATATCTGTTTGACTTTTGATGGGTGTACACGAGAACATTTTTTTACAGTGAAAGTTATCTGTATTATATTACAGAGGGTACTGTACAGATAATCAGGAGGTATTTTATGCGTTTGGAAAAAGTACAGGAAGCGTTAAAAACAAAGAAAATTCATTATGAATATACAGAGGAAAACGGATGCGGAAGCATCGACTTTATGTTTCGCGGTCTGAGATTCCATATATGGGAATATGAAGATCGTGTCTGGGGAGCGGAGACAAACGTGTTTGAAGCAGGCAGAAGCCAGGACATTGAGGGGGATTATGAGGAAATTATCTCCGGAGAAATCCTCTCATGCCGGATATGCTGCCTGGGATGTAAGCATGTTACTGTTCACAGCAACACACTCCAGGGAGTTGAGATATGTGAAAAGTAACGTAAGTATTACTGCAGAAGGGAATGATATTTACGAAAAAATATAGAACCGGACAAATCGTATTAACCGCATGTATTGCAGCTGTCTGTATGTTTTCAGATGTCCATGGGGCAGAAGTGGCAGGTCCGCCGGCACCGAAATCCAAATCGGCACTGACACAAAAACCTGAAGCAACACCAATGCCTGAAGCAACACCAATACCTGCATCTACTCCAACACCGGAGCAGGAAACTGAGACAGATAAACAGAATCCGGCAGACCAGGGAACTTTAAGCAAGCCAGACCATCCGGACACTATCTCCGCAGATAAACTGGTATTTATCGGAGATTCCAGAACAGAGGGATTGAGGGATGCGGTAAACGATGACAGCATTTGGTCCTGTCTTTCTTCTATGGGATATGACTGGATGGTATCTACAGGAGTGCCGCAGGTAGAAGATCAGATTGAGGACAATACAGCGGTTATTATCCTGATGGGTGTTAATGATCTTTATCATGTCAATGACTACATCAGTTATATTAATTCCAAAGCTGCTGAATGGGGGAACAGAGGAGCGCAGACTTATTTCGTGTCTGTAGGTCCGGTGCAGAATGATCCCTATTGCAGTAATGCGGAGATTGAAGTTTTAACGCGGCAATGCAGGCAAGCCTAAGTGGAGTTACCTACATAGACGTATATTCCCATCTGGTATCTGAGGGATTTTCCACCGTAGACGGAACCCACTATCCGGACAGTGTGTCCGTAGATATTTATACTTATATCCTGGACCATCTGGAGGAACAGATGAGTGGAATCTGGGGATAACAACATATGAACAGCAACTTCGGGGGCGACAATTCAGCGAAAATTCTGATGTTGTGTTGAGCCTGGAAGCATTTGGTGATATGATATGCAGATAAGGAAACGGAAATGAGCGGAATTTCGTTTCTCTGTGAAGTGGCTGAAAGTTCAGCAGGAGGAAAAATGAGTGTGCTGATTGCAGCAGTGATGAAATTATAAATGGAAATTGTTCGGTGTCCCTGCATTGGATTGCCGTACAGTTATCCGAATCGAAAATCAGGAGGAAAAAATGAGAGGACTGTATTCATCCAAAACAGAAATCAGACACAAAATTTTTACAGAAATTGCGAGGATGGCATATGAAGGCCAGTCTCCGGAGATGCTGGAAGAGCTTCCCTACAAGATTGTACCCGGTGAAATTGCGACTTATCGTGACAGTATTTTTCTGGAAAGAGCGGTAGTTGGTGAGAGACTTCGCGTTGCAATGGGGATGTCACTGAGAAAGGTTACAGAGCATGCGCCAATTTCCAAAGGTGTGGAGGCCAGCGTTATTGAGGAAAAGTATTATGAACCGCCGCTTATCAATGTGATCAAGTTTGCCTGTAATTCCTGCCCTGAAAAAAGGGTAATGATCACAGAGGGCTGTCAGGGGTGCCTGGAGCATCCCTGTGTGGAAGTCTGTCCAAAGAAAGCAGTGCATATGGAAGGCGGCAGATCCCATATTGATGAAGATGCCTGCATCAAATGCGGAAAGTGTCTGGAAGCCTGTCCGTATAATGCAATCATCAAACAGGAACGTCCCTGTTCAAAGGCCTGCGGCATGAATGCCATTGGATCTGACGAATATGGAAGAGCGGAGATTGACCAGGACAAATGTGTATCCTGCGGACAGTGTCTGGTGAGCTGTCCGTTCAGCGCTATTGTAGACAAAGGACAGATTTTCCAGACTGTTATGGCATTAAAAAGTGAAACACCGGTGTATGCAATCGTGGCGCCTGCCATTGCAGGTCAGTTCCCAGGTATGGAGAATAATAAGATACGGGGTGCATTTCAGGCACTTGGCTTTACAGATGTAAGAGAGGTTGCAGTCGGTGCAGATCTGTGCACAGTGGAGGAGGCAAAGGACTTTTTGGAGGAAGTTCCTGAGAAACTTCCGTTTATGGCTACATCCTGTTGTCCGTCCTGGTCTATGATGGCTAAGAAATTATTCCCGGAACAGGCGAAATGTATCTCTATGGCACTGACACCTATGGTTCTCACTGCAAGGCTGATCAAGCAGAAGGAACCAGATTGTAAGATCGTTTTCGTAGGTCCCTGCGCAGCCAAGAAGCTGGAAGCCAGCCGTAAGAGTATCCGCAGCTATGTGGATTTTGTGCTGACCTTCGAGGAAGTAGCAGGAATGTTTGATGCCAAAGGCGTGGACTGGAAAGATATTCCGGAAGGAGAACCACTGTTTCATGCCAGTGCTGACGGAAGAGGTTTCGCAGTCAGCGGTGGTGTGGCAGAAGCGGTTGTCCATGCGGTGAAGCGTATTGATCCTGATCGGGAAGTAAAGGTAATGAATGCAGAAGGTCTGCAGAACTGTAAGAAGATGCTCCAGATGGCCAAGATTGGTAAATATAATGGATATCTTTTGGAAGGAATGGCATGTCCGGGCGGCTGTGTAGCAGGTGCCGGTACTATCCAGACAGTTAAAAAAGCAGCAGCAGCTCTCGAAAAAATGAAGAAAGAGGCTTCGTTTACAGATGCCTATGACTCCAAATACAGAGCAAGACTGGAAAGCCTGGAGAAATTTGATGTGGAGTGAGATTCTGACTGAATCAGTGAAATCCTATATGGATTGCAAGTGTTTGAATGCAATCAGTATATAGCAGACTAAAAATGAATAATCGTCAGAAGAACTGTCAGGCTGAGTGATAAGTTTAACTGAATAGGGTAAGTCCCCTGCGGAGGTTGCGAAAAGCAATAAGCAGGGGACTTTTGTCAGCTATGTACAATATTGACTTAAATCAAAAAAAGTTTCATATAAGTCATGAAATAATTAACAGTATGTTGACTGAGATTTTATAGAATAACAAATTAAGTCAAGCGAACAGGCAAAAATATTTGACTGGAAATTTATAAATAGCAAATTAGGTCAAGAAATTAGTGCGGATTGTATGACTTGAAAATTAAAATCTATTGATTAAGTCAAAACACCAGTTAATAATTGTTGATTTATATTTCTGTTTTTTCAATTTAAGTCATCAGAGACAGATTTATTCTGTTTCCGTAACTTTGATTTTTTTCTGGAAATCTCTGGTATAGTGAATCTCATAATCAGAAGTTACGAAAATGCCTGTACATCGTCCAGAGACTCGGCCAGTTTCATGCCATCCTCCAGACCAAGAGCAAAGCAGGTCGTGCTCAGCGCATCCCCATCCACAGACTGATCGGAAATAATGGTAACTGCAATCAGCCCGTTATCATAAGGATAGCCGGTTTTAGGATTGAGCAGGTGATGATACAAAGTGCCATCCTGTTCAAAGCATCTCTCATAAATTCCTGAGGAAACCACTGACTTATCCCTGATGTCCATAACAGCAATAGTTTCGCTTCGGTCTGCAAATGGTTTCTGGATCCCGATCTTAAAAGCAGAATTGTCTGTTTTTTCGCCAATACAGAGAACATTTCCGCCAAGATTGATGATCGCACTTTTTACATTCTGAGAAACCAGATAATCCTTCAGGCGGTCTGCGATATAACCCTTGGCAATGGCACCGAGTTCGATTGCAGTATCGTCTGTCTTTAATGTAATCTCATTTTTATCTGTATCAACAGAGATATTGTGATAATTACATTTGGGCAGTGCTGCCTGGATCAGACTGTCCTTGGGCACTTTGGGATTTTCAGCAGTAAAATCCCACAGAGAAGTCAGCGGTTCAATAGCAATATCAAATGCACCCTCAGATAATACAGAATAATCAAGTCCCTTAGAAACCAGCTCCGCCAGAGAAGCCGACACCTGATAAGTATCCTCTGTTCCCTTCACAGGTGTAAGTTCCCGATGGTTTAACTGATATAATTCACTGTCATCTGCGGTGCGGCTGAATATTTTCTCATACTTGTCACAAAGATTCATGCATTCTGTAAGCAGCTCTCTGTCCTGAGAATCATAGATAGTGACCGTAACTGCAGTATTCAGTTTGATCGCAGTGGCAGAGATGGGATCTTGGGAACCGGCATCCGTATTTTTGACATTTTCCGTTTTTGCCGAACATCCGGAAAAAACAGCCGGACATAATATAAGAGATGCTGCGAGCATTGAAAAAGTACAGCGTGTTATTAATTTTTTTGCAGATATATGATATAATATCATAAATGTAACCTCATAGTTATTTTATGGAATTGCTATAAGCAATAGTTCAGGGAAGAAATATCTTTTGATCCTAACACCATAGTATATCAGAAACAGCAAACTTTGCACAGGTACAAAGGCAACATAAAAAATCCAAAAGGAGATACTGGATAGAAATGAAATATGCCGGAAACAAAGAGAGGAGTAAATAATGTCCGATGCAGTAAACTGCGAATATTGTGTAAACTACAGTTATGATGACGACTATGAATGCTACACCTGTGAAATAAATCTTGACGAAGATGAAATGGTGAAGTTCATCACCGGAAACTTCAATCAGTGTCCATACTTCAAGATGGGTGACGAATACCGCATTGTACGTAAGCAGATGTAGAATTTATAAAAAGTAACAAATATTCAACTAAGCGAGGAATTAAGATAATGGAAAACGTTTATATTATGAATCATCCGCTGATCCAGCATAAAATATCCATGCTGAGAAACAAAAACACAGGAACAAATGAATTCCGTAAATTAGTAGAAGAGATTGGAATCCTCATGGGATACGAAGCTCTCCGGGATCTTCCTGTAGAAAATGTAGAAGTAGAAACCCCTATTGAAACCTGCATGACACCAATGATTTCAGGGAAAAAACTGGCGGTTATCCCTGTGCTCCGAGCAGGCCTTGGAATGGTAAATAGTATTCTCACACTTGTGCCATCTGCAAAAGTAGGCCATGTAGGACTCTATCGTGATCCTGTAACCCATGAACCACACGAATACTACTGCAACTCCCGGAAGCAATTGATGAGCGAATTTCAGTGATCGTAGATCCAATGCTCGCAACCGGTGGCTCCGCAGAAGCAGCCGTTGACTTTGTCAAAAAACAGGGCGGAAAAAACATTAAATTCATGTGCATCATCGCAGCCCCTGAAGGACTCAAACGTCTCCACGAAGCTCATCCGGATGTTCAGATTTACTGTGGACATCTTGATCGTGAATTAAACGATCACGCCTACATCTGCCCAGGCCTTGGAGATGCCGGAGACCGTATCTTCGGAACAATGTAAGAACAATGTGATTTGTTACATCTCATACCTATACTGCGCATATGAAGAAATCACCCTGCATCAATATAGCAGAAATTTGTTTTATGATATACTGACAATTTGTTACTGTTCACTCCGTTCACAGTAACGTAGCCAAAATTCATTCCAGATTGCTCGCGGCAATGGAATTTTGGCTTGTATGTCTCGGGATTTTGGCATATTCATGCCAAAACACCTCGCGGGACAGTGGTGTGTGAACAGTAACGGAATAACATTTTAGCCGAATCAGGTAAGTCAGTTTTCGTTGTAAATAACAGTGAGCTATGATAAAATACAGATATTGAAAGCGCAGAGCGTGTTTGAAAAAACAAAAATCCTTCGCCGCAGGGCGGGGGATTTTTGGCAGAAGGTATTAAGGGTGGCTTGAGGATATGACAGTACTGGAACAGTTAAGAAAAACAATTGAAGACGGACATCCGGGGGAGACAGAGAAGCTGGTGAGGGAGGCATTGAAGCAGCATATTCCTGCAGGGCGGATTGTGGAAGAGGCCATGACTCCGGCTATGCGAACAGTGGGGGAGAATTACAAATCCAATGGTGCGGATATTATTAAAATTCTGGCAGCAGCCCGAAGTGTGCGCAAGGGTTTTGAATTGTTGGAGGAACAGGACTCGCAGTTTGGCAGGAGGAATATCGGAACTGTGATCCTTGGAACGGTGGAAGGTGATCTGCATGATGTAGGTAAGAATCTGGTTGCGATCATGTTTCGTAGTGCCGGATTTAAGGTGATCGATCTGGGAGTGGATATTTCTGAGAAGCAGTTTCTGCGTGCAGTGAAACAGAATCCGGATGTGTCGATCGTGTGTATCTCCTCGCTTCTGAGTACTTCAATCCCGGAGATGGAGCAGGTGGTGAAGTCTCTGAAACGAAGCAACAGTAAGCATAAATTTAAGATTATGGTTGGTGGAGGTGCAGTAACGGAGCAGCTGGCGAAGAATATGGGAGCAGATGCCTATACAGAGAACTGTATTGAGGCTGTGGAAGTTGCGAAGACGTTTATTGTGTGAGAACCGGGCTGACAGGTGCGTATGAGAAAGACATAGTGTGAGTTAAATTGCTATAGAATTGACTGGTAAAATAGGTGCTTCAATTATGTGACAGGAGGATTGTAGACTTGCAGCTGTCATCAGTTATTTATATGAAAAAATAAAAGAGAAATATGAAATTACGGAAAGGGGAACTTTATCCGGTTCAGACGGATATCTGCGCCCTTTTTTGTGTTATGAAAAAAAAGAAACATTTCGACATGGGCATGTTTATGTGGTACAGAGATATGACAAAGAGTGGGAATTGGCAGTTCTGACTGCTGAAAATATACTCTGGGTATTTTGTGGGAGAGAGAAAATTGATGCTGCATCAGAAGAGTTTCAGCAGATTTCGTATATTCATATTGCACTTGAAAGTCTGGAAGAAATAGCAGAATTTATGAATGATGTGCAGGAGATTTTTGATGCGGCTGATGAATGGGAACGGAAGCTCCATAATTTGATGTTAGAACATGCCGGAATGGACAGGCTTTTGCAGGTGACATCGGAATTTCTGCAGAATCCGATGACTGTAACAGGACTGGATTTTGCCTTCGTGGCGGAAGCGGGAAGCGAGTATCTGCCGCCGAGGGCGCAGCTGTATACAGATGACGGGTTGAATATGGAATATGTAAATGCACTTTTGCAGAATGAGACTTATCGAGATATGGCAGATACGCATGAATATGTGATGTTTCCGGCTTACATCAGTGGATGTCGTTCGATGAACAGAAATCTGTTTGTGGATGGGAAAGCAACTCACAGGCTGGTTTTGACTGAGTGCAGATCAGAGATTACACTGAGAGTTATCTGTGTACTGGATATTCTGGTGGAGAAACTGGAGTATTTGCTTGCGCATGAAGCGGAGGAAGAAGATCCGGATAGGGATATGGAGCAGATTTTTGCGAGAATTCTGTCGGACAGGACTGCGGATTATATGCAAGTGAGCAGAGAACTGAGTGAACTGGGATGGAGCGGAAATCATGAATATATGTGCCTGATCCTGCAGATTACCTATCTGAATCAGCAGAATCTTTCCACAAAGGCAATCTGCCGATATATTAAGAAGAAATTTGAGGATTCTGTGAGTTTTCTTTATCAGGATGAAATTGTGGCATTTTTTGACCTTACCAGACTTGGAAAAAGCCAGGAGGAAGTAGCCGGAAAACTGGTTTATTTTATCAGGGATACTTATCTGAAAGCCGGATACAGCAGGGTGATGACAGGACATATGAATCTGAGACGGCAGTATGTGCAGGCGAAGACGGCTCTGGATGTAGGAAGCCGTAAGAAGCCTTATCTGTGGATTCATTATTTCGGTCAGGTGGCACTGACTTATATTCTGGAACAGGCAACAAGAAGATTGCCGGGAACAATGATCTGTCATGAAGGGCTGCTGGAATTGAAGAAACATGATAAGGAGAATCAGACTCAGTATATGGAGACATTGAGAGTGTATCTGGAGCAGCATCTCAGTGCAACTCAGGCGGCAAGGGAATTGTTTATCCACCGCAGTACGTTTCTTTACAGGCTGGACAGGATTAAGGAAATCCTGCAGTCTGAGCTGGATGATCCAGAGGAGATTTTTTATCTGGAATTGTCATTCAGGCTGCTGGAGCAGGAGCAAGAGAAAGAATAGTACGGGAACAGAATAGTGCAGATATCTGGAAAGGTCAATTATTTGTGGAGGGAGATGTTTCGATAAAAAAATTCAGGTACGCCTCTGGGCGTACCTGAATAAATATTAAAAGAGATATTATGTTATTTAGCTTCTTCTTCGGCAGCAGCCTCTTCTTCAGCTTCCAGAGCCGGATCTACGTGAACGGCGGCTACGGATACAACTGCAGCTTCAAGGTCTGTCTTTAAGTCTACATCTTTGTCCTGGGCGATGGCGAGGTCTTTGACTTTGATTACGTCGCCGACTTTCATGTCACCGACATCTACCATAATTTTGTCTACCAGTGCTGATGGGAGAGCTCTGAAGGAGATTTCTTCCAGATGCTGCTGTAATACACCGGCTTCCAGTTTGTCGTGGTTTACAAGTACGATCTCTGCTACGGAATGTACTTTCTCGTTGCTTACCAGTGCCTGGAAATCTATTTCATCCACCTGTCCTTTTAACGGATTGAACTGGATCTCTTTGATCAGTACGTCATATGACTGACCATCTACATCCAGCATAATCTGGCTTCCTTTGTTATTTGTCTTGAGAAGTTTCTCGACAGCAGATTTCTCGATTTTAACAGGAAGAGAACCTTCCATCTCTCTGCCAAATACGTTACCTGTAACGTAGCCTTCTCTTCTTAATCTTTTGGCCTTTGTGTCCATTGTTCTTTTTTCAGCTTTTAAAGTATTCATTTGACTTTTCCTCCATTTTACAGCTGAGGTGACATGCTTGACACTATCTTTAATTTATGAGCATCCGAAATGCTCCAGGTGGTGTTAAGTATTTTTGAGTATTCAGTTGTTTGTTCTTTATCTTTGTTACAGCTGTATTATAACACGCTAGAAATAAAATGCAAGAGGAAAATGTGAAGAGTTTGTGAAATTTAAGTAAACACAAACAAAGCCCTCCGGAAGTGACCGCTTCCGGGGGCTTTGCATTTAATCTAATTAAT
>ENA-OQDW01000420-OQDW01000420.1-human-gut-metagenome-genome-assembly--contig:-NODE-420-length-17869-cov-6.322512_pt1 | contig 17869 bp, 24 predicted proteins | sample MGYA00242784_ERZ504613 | MGnify/ENA primary metagenome ERZ504613 (study PRJEB26092, sample SAMD00036330) | human gut metagenome | host: Homo sapiens | study: EMG produced TPA metagenomics assembly of... | reverse complement strand
TCTCCTGCTGACATGGGGCACTGCTACATGGCAGAAGAAAATGAAAATCAGAAGACTGAGGAGCACAAGCAGGTAGAAGAAAGCAAGCGCACCTCGTGGAACAAATATCTCCACGGCTACCAGTATCAGGCTCGCGTGGCGTATAATATAGGAGGCACAGCCCTATCGGTCTTCCAGCCACCATCCGTACACTACACAGCTATACCCTGCAACCTAACTTCAGTCTGGGTATCGACGCCTATCACCCACTTTCAGGCAAATGGGGATTCGTTGGAGGACTCCACTTCGAAAACAAGGGCATGAAGATTGATGCAGGCGTAAAAAACTATTATATGAGGATAGTTCGTGGAGGCGATGAGCTGAAAGGCATATTTACAGGCAACGTGGTTACGAAGGTAGACATGAGTCTCATCACAGTACCATTGCAGGCAACATACGACATTTGCGACAACCTCCGTTTCAAGTTGGGTCCGTATGTTAGCTATGTAACATCAAAGAAGTTTGAAGGCTGGGCATACGATGGTTACTTGCGCCGCCAGGAGGAAGGTCATCCTAAGGGCGATCCTACCGGACAAAAGGTAAAGTTGGGTCATGATGAAGGCGAGCGTGGTGATTACGATTTCAGCGATGACATGCGCAACTGGCAGGTGGGCGTAGATTTCGGAATTGACTGGCGTTTGAACAACCGTTGGGGCATCTGTGCTGATCTGAGCTGGGGCTTAAATGGTATCTTTAAGAAAGATTTCGAGACCATCGAGCAGACGATGTATCCTATCTACGGCAGCGTAGGTATCACGTATCAGCTGAAGTAATATATAATAAAATGTACGCGTACATTATTATAAATAGAGAGAATCAATATTTATTAATATAAAAAAGAGAAGAAAATGAAAAAGTTTATTTATTTGATGGCCATGGTTTGCACCCTTGGCTTCTTCACTGCTTGTAGCAGCGATGATGATGATCCTACAGTATGGGACACTTTTAAGGCAGGTACTTACAATGTCTGGGGCCAGGAGCTTGATACTGAAGATGGCGAAGTAGATTATAACTTCATAGATTTCGATATGAATATCGAAAAGGCTGGAAATCAAACTGCAAGGTAACTTTGACAGACAAGAGTGGCGAGGTAACTGTTAACGTACCAGAGGCAACCATTATTGCACAGGATGGTTACACTTTGAGAGGTCAGGGAACAGCGACCATTAATGACAATGTAACCAAGGCTACAGAAAATACCAACACAATGACGGTAGATTTCACTGCTAAGATTTCTGCAGACTACAAGAATATCAGCGTAGAACTGAAGACTGCAGATGGTACATTCAATGCAGGCAACAGCACAGAAAAGCCGGCCGTTTCCAAGCTTCTTGCAACCTGGAATCTCGAGCCTGTAACCATGTATGACGACAAAGGCAATCAGACAGACAATCCTGATGATGCTTCGGCATGGAAAGGTTCATTCAAGATGAATTGGGAAACTGCAGCAGACTGCCCTCCTATCATGGGTTTCATCCCTGCAGCAACAGCACCACAGATGGCAGAAAGCATTGTAAACCAGTTGTTACCAACCCTCTTGAAGTCTGTAACATTCACAGCTGATGGCAAGATCATCGCTCAATACGCAGAGGCTAAGTTAGGCGAAACTGGTACAGAGGCACCTGCCACTCCAAACTGGCAGATTGCTGAAGGCTATGCAACTTACAAGATTGTAGATGAGAACCAGATCATCGTTTTCCTGAGCAACGAAAAGATTGCCGGCACTATTACAGATCCTGCCAAGCAGGCTGCCATCGGTGCAGTTCTGTCTGCTTTCAAGGATGGTGTTCCTGTAAACGTTCGGTTCAGCAACAGCGACAATACTGCTTTCTTCTATCTGAATCAGGAGTTTGCCACAAAATTGGCAGCTAATCCAGTTCTTGTCAAAATGGTTGAGAGCCTCAATGACGACGACCTGAACGGCTTTGCCGGAATGATTAAGCCGATTGTACAGCAGTTGCCAGAGTTAATGAATAAAACTACGAAGTTTGAGGCTGGTCTTGAGTTAATCAAGTAAAGAGAAAAAACTATAAAATATCAAACAGAGGGTGTGTCATAAGTCCATGATAATGGAACATGACACACCCTTGTTTAATTAATCGATTTATTGTTGTACAACTAAAGAATGTATAGTCGTACAACTAAAGGGTGTATAGTCGTACAACTAAAAGGTGTATAGTCGTACAACTATAGGGGGCAAAATTGTACAACTAAAAAGTGTTGCCACTAGGCTCGGCAGAGCTGCCGACTGCAGTCAGCAGAGCTGCTGACTAGGCTCAGCAGCTCTGCGAGCTAGTGGGAATCTTCTAGAAGCAGTCTTCTTATACTTTAGAATCTATCTCCTTTCACCTCATATTCTATATCTTTGAACCTAGCCAAACGGCTTGCTTCGCTTACACAGTAATCTCGTTTAGCTTGCTCAGTAGTATCATTTCGTTTGCTCAGCAGTCTTATTTCGCTTGTCCAGCAGTCTCATTTCGCTTGCTCAACCATATTTACTTCTCCTACTAAAGTCTGATCTGGTAGCGTTTTAGACGTTCTTACAAGCGAGAACGTCTGGATTTTTATGGCACAAAAAAAAGATTGCATCAGCGGAAATACTTCCAACCAATGCAATCTTCAGTTTTCTTTAATCTAGAGGCTAAACACTTTCTTACGAGAAAAATCACGGAAGAAAAGAGCCTAGCGTCGGATTTACTTCACCTTTGCAACGATAGCCTTGAAAGCCTCAGGGTTGTTTACAGCGAGGTCAGCGAGAACCTTACGGTTAATCTCGATACCAGCCTTGTGAAGAGCACCCATCAACTGGCTGTAGCTCATACCATCGAGGCGAGCAGCAGCGTTGATACGCTGAATCCACAATGCGCGGAATGTGCGCTTCTTGTTACGACGATCGCGATAAGCGTAGGTAAGACCCTTCTCCAAGTGTTCTTAGCTACTGTCCATACATTCTTGCGAGCTCCATAGTAACCCTTAGTGAGCTTCAAGATTCTTGTTCTTTTTGCTTTTGATGCAACGTGATTTACTGATCTTGGCATAATTTTTTTTCTTTAAAAGTTCGACTAAAAAGTTAATAATTAACGGAGGCAGAGCAAGTCGCGAACCTGCTTCAAGTTTGAACGGTCTACGAGAGTCTCACCAAGGAGATTTCTCTTCTGCTTCTTTGTCTTCTTAGTCAAGATGTGACTGTGAAAAGCGTGATGACGCTTAATCTTACCTGTACCGGTGAAACGGAATCTCTTCTTTGCGCCGGAATTAGTCTTTACTTTTGGCATTTTTACTTTTAATTTTAAATTGTTATTTATTATAGCGATGGCAACGCATATACCAAGGCGTTACGCATCTTTTTTTCTTAATCCTCTGTTCCTTCTGCGAGTTTCTTCAGGCATCGCCGCCTTTAGCATTGGCTAGCAAGCCATTCTTCTCAGCATTAGCAGCGCGCTCTGCATCTGCAGCAGCCTTAGCTTCAGCCTCTCGCTTCTCACGGTCCATCTTCTGCTGGCTCTTCTTTGCAGTACCAGCCTTCTTAGGACTCATGTAGAGGAACATCTTCTTACCTTCAAGCTTTGGCATCTGCTCCACCTTTCCGTACTCTTCCAAATCATTGGCGAAACGGAGAAGAAGAACCTCACCCTGCTCCTTGAAGAGAATAGAGCGACCACGGAAGAAAACGTATGCACGAACCTTGTTACCCTCGTTGAGGAACTCCTTAGCGTGCTTGAGCTTGAACTGATAGTCGTGCTCATCGGTCTGAGGTCCGAAACGGATTTCCTTGGTCTCCACCTTTACCTGCTTCTGCTTCATTTCCTTTGCATGCTTCTTCTGCTGGTAAAGGAATTTAGAATAGTCAACTATACGGCAAACTGGTGGTTGCGCATTAGGAGATATCTCGACTAAGTCAAGCTCTTGCTGACGTGCCAACTCCAACGCCTTACGTGCTGGCATCACTTCTGCTCCACCATCACTCACTACTCTCACGTCGCGTGCACGAATCTGTTCGTTTACGCGGTACTGATTTTTCATTTTGTCATTTTTCATTAACTATTCGATATATTCTTTTTTGTCTTTTTGATTAAACGGCTGCAAAGTTACGATTATTTTGTGAAACCACCAAATTTTCAGTGGGTTATTTTAAAAAAATCCGCAGATTTCCAAAGAAACCTGCGGATTTATATCTCATTTTTACTCTTCAGCGGCCTTCAATTGCTCTGCAACCTCGGCATTGATGCGCTGAGCGAACTCTTCCATGCTCATGGTAGCCTGTTCGCCACCACCCTGCTTACGCATAGATACCAAGCCCTCGGCACTCTCCTTCTCACCTACGATGACCATGTAAGGAACACGCTTCAACTCGTTGTCGCGAATCTTGCGGCCAATCTTCTCGTTACGGTCATCAACCAAAGCACGAACGCCCTGCTTGTCAAGATACTGACGTACCTTCTGGGCATAATCGTTGAACTTCTCAGAGATAGGAAGAATTGCAACCTGGTCTGGAGTCAACCACAATGGGAAGTGACCGGCGGTATGCTCGATGAGAACGGCTGTGAATCGCTCCAGTGAACCGAATGGTGCACGGTGAATCATCACAGGAGTCTTCTTAGAGTTATCCTCAGCTGTATACTCCAGTTTGAAACGCTCTGGCAAGTTGTAATCCACCTGGATGGTACCCAACTGCAACGACGACCGATGGCATCCTTTACCATGAAGTCGAGCTTAGGACCATAGAAGGCAGCCTCGCCAACCTCCTCGCGTGTCTCAAGACCCTTCTCCTTGCAAGCCTCGCGGATAGCGTTCTCGCTCTCTTCCCAAATCTCATCAGAACCGATATACTTCTCTGTATCCTTAGGATCGTGAAGAGAAATCTGTGCCTCGTAGTTCTCGAAACCGAAGATCTTGAATACCTTCAGGATCACGTCGATTACATTCTCGAATTCCGACTTCACCTGATCTGAACGGACGAAGATGTGAGCATCATCCTGAGTAAATGTACGAACACGGGTCAAACCATGGAGCTCACCGCTCTTCTCATAGCGGAATACGGTACCGAACTCAGCGATACGCAAAGGAAGATCCTTGTAAGAACGAGGCTTACGAGCGTAGACCTCGCAGTGGTGAGGACAGTTCATTGGCTTGAGCATATACTCCTCATCCTCCTCAGGAGTCTGGATAGCTGGAATGCATCCTTGCCATAGTGAGCATAGTGACCAGATGTTACATAGAGACTCTTGCCACCGATACCTGGGCAGATAACCTCCTGATAGTTGTAAGGCTTCAGGAGAGAACGGAGCAACTCCTGCAAACGCAGGCGGAGCTGTGTACCCTTTGGCAACCAGATAGGAAGACCCTTTCCTACACGCTCAGAGAACATGAAGAGTTCCATCTCCTTACCGATCTTACGGTGGTCACGCTTCTTAGCCTCTTCGAGGATAACCAGGTACTCATCGAGCATCTTCTTCTTAGGGAAGCTGATACCGTAGATACGGGTCATCTGCTCGCGCTTGGCATCACCGCGCCAGAATGCACCAGCCACACTTGTAATCTTCACTGCCTTGATAAGACCAGTGTTCATCAAATGAGGACCACGCAAAGGTCGGTGAAATTGCCCTGGGTATATGTGGTGATGGTACCATCCTCCAAGTCCTGCTCAATATGCTCGCACTTGTAAGTCTGACCGTCAGCCTTGAACTCAGCGAGAGCATCAGCCTTAGCCACCTCCTTGCGAACACAGGTTCGTTCTTCTTGGCAAGTTCCATCATCTTAGCCTCAATCTTGGCGAAATCATTCTCTGAGATCACCTGACCCTCGGCTGGCATCACGTCGTAGAAGAAACCACTCTCTACGGCTGGACCGAAACCGAACTGGATGCCTGGGTAAAGCTCCTGAAGAGCCTCAGCCAACAAGTGGGCAGATGTATGCCAGAATGTGTGCTTACCCTGCTCATCCTCAAACTTGTAGAGTTCTACGTTAGCATCCTCATTGATAGGACGGTTCAACTCTACTGTCTCACCATTAACACCGCAAGATACAACGTTGCGAGCGAGAGCCGGTGAGATGCTCTCGGCGATTTGTAAGCCAGTTACGCCCTGTTCATACTCACGAACAGATCCGTCTGGGAATGTGATTTTTACCATAACAACTTAGTATTTTTATTAAATCGCCTGCAAAAGTACGATTTCTTTTTGTAACAAGCGAATAAAAATGCATTTATTTTGCTAAACTTTGCTAATACCTCTTTATATTAAGGGCTTTTAAGACCGAGAATGCTGAGACATTGAAGTTTTCATCTGCTTTTCTACCAACATTTCGTAACACTTTGTAAAATTCAGATACATTTTTAGCCAATAAGTTTTGGAGAAACAAATATTTTCATTATCTTTGCATCCGATAACGTGACAAAATGTAAAGAAACAAAGAAAATGGCAAAACCAAAGATTCTCATCATCTATACCGGTGGTACCATCGGTATGGGAATGGACCCGATGACAGGTGTACTGGAACCTCTTGATTTCAATCACCTCGTTTCTTCCATGCCCGAATCCAAGCTCATTCAGGCAGAAATCGATGTGCGAAAATTCGACCCACCTATCGATTCCAGCGACATGGATCCTATGCGCTGGGCAGAAATCGTAAGCATGATATCCAACAACTACAACAACTATGACGGATTCGTAATCCTTCATGGCACTGATACAATGGCTTACACTTCATCTGCCTTGTCCTTCATGCTTGAGAATCTGACCAAGCCTGTAATATTGACGGGTAGCCAGTTGCCTATCGGTGAATTGCGAACCGACGGCAAAGAGAATCTGATGACAGCATAGAGATTGCTTCTGCCAAGAATGCTGAAGGACGCCCGATGGTGCCCGAGGTATGCATTTTTTTCAACGGCAAGCTGATTCGCGGTAACCGTGCCATCAAGATCAATGCCGAGGGATTTCATGCTTTCGATTCATTCAACTACCCTCACCTCTGCGATGTAGGAATCAATTTCCAATATCACGACCATCACATTCTTACGCCGGATTACAGAAAGCCAATGGTTCCACACCTGAAGCTCGATCCGAACGTCATCGTGTTCAGTCTCTTCCCGGGTATCCAGGATAACATTGTGCGCCACGTGATGGAATCGCCAGACCTCCGTGGTATTGTGATGCGTACTTTCGGTTCAGGCAATGCTCCTCACACGCCATGGATCATGCGTCTTCTGGATCAGGCTGCCCATCGCGGAGTAAACATCGTGAATATCAGCCAATGTCTTACGGGCAGTGTAGAGATGGAACGCTACGGAGCCGGCTTCCAGTTGAAAGCTGCTCATGTGATAAGCGGATACGATTCTACGGTAGAGGCTATGGTCACCAAGATGATGTATCTGCAGGGAAGATATGCAGATAACAAAAAGGTAAGAGAAAAACTGACAGAATCTCTGGCGGGCGAAATCTCTATATAGTATAAGGTGAAATCTTCATCCATATAATGAAGCAATAAAGTAAATGACAAACTTGCGATAGTGTACACGATTAAACTACAGATTGGCAAACTGTCATTTACTTGCTCATTATGAGGTATTTAGCGAAAACAAACAAAAATATTCTACTAAAACAGAATAGTATTGCAGGAAATATGCAGAAAACTTTTAAAGAAGGTTAAATATCGACAGATTTTTAGCCAAAAAACTTGTTGCATATCATTTTTTGTGTAACTTTGCAGCGTAGAAAAAAGTAAAAGATCAGTATCCTTATTAGATACCAATCCGTAATATAAATTAATAAATCAACAAAACCTACAAATTATGAACATTAACAAGGTAAAGGAGTATGGTGAGTTCGTAGAAATTGCGGCTCCTGTAGAAAGAACAACAGCTGAAGAGTATCCAACAGTATTAGGCGGAGAAATTTGGTACAACTAAGAACTTCCTGCTAAGGATTCCTATCCTTTGTATCAGATAGTTTTCCTTTAGCAGAACAGAAGCAAAAGGCTATTTTTATTTGATTCAAAACATCTTATAATTTTTAGCAGACACATTATTAGCTCAATGATAAAGGCTCAATCCTCGAATAAAATCGGGAACTGAGCCTTTATTGTGTTTATATCTTACCATCGAGATATACGGAATTATTAGTGCTTACCACAGCAGCCGCCCTCTCCGTGATGATGCTCGTGCTTGATGCCGCCCTCTACAGCCTGATGCTGGTCGCGGAGCAGATCGTTCACGGTCTTCACTGGGTTGAATGTACCGAGAGGAACCTCTACGAATACTGTATTCCAGTCACTCATCGCACCATTCCAGAGACCTGGCAACTCGAGTGCCTTCAAATCCTTACCATTCTTACTCTTGCTAGAGATGAAACCGGTAGATGGATCAACGAACTTAGGAAGATCGAAGGCATTGCCCTGGTAATCCTTGGTAGCACAGACGAGGTCTACTGGATTGAAGTGAGTACCCTCGGTAAACATCTTCATATACTCCTCGTTATTCTTGTCAATCTGAGAGCTCTCCAAAATCTGAAGACTTACGGTACCATCCTGGTTATAAGTAAGGAATGGACCACCACCAGGCTCGCCTACGTTCTTAACAACACCGCAGACACGCATAGGACGGTTCAACTTCTTACGCAGATAGATAACCAGTTCGGCATCCTCCAGCTCCTTGATATCAGCCTTGCGGCAGCAGAGGTCGCGCTGAACGAAGCGGATAATCTCCTCCAGCTTCTCATGGTTGTACTGACCGGAATCTAAAACCTTCAGATAATTGAAAGCCTGCTTCTGCAGAGTAACCAATACACCTGCAATCACCTGCTTCCAGGTAACAGTCTCAGCCTTCAGGCGATCAGGAACCACATTGTCAATATTCTTGATGAATACCACATCAGCATCAATCTCGTTGAGGTTCTCGATGAGTGCGCCATGACCGCCCGGACGGAACAGCAAAGAGCCATCCTCGTTACGGAAAGGAGTATTGTCTGGATTGGCAGCGATGGTATCGGTGCTAGGCTTTTGCTCTGAGAATGAGATGTTATACTTGATGCCGTAACGCTGTGCATACTTATCTACCTTCTCGGCTACCATCTGCTTGAAGAGTTCCAGGTGGTCGTGAGAAACGGTGAAATGAACGTTTGCCTCGCCGTTGCTGCTTGCATAGAGCGCAGCCTCAACCAGGTGCTCCTCCATTGGAGTGCGAACCTCGTCCTCATACTCGTGGAACTGGAGCAATCCCTTAGGCAACTGTCCGTAGTTCAATCCCTCTGGCTTGAGGAGATTAGCCACAACAGCCTTGTAATCGCCATTCTTGATAAGGCACATGATACCCTTCTCGTTGTTTACATGGCACTTATCACAGAGTGCCTTGCGGAAAGCAAACTTCTTGATATTCTCGAAGAATTGTTTTTCGAAGTCAGTAGTAGGAACATCGTATGGAGCATCGAGGAATGCAAACATGTTCTTGAACATGCGGCTTGCCGCACCTGAAGCAGGTACGAACTTCACAATCTTGTGACCCTCAGCCTTGTAGTCGTTCCACGCCTTCTCGTAGTCCTCTACTTCCTGAGTTGTAGGAGCCATGATACCCTTACCGATGGCAGCCGCACCCTCGAGTTTGAGGAATGGGAAGCCATTCTTGATTTGTTCCAACTGGTGTTCAATCTGCTGCTCGGAGATACCGCGAGCAGAGATTTGGTTTAGATCTTGCTGATTCATAATACCATATTTATGTTAAATTTACACTATATGTGCTACAAAGATAATAGTTTTTTCTGATAATCAGAAATATTTCCGCTTTTTTTTGTACCTTTGCATTGAAAATTTAACGAAGTAGGCGTTTTTTAACGCCGAATCGCCATTGTTTGTCAAATTTAAAATAGAATATTGCGACATGGTTAGTAAATTATCAAAAGAGCACGACAGAAGGTCGGGGCTATCACATTACCTCTATGGGGTATCTACATTATTTTTAAGTGGTGTAGGAATTGGCGGTTTATCGCCATTAGTAACAAACCAAGAATTGAACATATACAATTTACTTTGTTTGTTCATTGGAACGCTATCTGCAATTATCATTGCATATTGCGCTAATAGAATTATGAAGTATAACGATAAATAATATTATTATGGATGGATTAATGTTTATTTTTTCGCTGGGGCTAATTATTAGCAGCAGCTTTGCCATCTGGCTCAACACAAAATCAGGTCAGAAGTGGATAGACAGTTTATAACATATAATATAAGTATTATGGAAGGATTTGCTTTAGTAATGTGTATAGGAGCTGTTATTGGTATGAGTTTAGCCATTTGGAGCTACACCAAATCTGGTCAGAAATGGATAGACGAGTTATAACAACTCAATAATATATCATCAGCAGGAGGGAACGACAATGAACGAAACACCTTTTAAATTCACATCCGAAGAAAAAGAGCAGACACTCCAGATACTGGAGCGCCTGAGAACCGCCGTGGGCGATACATTCAAGCCAGGCGATGAGCAGCATCTGCGTGAAGACATACAGCATGCCTTCATCAACCATCAGATTAAGCGCAATGTCTTCGGAATGAACCCAATACTCGCTGCCCTGCAAACCGCAGAAATCGCAGTAAACGAGATAGGTCTGAAACGAGATGGCATCATCGCCATCCTGATGCAGACCAGCGTCATCGATGGCTATCAGACCATCGAAGAGATACAGAAGAAATACGGAGATAGCGTAGCCCACATTATCAGTGGTCTGCTTCGCATCCACGATTTATATAAGCGCAACCCTATCATAGAGAGCGAGAACTTCAGAAATCTGCTTATCTCATTCTCTGAGGATATGCGCGTCATCCTCATCATGATTGCCGACCGCGTGAATGTGATGAGACAGATACGCGATACCAAACAGGAAGAGGCAAAGCATGAAGTAAGCGAAGAGGCAAGCTACCTCTATGCCCCACTCGCCCACAAACTGGGACTCTACAAACTGAAGAGCGAACTGGAAGACCTCAGTCTGAAGTATCTAGAGCACGATGCCTACTATATGATAAAGGACAAGCTGAACGCCACCAAGCTTCGCGCGATGCCTATATCGCCCGCTTCATCCAGCCAATCCAGGAAAAGCTCGATGCTGCCGGTCTGAAATATCACATGAAAGGCCGCACCAAGAGTATCCACTCCATCTGGCAGAAGATGAAAAAGCAGAAGTGCGCCTTCGAGGGTGTATACGATCTCTTTGCCATCCGTATTATCCTCGATGCACCAAGAGAGAAAGAGTATATGCAGTGCTGGCAGACCTTTGCCCTCATCACCGACATGTATCAGCCAAACCCAAAGCGTATGCGCGACTGGCTCAGCGTGCCTAAGAGCAACGGTTATGAAAGTCTGCATACCACCGTACTGGGTCCTGAAAACAAATGGGTAGAGGTACAGATCAGAACCGAACGCATGGACGATATTGCAGAGCACGGACTTGCTGCCCACTGGCGCTACAAGGGTATCAAGCAGGGAGAAGGCGGTATTGACGAATGGCTTGCCAATATCCGTGCTGCCCTGGAAAGCAACGATGATCTGCAGCTGATGGACCAGTTTACCACCGACCTGAAGGAAGACGAAGTATACGTGTTCACTCCAAAGGGCGACCTGCTGAACTTCCAGAAGGGAGCCACGGTACTCGACTTTGCCTACTATATCCACTCCCGCATCGGCAATACCTGTGTGGGCGGAAAGATTAACGGAAGAGCCGTCACCTTCCGACAGGAACTACATTCGGGAGATCAGGTAGAAATCCTCACACAGAGCAACCAGAAGCCACGCCGCGAATGGCTCAACATCGTGCAGACATCCAAGGCTAAGGCCAAGATTCGTCTAGCGCTGAAGGAAACCCAGAAGAAGGACGGCCTCTATGCCAAGGAACTTCTGGAGCGCCGATTCAAGAACAGGAAACTGGATATTGATGAGAGCATTATGGCGCGCATCATCAAGAAAATGGGATATAAGGAGAACTCAGACTTCTATAAGGATGTAGCCGAGGAGAAAATCGACGTGAACAGCATCATCGAGAGATACATAGAGGAGCGCGATCACGACCTGAACCTCGCCAATACCAACAAGCCTGCAGAAAGTGCAGAGAATTTCGAGTTTGAGAATCCTACCGAGGAACTGATGAAGCAGAGCGACGATGTGCTGGTTATCGATGAGCACCTCAAGGGCATCGATTTCGAACTGGCTCATTGCTGCCACCCTATCTACGGCGACCCAATCTTCGGATTCGTTACCATCAGCAAGGGTATCAAGGTACATCGCATGGATTGTCCTAACGCCAAGGAACTACGCCGCCGTTTCGGTTACCGCATCGTGAAGGCGAAATGGAGCGGCAAGGGAACATCCAAGTATGCCATCACGCTCCGCATCATCGGAAACGACGATATCGGTATCGTGAGCAACATCACCAACATTATTTCCAAGGAAGATAAACTCATCATGCGAGGCATCAACATCTCTTCCAAAGATGGTCTCTTCTCAGGCAATGTTACCGTAATGATTGATGATGCCGGCAAAACTGATGCACTCATCAAGAAACTGAGCGCCGTGAAGGGCGTTAAGCAGGTAACGAGAATATAAAACCGGAATACAGAAATACAGAAAAAATCCCGCAGAGAAAATCTGCGGGATTTTTTTTATTTCGACTTATTCAAGCGCTTGATCACAGAATAAGCATCATACAAACCAAGTTCTCCAGCCTTTGAAAGATCCAGGATGGCAGTCTGCTTATTGCCACTCTTGGCTCGTGCTATACCTCTATTATAATAAGCCTCTGCAAGGCGGTTATCAATTCTCAAGGCAATGGTATAATCATCTATTGCCTTTGATAGTTCGTTTCTGCCTGCATGAAGATTACCTCTATTATAATAGATGTAAGCATTGTTGCTGTTCTGACGGATGGCATCACTGAAATCAGCCTCGGCAGAATGGATATTCAGAACACCCTTGCCCTCAGCCTTGTTAAATTCATCCATCTCAGCCTGGCAGACAGCACGCTGCCAGTAAGCCAAAGAGTTCTTGTCATCGAGCGAGATATAATAGGTGAAATCACTGATGGCAGCCTCAAAATCACGAAGTACACTATGAGCGATGGCCCTGCGCATCAGGAGACGTTTTCTGGTTTCATTATCGCTCGCCACACTCAACTCCGCCGAAAGTTTATCAATCATCGAGAATATCTTCATAGAACCATTCTCATCGAGCTGCTCCTTACTGCAAACGATATAAACCTTGTCTGCCTTGGTATGCTGATTGAGCGCATCAACCTCCTTGTCATAAGCCTGAACTCCATTTACATTCTGATTGTTTGGGAAATAAGAGAGCTGATACATCGGCAGGAAGGCGGTTTCTACCTGACGGTTCTGAACCTTACCACGATACTCGCTCTTATAGTTGTGTTCATACTTCGGTTCGTCATCTACTACCAGCGAAGCAAACTTATTCGGGTCAACCTCAGAGCGCTTACGCATCTCCTTCTTGGTCTTTGCGCTCCATCTCGGCTGGATTCCGATATGCTTGTTCATCTGCGCCTTGAAGATACGGAATTCATCCATCTCTGCCTTGGCTGTCATGCCCAGGCGTCGGTAACAGCTGGCACGGTTAGACAAACCGGTCCAGAAGTTAGGGAACTGGTTGATAACCTTAGTATAATCCTGATGGCTGCTCTCAGATTACCGGTCTTGTCATGCAATAGAGCTCGGTTGAAGATAGCCATGAAGTTCTGGGGTTCCATCTTGATAATGAAGTCGAAATCGGTGATAGCCCGGTTATCATCACCCAACTGTACACGCATCAGTCCTCTATTATAATGAGCCAGGAAATTGTTCGGATCCAGATCAAGGGCATTGTCATAATCGCTCATCGCCCCCCTGAGGTTATTCAGATTGATACGCGCCAAAGCACGGTTAATGTAACTGTTCACATTGTTAGGTTTGAAATGCAGACTCTTGGTCAGCGCCTCATCAGCCGTTTTCCATTCCTTTCTAGCCAGCGCCATATAGGCACGCGTAGTCCAGGCATCCCCATCATACGGATTGAGCTGCAAACTCTTGTCTAGCCATTTCTCAGCCTGCACGGTATCTTTCTGATGCAGATACACTTCAGCCTTGAGCGAATAAGCATTCGACCAGTCTTTCCATTTTCCCACGATGGTATCCAGTTCCTGCTGCGCCGCCTCATACTTTTTGTTTTCCATCTGGCAGATAGCCCGGTTGAACCAGTAATTTCGGTTGCGCGGTTCCAGTCTGATAGCCTCATTATAGTCAGCTATCGCATCATCAAACCTGTTTTGTCTGATGCGACAGATGGCTCTCAAGTCATAAATATCATTGATATAGGGATTGAGATGCAACGCCTCGCTGGCATCACTTTCGGCACCCGTAAAGTCATCCAGATTAAATTTTGCCACACTGCGGTAATACCAAGGCTCATACAGATAAGGCTTGGCACCGATAGCCAGATTAAAATACTTGATTGAAAGGACGAAATCCTCATAATACAATGCACTCCGACCGGCCGTAACAAGTCGGTCTACACGATATTGGGCAGAAGCCGACATGGCGCCCATTACCATAAAAAGAACTAAGAGAATCTTCTTCATCTGTTCGTAACTCTCTGAAATAAAACCTATTGAATGTAGAATAAAAAAATATAGTAAGCCCAATCGTCACGATTACCATGAAGCTTACTATATTTTCGGAAGAACTATCGACGTATCTTAGTACGATAGGCAGCACGGAAATTGCCCTTGATGATACTCTTGAGCTTTCCTGCTATCATGTTCTTGCGAAGAGGAGACACACGGTCAACAAACATTGTACCCTCCAAATGGTCGAATTCATGCTGCATCACGCGAGCCAGATATCCCCCTATCCACTCATCATGTTCATTAAAATCCTCATCCATATACTTTACATGGATGCGTGTAGGACGAACCACCTTCTCATTGATACCAGGAATAGAAAGACATCCCTCTTCAGAAGAGTCGGTATTTTCCTCATCGCGCTCTAGGATATGGGCATTGATGAAAGCATGACGGAATCCTTTATACTCAGGGAAATCCTCGCTGAGCACATCCAGGTCGATAACAACAAGGCGGATAGGCAAGCCAATCTGAGGTGCAGCCAGTCCGATGCCGTTGCTGGAATCAAGGGTTTCGTACATATTATTAATCAACACCTTGAGATCTGGATAATCAGGTGTAATATCTTCAGCCACTTTTCTCAGCACTGGCTGACCATAAATATAAATCGGTAAAATCATTATCTTCTTGATTGCAAATAATCCTGTAATATGATGGTAGCACTTATCTCGTCTACCAATCCTTTATTTTCTTTTCTCACTTTCTTCTTTACACCTCCATCAATCATGGCTCTATGTGCCAGGACTGATGTAAATCTCTCGTCATAATATTCAATTGGAATTTCAGGATGAGCCTTTCGCCAACGGTTGTAGAAGTTTTCTACTCTTGCCAGGTTTTCACTTGGCTGCCCGTTAGGTTGCATCGGTTTTCCGATAACAATGCGCTCCACCTGTTCTTTCTGAATATAAGTTTCGATATAAGTGAAAAGTTCATGTGTAGAAACTGTGGCCAACCCATTGGCAATAATCTGCAATGGGTCGGTCACAGCCAGTCCGGTACGTTTTTTACCGTAATCTATTGATAAAATTCGCATTAATCTACGGATATCTTATCCTTATATAATATCAGATTACTTCTTAAGGAGTAACCAAGCATCAGGATACTTACCAGCGCGAAGCTGATTGCGGCTCTTGACAGCAGCAGCCTTATCAGCAAATGTAGAGCTACCACGCGATACATGTTACGCTCTGTGTTCAGGGCAATCTGAGCATCGTAGCCAGCACTCTTCAATGTACTAGCCAATCCCTCAGCGTTAGCCTTGAGAGAGAAAGAACCAACTACTACGCTATAGCTTGACAAGCCAGAACCTGAGATGAGAGAAACATCCTCAGAACGAACAGTAGCATTATCAACCTCTGTCTGCTCATCAGAAGGAGCCTGAGTCTCGAGAGGAGCTACAACTGGTTCCTGAGCAACAGGAGCCTGAGCAGCCTGCTGTTCCTGCTGCTGCGCCTTCTCATATGCCTTCTTATATGCACTTTCCTTAGATGTACCACAACTTGCGAGCGCCAAAACTGCGCACATTCCCATGCTTAATACTGTAATTTTCTTCATAATTCTTATTCGTTTTATTGTTTATTATTGTTGTTCATTCAATATAAATTTCGCGTTATGCGTATTTTACTCTGCGAAAATACAAAAAAATGCCCGAAAAACGAAGAATATGCCGCCTAAAGTTTGTTAAATAAGGCTATTAAAACATTTTTAATGAAAAATTAAGGCTAAAAGGCTTGTTTTTTAAAGAGAATTTAGTATATTTGCATTGTCAAATGAAAATGACAAGAAGATAATCGTTTAACGTTTAAAATTTATAGCATATGAAAACATTAGGTTACATTGGTGCTTTCCTCGGCGGTGCTATCGCCGGTACAGCACTCGGTTTGATTTTCGCTCCTGAGAAGGGTGAGGATACACGTAGTAAGATTGCAGGTGCAGTAGACGATTTCTGCAAGAAGCACGACATCAAGTTGAGCCGTAAGGACGTTGATGATCTGGTTGACGATATCAAGGACGCAGCTCCTGAGGTTTAATCATCACCTATCATGATGTTCTCTAACGATAAAAATGTAGAAACTATCGGGCAGCTCATTGAGGTGCTTAAACATTACATCGGGCTTCAGAGCGAATTTCTGAAGCTCGATGTTGTGGATAAGGTGGTACGCCTGCTTACAGTCATCACCATGACGGTGGTACTCCTGGGCTTACTTACGCTTACCCTCATTTACCTATCCTTTGGCGCTGCTTTTGCATTGGCAGACTTAATAGGTAGTCTGACTTTCGGATTCTGCATTGTTGCTGCAGTATACCTATTTATATTAATATTATTTGTAATTTTCCGCCATAAGTGGATCGAGAGACCATTGGTCAGATTTCTGGCCAGCCTCTTAATGGAAAAATAACCTCCTTTTCGCAACATGACAAATCATTCAGAAATCACAGAATATAATTCCTTAAACGATATCCGGCTCAAAAAAGAGGCGATACGCAAGGAAATTGATGCCGATGATGCCAAAATTCAGACTTTATGGAACTCGCTTTTCACAAAACCTGAAATCCTGTCACGCAATGCGAGTCCTAGCAAGCGACTGCAGAGTTTGCTGCAGGTGGGAGCAGGAGCATTCGACGGTGCACTGTTGGCTTGGAAACTTTACCGGAGATTCAAACCTCGGAAGAGATGAATCATATACCGTTTTGGGGAAAGGAAAGATGCCTTGGAAAAAGGTATTTTTTAGTCACCCAAAAGGGCATAAAAACAAAAAAGGGTCGCCGCTGCGACCCCAATACCTTGTTAACCTTAAATCTAATACTATGAAAAACACACATGCAAATATAGAAATAATCTATGATACTCGCAAATTTTTCTTAGCAAAAGACCTATTATTTTAATTTACTTAACTTTTACCGACCTGTTTTTAAGCCTTTTTCAATAAAAGTTCAACTATTTTCTACATATATCTCCATTCCATCGAAGCCAAATTCAAAGCCTTCAGGCAGCCTTTTATTCGCCTCATCGTGAAAACCAATCTGATGAGTCACATGGATAAAATAAGTATGTTTTACCTCAGTTCGGGATAAGAAATAGTGCCTAAAAAAGTTGGTAATCTCCGATGTTTTTTGTATCTTTGTAGTTGAAATCCAATTAGTTACAAACATAAAAAGATATCATTATGGAGATTACCAAG
>ENA-OQDW01000419-OQDW01000419.1-human-gut-metagenome-genome-assembly--contig:-NODE-419-length-17878-cov-3.836798_pt1 | contig 17878 bp, 14 predicted proteins | sample MGYA00242784_ERZ504613 | MGnify/ENA primary metagenome ERZ504613 (study PRJEB26092, sample SAMD00036330) | human gut metagenome | host: Homo sapiens | study: EMG produced TPA metagenomics assembly of... | reverse complement strand
TCTGTTCTTTGCCACAGAAGCATACGCTGCCTTAAATTTTCAAATTCAGAGCTTGTGTTCATAGGAAATGTGTGCGGATTTTCGAGCAATTTTGTTGCAGACAAGGCAAAAATTCGCAGGCATACTTGGTGTCTGGCAAGAATTTTTAACGCAGTATGCAGCAAAATTTGCCGAAAAGACGCAGGCAGATGCCTATGCACACAAGCTCTCAGTGTTTTCCGGCATCTTTCCGGTCGTTGTATTCCGGCTTCCGGTGGGCTTGTTTTTGTTCTGCCGCTTCGTAGGCACGGATAATGTCCTGTACCAGCTTGTGGCGGACAACATCGCGGTTGGTAAACTCGCAGATCGCAATGTCATTGACCTTTCGCAGAATGCGGGAGGCGATGACCAGACCGCTTTTCTGCTTGTCCGGCAGGTCGATCTGCGTGGTGTCGCCGGTGATTACCATGCGGCTGCCATCGCCCAGACGGGTGAGGAACATCTTCATCTGTTCGCCGGTGGTGTTCTGTGCCTCGTCCAGAATGATAAAGGCGTTGTCCAGCGTTCTGCCACGCATGTACGCCAGCGGGGCAACTTCAATAGAGCCCCGTTCCAGATGCCGCTGGAACGCTTCTGCTCCCAGCATCTCGAATAAGCCGTCGTACAGCGGACGCAGATAGGGGTCTACCTTGTCCTGTAGATCGCCGGGGAGAAATCCCAGTTTTTCGCCGGCTTCCACCGCAGGGCGGGTGAGAATGATCCGGTTGACCTCGTGCCGGCGGAATGCCCGCACTGCCATAGCCACTGCCAGATAGGTCTTGCCGGTGCCGGCAGGCCCCAGCCCGAATACGATTGTATTTTCGGCAATGGCACGGACATAACTCCGCTGTCCCACGGTGCGGGTGTGCACCGGTTTTCCGGCGGCAGTCAGACAGACGGTGTCATCATCTGCCAGTTCCGCCAGCTGTCCGGCAGAGCCGGCATCGACCATATCAGAAACATAGTGAATGGACTGGGGCGTGATCGCCTGTCCGTTGGAGATCATTTGCAGCAGAGCCGTGACTGCACCGGCGGCAAGTTCCACCTGTGCACCGTCCCCCTGTACCCGCAGTTCTTCTCCGCGGCAGATCATGCGAACGTGATACCGCTGCTCCAGCAGCTTGAGGTTTTCGTCAAAGCTGCCGCATAATGTCTGAAATTGGTTTGTGTCTTGTATTGAGATCAGTCGTTCTGCCATTCCGGAATCCGTTCCTTTCCCCAGTTTGCTATGACAACGCCACATAAAACTGATGCGGTGCTGCCTATCCTTTCCTATTATAGCATAATCTTTGTGAAATGTGAAATGGTATTTTGTTGTTTTAACAAAAAATTCAGGAATCACTGCAAAAAGCAGCAACGCCTGAATTGAAAAGCCTATTTTAGTAGAACCGGTATTCGGAAATATCTGACAAAAAGATCTGGTATAAGGAGAACATTCCGTCGTCCAGTGTGGTGCGGCTGCTCTCCAGGGACAGGAACGATGCATGTTCATACAGCGGAAACCGCAGGGTGTACTGCCACATTTCCTCCGCGGCGGAAAACAGAATGGCGGCATGATACGTGCGGCAGAATTTGTGCACGATCTGTTCCTCCGGAGAGGGAAAGTGTGTGTCATAGAGATGTTCCGTCTGGCTGTGCCGGTGTGCCGGCGGCTCGGTGCCGTCAGAAACTGCCGTGCACCGCAGCACCACCTGATCGCCCTGCTGTTCTGTCTGCCACGTCAGGCGGGAGATCTCCGGACAGTGATCCCGCAGATACAGCACCATGCAGAGCAGACAGATCTGTAACCGTCGCCGATTGGCGAAAATGCAGAGTGGTTTTTCGGCATCGGCTGTCATTTTTAGTGCTTTTCCCAGTACCATACGACACGATTCGACAAAATTCGACAATTCGCGGTCCAGAAAAAGAGCTTCGCCCGAAAGCTCGTTTTTTTGCACATATTTCAGCTGTTCCAGCCAGAGCACAGAAGGACGCATCAGCCGGCAGCAGTTGCCCTGAATGATGTTCAGCTGTTCCATTTGTTCTTCCAGCACCATGCGGGGGATCTGGTCGCCGTTTTCCTCCAGTGTCTGATACAGCCCGCTGACGGCGTTGGAAATGCCGAAGATCTTCTGCCGCATGGCAGCGATCCGGTTTTCCGTTTCATGCTGCTTGTCGGCATCGCTCCAGAGAAGATCGTCTGCCGGCTGGCTGTGGATCTGCACCAGTATTGCCGGTTTTTCGCCGTACTGCCGCGGCTCCTGCCGGACGCAGTACAGACTGCCGCCCTGCCGGAGCAGAAACATGCCGTCCTCCGGTGCACCGTTTTTATGATAGCGGGGCAAAGAACTGTTCTGCGGTTTCTGCCGGACTGCCGCGGCATCGTTCTGCCAGAGCAGCGTGCCGTCCGGGGCATAAAAAAGAATGGCGTCTTCAGACTGCTGACACCATTTCTGGATCTGCTGTAGTTCCTCTTGCTGCATGGGCGTTCTCTCCTCCTCACTGCATGATGCTTTTGTCATTATTCTATGCTATTATTATACTACATATTTCAGAATAGGCAAATAAAAAAAATGATAATTTTGTCCACTTTTTAATTTTTGTGCAGTTTTCACAAAATACGCTTTCCTTTTTTGCGGAAAACGTGGAAAATAAGAGAACTTGCTATCCTTGCCCCTGCTTTTTTTGCGAAAGTGCTTGAATTCTTCTCCGAAATGGTGTAAAATAAGAGTATCAAGGAATCCGCTGGGAGAAAATCGGGCTTCGGTCCGGCAATTCCGCCGGTGTTTTCCTAAAAACTAGGAGGTAATTTCCAATGTCAGTTAAAGTTGCTATTAATGGTTTTGGCCGTATCGGTCGTCTCGCATTCCGCCAGATGTTTGGTGCAGAAGGCTATGAGGTTGTTGCAATCAACGACCTGACTAAGCCGTCCATGCTGGCTCACCTGCTGAAGTATGATACCGCACAGGGCGGTTATGCAGGCAAGATCGGCGAGAACAAGCACACTGTTTCTGCTGATGACGAAGCTGGTACCATCACTGTAGACGGCAAGACTCTGAAGATCTATGCAAAGGCTAACGCTGCAGAGCTGCCGTGGGGCGAGATCGGTGTTGACGTTGTTCTGGAATGCACTGGTTTCTACACTTCTAAGGCTAAGGCACAGGCTCATATCGATGCAGGTGCAAAGAAGGTTGTTATCTCTGCTCCGGCTGGTAACGATCTGCCGACTATCGTTTACAATGTAAACCACAACACTCTGACTGCTGATGACAAGATCATCTCCGCAGCTTCCTGCACCACCAACTGCCTGGCTCCGATGGCTAAGGCTCTGAATGACTATGCTCCGATCCAGAGCGGTATCATGAGCACCATTCACGCTTACACCGGCGACCAGATGATCCTGGACGGCCCGCACAGAAAGGGTGACCTGAGAAGAGCAAGAGCTGGTGCTGCAAACATCGTTCCGAACTCCACCGGTGCTGCTAAGGCAATCGGTCTGGTTATTCCGGAACTGAACGGCAAGCTGATCGGTTCTGCACAGCGTGTACCGGTTCCGACTGGTTCCACCACTATCCTGACTGCTGTTGTCAAGGGTGCAGACGTAACTGTTGACGGCATCAACGCTGCTATGAAGGCTGCTGCTACTGAGTCTTATGGCTACAACGAAGAACCGATCGTTTCTTCTGACGTTATCGGCATGAAGTACGGTTCTCTGTTCGATGCAACTCAGACCATGGTTTCCAAGATCGCTGATGATCTGTATGAAGTACAGGTTGTTTCTTGGTACGACAACGAGAACAGCTACACCAGCCAGATGGTTCGCACCATCAAGTTCTTCGCTGAACTGGCATAAGTTCGCGTAGCGTTCTGAACGGACAGGTTTCTGTTCGTTACCACATTGCAAAAGAAGCGGCATGGCGGTTTCGTCATGCCGCTTTTTATATGCCCTGTCGGTGTTCCCTGAAAAAATCTGCGAAAAATGGTTGACGTATCTGTTTCCAATATGGTATAATAAAAATGAGAAAATAAAGCTCTGTGTAAAGCCTGCTGACAGGTTTTTCACAGCGTTGACAAAGCATTGGGACAGAAAGGCAGGTGAGGGATCCTTGCGAAAGATTGGACGGAAAAGTTTGTCCGTTTTGCTGTCGTTGCTGCTGGTGATCGGCTGCTTTTCCGGTATGTGTCCGGTTTCAGCCGCGGGAAGTGCGGATCTGAAGATCTATCAGGACACCATTTATTACACGGTTTCTGCGATGCAAGAGGTGACGATCAAAAGTGCCCGTTCAGCAGTGACCGAAGCGGTGATACCGGCGGAACTGGACGGCTGTCCGGTGACAGAGATCGGCGAGTATGCGTTTAAAGACTGCACGCGGCTGAAACGGGTGGTTTTGCCGGGCACGATTCGTCGGATCGGGGAATTCGCCTTTAAGGACTGTTCCCGCCTGACAGAACTGTCCATTCCGGATACGGTTTCCGAGATCGGCTGGGGTATTGTGCAGGGTACTTCGTGGCTGGAAAACCAGACCAGCGATTTCGTATCAGCCGGACAAGGTATCCTGCTGGCGTATACCGGCACAGAAAAAGATGTGACTGTTCCGGATACCGTGCGTGCGGTCGGCGGCTATGCCTTTGACGGCTGCACCACGGTGGAAACGGTACAGCTGCCGTCTTCGCTGCGTTCGATCGATGCATTTGCATTTTCCAATTGCAGCAACCTGCGGCAGGTGCAAATCGCGGACGGGCTGGAATCCATCGGCGAATATGCATTTCACTGGTGCGTTTCACTGGAACAGATCGAACTGCCGGACAGCGTGAAAAACGTCGGCGGTCATGGATTCAGCTATTGCCGGTCGCTGCGGAAAGTGCGGCTTTCGCAGGCAATGACACAGATCAGCAACACCCTGTTTCAGGGGTGCAGCAGTCTGACGGAGATCGAGCTTCCCGAAAGCATCAAAACGATCTACAACTATGCCTTCGACGGCTGTGCCGCACTGCAAAAGATCGTGCTGCCGGCAGCAGTGGAGGAGATCGGAGCCAGCGTCTTTTCCGGCTGCGGCAGTCTGGAACAGCTGGTGATCCTCAATCCGGCGTGCCGTATCTATGACACGGAACAAACGGTAAGTGCAAGCACCTGCATCAATGGCTTTGCGAATTCCACTGCGGAGATCTATGCCCAGAAATACAGCCGGCAGTTCCGGCCGATCGACCGGCAGCGTGGCGATATGGACGGTGACGGCAGTCTGGACACATCGGATTTGTTTTTGCTGCTGTATCTCTGTGCCTGTCGCGGAGCCGGTGTGCAGACAAATCCCACCAGTGTGGAGCTGTACTGTGCGGATTATAATGCAGACGGCAAAATTGACAATCTCGATGTCTACGACCTGATGATGCATCTGGCAAAGGTCGGTGCGGGATTGGCGGAAAAATGATTTTTATGAAAAAGAATGGATCGCCCCTTGCGAATGTTGGGGGCAAACAGGCTGAAAAGAAAGGAAGTGTTCCGCAATGCGGAAAAATCATTGGAGAAGGTGGACCGCGTTCCTGCTGGCAGTGTGCATGAGCATTTCTCTGGTATTCGGGACAGCACAGGGGATAGGTGCTGCCGCAGAATCCAGCCAATCGCAGGAACAATTATTCAACGGTATCTATTATCAGACAGATGATGCGGGAAACGCTGTGATTACCGGCATGGAAGGGAATTTCTCTGTGCTGGACATTCCGTCCAGTATCGACGGGTATCCGGTGACTGCAATTTCCGAATCGGCATTTCAACAGAAAACCGCCCTGAAAAGCGTGACTATACCGGACAGCGTGACCACCGTAGGCAGCAGTGCATTTCGTGGCTGCACGGCTTTGAAAACGATAAAGGGTGGCAGCGGGATCACCAGTGCCGGCTCCTACATCCTGGAGGGGACCGCGTGGCTGCAAGACCAGACAGATGATGTGGCAGTGCTCTCCGACAGAGTGGCAGTTTCTGTAAAAATCGGACTGAAAACGCAGTGGTGCCGGACGGTGTGGCAGTGCTCTGCGATACGCTGTTCAGCGATCAGACAACTCTGACGGAAGTACAGCTTCCCGCCAGCCTGACGTATATCGGCAACGGTGCATTTATCGGTTGTAACGCTTTGGAAAAGATCTTTTTGCCAAATCAGGTGCAGTCTGTTGGTGTTTCGGCATTTCGCCACTGCACCAGCCTGAAAAGCATTCAGCTGCCGGATGAGCTGCTCTTTGTTGGCTCCAGAGCATTTCAGAACTGTTCTGCACTGGAAACCGTACAGTTCAACGAAAAATTACAGGTGATCTCCCAGAGTGCCTTTCAGGACTGCACGGCTCTGCGGCTGGCAGTTTTGCCGGAATCGCTGCAGCTGCTGGAAAGCAGTGCATTTCAGGGTTGTACTTCTTTGAGCATGGCGGTGCTTGCCGGCAGTACGTTGCCGGAGATTCCGGAAAATGCGTTCAGCGGCTGTTCCATGCTGGAATATGTCACAATGAGCAATTCTGTCAAAAAGATCGGGGCAAGTGCGTTCAGCAACTGCATCAATCTGCGGAGTATGACATTTCCCCCTGCACTGACCGAGATCGGGGAGTATGCATTTTCCATGTGTACCAGTCTGAAAAATCTGACCATACCGGAAACGGTGGAAACTGTGGGAAAAGATGCCTTTTTCAATTCAGGCTGGAGTTTGCAGCAGTCCAGCAGCTGGAAGATCTGTGACGGTGTACTTCTGGAATACTGCGGAGAAGCCAGCGAGATCGTCATTCCGCCTACGGTGCGGCTGATCGCTACAGGATTTTTGTGCAGTGATGCAGCTCCGGTTTCGGTCACACTGCCCTATGGCATGATAAGAGTGGCAGACGGAGCGTTTCAGGGCTGTGAAACCATAGAAAGGGTGACCTTCTCAGACAGCGTGACAGAGATCGGCAATGCCGCCTTTCAGGACTGCACCTCGTTGAAAAACCTAGTGGACATGAACGCCATACAGACGATCGGCGACAATGCCTTTGAGGGCTGCACCAGTCTGGTGAATGTAGTGCTGCCGGATACGCTGACAAAGCTGGGCGTGGCGGCGTTTCGCAGCTGCTCCAGTCTGACTGCTGTGAAATTTCCGGTAAATCTGACGGAACTGCCGGAGGCGGTGTTCTATAAATGCGTTGCACTCAGCACGGAAAACGGCAGCATGGATCTGTCGAATTCGTCCCTGCAAATCGTTGGCGATGATGCATTCGGCGGCTGTGAGAATCTGGACAACCTGACATTTCCGGCATGCTTCACCACCCTTTCGGCAAATGCGTTTTACGCACATGTGCACAAGCAGAGAACGGTGACATTCTCCGGCAATGCCTGCACGCTGCCTGACGAAGCAGGTATCTTTCCGCGGGATACGATTCTGAGAGGGCAGAAGAACTCTCCGGCACAGAACTATGCGGAAAAGTACAGTCTGGAATTTCAGGCACTCCCGGATGAAACTCCCGCTTCGACCACGACAGCCAGGACAACGACAACAATAGTAGAACACACCACCAAGAGAAGCACCAGCAAAATCGTAGCAACTGCCGAAGCCACCACAAAGACAACGCCTGTGACCACAGTGACCCTGCCGCCGTATATCACGGTGCCCACCACACTGCCGACCACGACAACGGAAAGCAGCACTACGGAATGGAAAACCATACCGATTCCCACCGGCACGACCGCAGAAGCCTCTGCAAATACCACCACGGAAAATGTTACCACGACAACCGCGGTGTCTACTGCTCCGGTACCGTGCGGTATATCAAGGGTGACGTGGACAGAAACGCCAGCATCGACAGCACCGACCTGTTCCTGATCCTGTATGCCAGTGCCCGCATCGGTGCCGGTATCCGATCCTGACGGACGGCACGTTGAGCGATTGGGAGATCAAAAGTATGGACGTAAACGGTGACGGTACCATTGCGGCAGACGATGCATATGCGGTGCTGCTGTACTGCGGATTGAAATGCGTGGGAAAACACCCCACGTCGCTGGACGATTTTGATTGGGAAAACAACACCATTTATACAGGATAAAATAGAGGGCAATACCGCACAAAGCTTGCAAGCTTTATGCAGTGTTTCCTGAAACACAACAAGAGAAACGCTGCATAAAATCGAATTATCAGCTTTATGCGGTGCTTTCTTGGAATGGAGAAAAAACATGCAGTATCAAAACCCAATTTTATCCGGATTTCACCCAGACCCCAGCATTTGCCGCGTGGGAAAAGATTTCTATCTGGTGACCAGTTCTTTCGAGTATTTCCCCGGGATTCCGATTTTTCACAGTCGGGATCTGGTGCACTGGGAGCAGATCGGACATTGCCTGACGCGAAATTCGCAGGTGCATCTGGTGACAGGAGCACCCAACTGTCTGAACATCTACGCTCCGACGATCCGGTATCACGAGGGGACGTTCTATGTTGTGGTGACCAATGTCACCGGCGACAATCACGGCAACTTTATCGTTACGGCAACCGATCCCGCAGGCGAATGGTCCGAACCGATTCCGCTGCCCTTTGCCGGAATCGACCCGTCTCTGTTCTTTGACGATGACGGCAAGGTGTACTATCTGGGTACAGACGGCGGCATTTATCTAAGCCAGCTGGACATTGCCACCGGAGAGGCCATTGGCGAAACCCACGCCCTCTGGCAGGGCACCGCCAACAATCCGGAGGGGCCGCATCTGTACAAGATCAACGGCATGTACTACTTGTTGCTGGCACAGGGCGGCACGGAGCTTTGCCACATGGCAGTTCTGGCACGGAGCAAGTCCATTCTGGGGCCGTATGAGCCGTGCCCGCACAATCCGATCTTGACCAATATCGGCAAAAACCTGCCCATTAAGGCAGCTGGTCACGCCGATCTGGTGGACGATGCCGACGGGAACTGGTGGGCAGTTTGTCTGGGCAATCGTCCGCTGGCGTATCCGTTCCGCCACAATCTGGGACGGGAAACCATGCTGGTGCCGGCTCTTCTGGAAAACGGCTGGTTCTATCTGGGCGAGGAACGTGCAGTGCTGCCGGAATTCACAGTAGAGCACGCTCCCGCAGAGGAGATTCCCGCAGGCTATGCGGCATGCAGTGCGGTGACGGACGATTTCCGCGGTGACAGTCTGCACCTGATGTGGAATTACATCTATAATCCGGTGGAGGGCTTGATACAGCAGACCGCATCTGGCTTACAGATGCACGGCAATGAGGTTTCCCTCTGGGAAGATGCCCCCAAGGCGTGGCTGGGACGGCGGCAGGAACACTTCTGCTGTACTGTCGAAGCAGACCTGCATTTTATACCGCAGCAGGAGGGGGAAGAAGCCGGCCTGACTGTGTACATGAATCCGGCACATCACTATGAGATTGCCCGCATCATGCGGGACGGCAGGGACTGTGTGATTTTGCAGCGGCAGATCGGCGGACTGTGTGCCGTAGAGCAGGTGCTGCCGTACAGCGATGAAATTATGACCCTGCGGCTGGAATGCGATCGGGATCGTTACCGGTTCTCGTTCCGCACGGCGGACGGCACAGTGCAGCCTGTAGGCTCCGGTGAAACCCAGTACCTGACCACAGAGGCAGGCGGCTGTTTTACCGGCAACTACATTGCCCTGTACGCTTCCGGAAACGGCAAGCCGATGACGACCACTGCGACCTTTACCCGTTTCTCTTACCAGCCGGAAGCAGAATAATCACTTGCTTCTACATCTACAGTACACCATGCAGATATGCTGTATGGTGTATTTTTGGCATGAACGCGGCAAAGCGGGGCATACTTTCCTTGGGAGGAAAGTGCGATGCGAAAACTGAAAAATCGTCTGGCAGTGCTGCGGCTGCTGTTGGTGCTGTTGTTTTGTGCGGTTGCCGTATATCTGGCGTGGCTGATGCAGAAGCCGGAACTCTTGCAGGCTGCCGCCGGACAGGGCAGCTACACCTGTACCGCCGGAACAGCTGCCGGCACGATCTACGACCGGAACGGTGTGCCGCTGGTCAATACCAAGTCGGTCTGCACCGCAGTCGTCAGCCCTACGCCGGAGGCGGCGGAGGCTCTGCTGCCCCATGTACTGGACGCGGAAGCGTTTTACGAAAAGCTGGCACAGGGGAAGCCCTTTACCTGCACGGTGGACACAGCGGACATTGCCTGTCCGGACGTGACCGTGCTGGAAATTCCCCAGCGGTACACCACGCCCCAGCCGGCACAGCATGTCATTGGCTATACGCAGGAGGGGAAAGGCGTTGCCGGACTGGAATCCGCCTATGATGCAGTCTTACGCGGCGTGGATTCCCAGTGGAGCGTGACTTTTTCCGTGGACGGCAAAGGAAAGCCGCTTGCCGGCGAAGCGGCTCAGGTTCGCTACGGTGCCAATCCGGTGCAGGGCGTGATGACAACGCTGGACATTCGGATGCAGCGAATCTGTGAAACTGCCGGTGCATCACTGCAAAAGGGCTGTGTGGTAGTCATGGACGTGGAAAGCGGGGACATTCTGGGGCTTGCCAGCTTTCCCGCTACACGCCGATGCACTGGGAGAAGCCATGCAGGATCCGGACAGCCCCATGATCCAGCGTGCCCTGTACGCCTATCCGGTGGGGTCGATCTTCAAGCTGGTGACGGCAGCCTGTGCCTATGAAAACGGTGCGGAAACGGCGTTTCAGTGGGACTGCAACGGAACGATTTCCATTGGCTCCCAGCGGTTCCGCTGCCACGACCCGCAGGGGCACGGACTGCAAAATCTGGCAGATGCCATGCGAAATTCCTGCAATCCCTATTTTATTGCACTGGGGCAGACGTTTTCCGGAAAAGAACTGCTGGAAACGGCAAAGGCTCTGGGCTTCGGAACGGAAACGGTGCTGACCTCCAACATGATCGGCTCCAGCGGGACACTGCCGACATTGCAGCAGCTGAAACTGCCGGCGGAGCAGGCGAACTTTTCGTTCGGACAGGGCGTTCTCACGGCGACACCCCTGCAAATCACCCGCATGACCTGTGCCATTGCCGGAAACGGTACCCTGCCGGCTGTGCGGCTGGTGCGTGGCATGACGGAAAACGGGCGGACAGTGCTGCGGGAGGAAACGGGACTTTCTGAAACCGGCATTTCTGCGGGCACGGCACAGTTTCTGCGGCGGCTTATGTGCTACACGGCGGCAGACGAGGACTTTCAGGGCATGCCTGCCCATGTTTCCATGGGAGCGAAAACCTCTACGGCACAGACCGGCAGGGTGGACGAATCCGGCGACGAATACTGTCACGGCTGGGTGACGGCGTTTTTTCCGGCGGACTGCCCGCAGTATGCCGTGACGGTACTGGCGGAGGACGGCGGCTATGGCAACCAGACTGCCGCACCGGTGCTCCGGCAGATCGCGGCGGCGATCATGGGGCTTTGAACATTCTCTTGGGCAATACCGCACAAAGATTGTGCGACAGATGCGTGCGGGAAGATACGAAACAGGCTCTGAAGGGAAATTTGCAAGCAGATGGCGTGCAAAGTCGCCAGACGCTTTTTGTGCGGTATTGCCCTGGTGAAATTGCCCGGTTCGTCTATTGACACGCCGTGGAAAATCGTGTATAATAGAAGCAGGGAATCGTTCCCGAAACAAACGCCGCTATGGCAGATTGGAGTTTTACCCATGGCAGATGAAAACATGATGGATATGGATATGCAGGGCATGCTGTATACTCTGGAAGACGAAGAAGGAAACGAGCAGGAATTCGAGGTTCTGGGCGAACTGGAATATGAAGATGCAACATACTGTGCACTGGTTCCGTACTATGAAAATGAAGAAGACATGCTGAAAGACGACGGCGAATTTGTCATTCTGAAGCGGGAAACCATTGACGGAGAAGAAATGCTCTGCACCATTGAGGACGATGACGAATATGATGCAGTAGGCAACATGTTCCTCCAGTATCTGAACGACATGTTCGACGAGGAGGACGAAGAGGAAGCGTAAGCACTTCCGGTTGACGGCAGAAAAATTTTCACAAATTTCCTATTGATTTTTGGGAAAGATAGTGCTATAATAAACATAGAACGAAACCGGAAGAAGCATTCCGGTTGGCATTACTGCCCAGTGCGAGACATTGCGGTTTTTATAATCCAACACTCCTTTATAGGGAATCTGACTCCGTCTGTGGATTGCAGACCTCCTGCTTGCGGCAATGACCGTAACGGACGAAGGGAGCGTGAAGCAGAAGGGAAGATACCCACCTTGCTAGATATAGCTTGGTTTTATTCGCTGCAAGACGGCTGGGTGGTTTTTGAAATCACAAGGCACTCTGTGAGAGATCACGGAGTGCCTTTTCTTTTTCCGCGAGATGTTTCCAAAAAACCAGTTGTAATTTTTCCGGAAATATGCTACAATAAAAAAGATTACGAACTTTTCGGATAAAGGAGAAAACAGTATGCTGCTGCGTATGACAGACATCAATAAATTTTATAACGGCAATCAGGTGCTCTCCCACGTTTCACTGACGGTGGAAGACCACGACCGCATCGGGCTTGTGGGCGTAAATGGCTGCGGCAAGTCCACGCTGCTGCGAATCCTCACGGAACAGGAACTGCCGGATCATCTGGTGGAGGGGGACGGTGAAATTGCCAGATCCGCCAAGACCAGCATCGGCTATCTGGAACAGATGGGCGGATTGGATCGGGAAAGCACCGTCTGGGAGGAAATGCGGAGCGTGTTTCGTCCGCTGCTGGAAACGCAGGAGCGAATGCACCAGCTGGAAGAAGCCATGCAGTCCGGTGACATGGCCGGTGCGGAGGAATATCACCGCCTGCAAACCTGGTTCGAAAACAACGGCGGCTATCAGATCGATGTGAAGATCCGCACGGTGCTGAACGGTATGGGCTTCACGCAGGAAACCTATTCCCGCATCATCTCCGGTTTCAGCGGCGGTGAAAAAACACGGCTTGCCATTGCACGGCTGTTGCTGGAAGAACCGAATCTGCTGATTCTGGACGAGCCTACCAACCACTTGGATTTCAAGACCGTCATGTGGCTGGAAGATTACCTCAAGGACTATCAGGGAGCACTGCTGCTGGTATCCCATGACCGCTATTTCCTCGACCGGCTGTGCACCAGCGTCTGTGAGATCGAGCGGGGCAGACTGACGCGGTACAAGGGCAACTACACCACTTTCACCCAGCTGAAAGAAGCGGCTGTGGCACGGCAGTGGAAAGAGTACGAGATGCAGCAAAAGGAAATCGCCAAGCTGGAGGACTACGTTGCCCGCAACCTCACCCGTGCTTCGACGGCAAAGTCCGCCCAGAGCCGCGTGAAGCAGCTGGAAAAAATGGAACGCATTGAAAAGCCGCTGGTTTCCCGCAAGCAGGCACGGGTGGAATTTACGTATGAAATGGATCCGCCGCAGGAAGTGCTGAAAGTGCAGGACATTGATATTTCCGTGGGCGAGGGGACAGAACGGAAAACACTGCTGCCGGACGTGTCCTTTGAAGTTCGCCGCGGCGAAAAGTGGGGCATTATCGGAGATAACGGCATTGGCAAGTCCACGCTGCTGAAAATCTTGCAGAACAAGCTGCCGCATCAGGGGAAAGTCCGCTGGACCAGCAATGTCAAGATCTCTTACTTCGAACAGGAGAGCACCAACCTGCACCCCACAAAATCGGTGATGCAGGAAATTCATGACCGCGTGCCGTCATGGACAGATCTGGAAGTGCGGAATCTGCTGGGACAGGTACGCCTGACAGGGGAAAACGTGTTCAAGCCGGTGGGTGTACTCTCCGGCGGCGAGCGTGCAAAGGTCTGCTTCGCGGTGATGATGCTGGAGCATGGCAACGTGCTGATTCTGGACGAACCCACCAACCATCTGGACATTGCCATGAAAGAAGTCATCGAAGAAGCCATGCAGTCCTTTGCGGGGACGCTGCTGTTTGTGTCCCATGACCGGTACCTGCTGGACAAGGTGGCAGACCACATTCTAGAACTGAAAGCTGACGGGGCAACGACCTATCAGGGCGGCTTCAGTAAGTGGCTGGAGGCACAGCAGAAACAACCAGAACCAGAGGAAACCCCTGCGGAAAGATCGGCTGCTGACAAGGAAAAGCCGGCGGAGAAGCCGGCATACCGTTCCAAGAAACAGCGTGCCCAGCAGGCGAAAATGCGTGCCGACCTGCGAAGTCTGGAACAGCAGCTGGACAAGATGCAGGAGGAACTGGACACCCTGACAGCGGAACTGACCGACGAAGCCGTTTGCAGCGACTATCAGCTGATGCAGGAAAAGTGCCAGCGTATGGAGGAACTGCGGGTGCAGATGGACGAAACCATGGAGCAGATGATCCTGCTGGAGGACGAACTGGGATAACCGAAAGGAACAGAACAAAAAACGGAGAGAGCATTTCGCCCTCTCCGTTTTCTTTTCGATGATGCTGTAACTGATTACAGCTTTTTCTTTTCGTCTTCGATCATTGCCAGCAGTTCGTCTACAGAAGCACTTGCAATGCGGTCTTCCTTGTTCTTGGGAACAGACGGTGCAGCAGGCTTCGGTGCGGGAGCCGGTGCAGATGCACGGCTGCTGCGGAACGGGGTATCGCCCAGATTCCGTGCTTCCTCCGGAGAGCTTGCTTCGTGGCTGCCGCGGTAAGTGGAAACCGGAGCTTCCGGCTGTGCCGGTGCGACAGGTGTTTCGTCTGTGATCGGCGGGGTGCTGTAGGTGTTGCTGCCGTAGCTGCCGAATGTTGCGGTGTTGGAAGTGCTTGCAGCATGTGTGCCTCATAGGCGGTCGTGTTGCTGCCGGCTGCCGGTGCAGAACCGTCCAGCGGGAGCTGATCTGCCGGATTGGTGTAGATCGGCACATCATGCTGTGCCTTGAACTGCATGGTGCGAGCCTTCTGGTACGGCGAGTTGGGGTTTACCTGCTTCCGTTCGAAGTTCTCCGCAATGGAGGAACGTTTCTTCTCAAAGGAACGGCTCTGGGTCGCTTCGGACGGACGGTACAGCGGAGAGCGTCCGCCCAGTTCTTCGTCATCATAAGCAGAATCGCCGTCATCATAGGAATCTTCGCTGTAAACTTCGTCATAGTTTTCTTCAAAAGTGTATTCGTCATCGTGTCCCATGCTTGCCCGTACAATGGTGACGATCAGCATGATGACCAGAATGATGCTGGGGAGAACCATCAGGCTCAGGATTCCCGGAACGCCGGTGGCAAATTTTACATATGTATACAGTTCGCCGCTTTCATAGGAGCACTTGCCGAGAATGCTGTCCACAGTTACAGGCGGCTCAGTTCCCACGTCGCTTGCCTTCATGGTAGTGGGATAGTACTTCAGAACGCCGGTTTCGTCCTGTTCGATGTTGTAGATGCGGCGGACAGCAACACGGTCGGAGTCGATGTCCGTGGAAGCGTCGTCCGGAGCCAGTACGCACAGAACAGCGTTGTTCTTGGCGATGGGATCAGTTTCTTTATAGGCGGAAGCGATCACAGCAGTGTGCTGGTGGATCGAAGCCGCAGCACTGGTGTCATCGACTGAGCCGGCAGCCTGTCCGGAAGTGCCGGTGGCAACGGCAGCCCCTGCTGCTGCTTCCATAGTATCATATTCCATCAGATAGATGTAGTGCCCGAAAATCTTCGGTGTGTCCTTTCGGGAAAAAAGAATGTTCGTGGTCAGAGAGATTGCCACCACGATCACGAGGAGGATCGCCAGTACAATGGCAAGAATGGATTTGGATTTCTTTTTCATAATGCTACCTACCTTTTTACGAAGTCATGGGATTTAACCCTATTATAACACATCTTTTCTGCGATTTCAATCGCTTTTTTGCATTTTTGCAGAAAAAGTGCAAAAGTCTGAACCGGAAATTTTTTCCGCCGCATCATTTGTCAGCGAGCACTTTTACAGTACCTCATTATTATAGCACATCTTTTCTGCGATTTCAATCGTTTTTTTGATTTTTCAGAGAATTTTTTTGAAACCTCTTGACAAATCAAGAATTTGTGGTATAATAAATAGGTAATCCTGCGTGAGTGATCTCACGGTATAACCGGTGCTGGAATAGCTCAGTTGGTAGAGCAGTGCATTCGTAATGCACAGGTCGCGTGTTCAAGTCACGTTTCCAGCTCCATTTTTCTGCTCCGTGAAAGTACAGGCACTGCCGCCTGTCAGAACTGCCGAAAGGCAGATGCGAGCGTAGTTTAGTGGCAAAACATCAGCTTCCCAAGCTGAGGTTGCGAGTTCGATTCTCGTCGCTCGCTCCAGAACCAACAGCATGTGTGCACAACACGTGCTGTTTTTTTGTGTCCGCAGGGATACCTTTTATATAGGGCAATACCGCACAAGGAGCGTCTGGCGACTTTGCACAAATTGTGAGGTCTTTCATCGGGTGAAATTTGTGTAAAAGCATCTTGCATCTTGGTGAAAAATCTAGTATCATAGTACTGTGCAGACCTCTGCTTTTGCAGGATCTGTCTGTATTTTGAAGAACGTTCGAAAGTGTCTGTGCACTTTCCGACTAAAGGAAATGAGGAAAATTATGATGTTCAAGACCAAAAAGATCCTGGCATTCCTGCTGGCATCTGCAATGATGACTGCTGCGTTCACCGCCTGCGGCGGCTCTTCCGACAGCTCCAAGGACTCCAGCAGTGAAGCAGAGTCCAGTGCCGAAGAATCCAGCGAAGCAGAGGAATCCAGTGAAGAAGCTTCCGCAGACGAAAGCTCTGCTCCGCAGCAGGTACAGACCGGCGACTTCGAAGAAGCTGTCGTTCCGCAGGCTGGCGAGGCTTATCTGAGCATGGCAGACGGTCAGTGGTGGCTCCAGTACACCGGCAGCGATACGGACTATCTGTGCTATGATGCAGGTGTTGCTCCGATCACCGGCAACGGCGAATATACTGTCAGCGTTACCGTAGATACCAACGCGATCCGTTACGATGCGACCGGCGATGTAAACGGCGACCTGATCGCAAACGGCACTGCATTCATGGCTGTACAGATCATGGACGGTGCAACTGCTACCCCGAACGCAGTGATCGATGTAACTGCTGTCAAGGTAGACGGTACTGAGATCCCGCTGACCAAGAAAAGCTTCACCAATACAGAAGAAACCGAGATCAACGGCGTAAAGCATAACAACGTTCGTTCCAACATTTTCAACGAGTGGGTACCGGACGATGGCCTGCCGGGCGATGCAAGAAGTGCAGAGGGCAACATTGCTGATCTGGCAAACAAGGCCGACTATTCTGCAACCATTCTGGATCCGTCTGCTATTGGCGACTGGACAACCATTGAAGTGACTTTCAACGTAACTGGTATGTAATTGCGGCTTCGCGATTTCATGGAATGATAGACTGCCTGTGCCGGCTCGGTGCAGGCAGTTTTTATTTGTCGGCTTCGAAATGTGAATTTTTTGAAAATCCTGCGAAATCAGCTTGCATGATGCCGAAAGATATGGTATAATAAATTTCGTCGCTGAATCATGGAGCTTAGCTCAGCTGGGAGAGCATCTGCCTTACAAGCAGAGGGTCATAGGTTCGAGCCCTATAGTTTCCACCAGAGAAAAACCGCCTGTGCTTTTTGGAGTGCAGGCGGTTTTGTTGTATTGGTTTCCGTGCTTGAAAAATGGAACGGCATATGCATGTGGGTGTGGCTTTCACGTCTATGGGTGTTGTTCAGGGCAGGGGAAAACGGGCTGTCCGGCAGCAAATTTTTTCGCCAATCACATATTAACTTTTTGTAAACGATTCAGCGAAATAGGAAAAACAACGCAGTTTCGGTACTTTTTCCATTTTGAAAGCCTCGAAAAAATTTTCGAAAAACCCTTGACAAATCGCTCGGAATGGTGTATAATAATATACGTCGCTGAGAGATGCGACGCTGAGAAAAAATGAATGGAGCTTAGCTCAGCTGGGAGAGCATCTGCCTTAC
>ENA-OQDW01000418-OQDW01000418.1-human-gut-metagenome-genome-assembly--contig:-NODE-418-length-17900-cov-1.789962_pt1 | contig 17900 bp, 15 predicted proteins | sample MGYA00242784_ERZ504613 | MGnify/ENA primary metagenome ERZ504613 (study PRJEB26092, sample SAMD00036330) | human gut metagenome | host: Homo sapiens | study: EMG produced TPA metagenomics assembly of... | reverse complement strand
AGCTCGTCATCAAGAGGATCACTGCAGGCGGTTTTATGGATCACGCCGCCGTGATATTTTTCGATCATGCTGACCGTACGGTGCAACAGGTTGCCAAGGTCATTGGCCAGATCAGCGTTGATGCGGGTGATCAGCGCGTCGCGCGAAAAATTGCCGTCACTGCCGAGGTTGATCTCGCGCAGCAGGAAATAACGGATCGCATCGGCGCCAAATTCGTCGATCAGCGCCAGAGGATCAATGACATTGCCCTTGGATTTGGACATTTTGTCGCCTTCAACTACCAGCCAGCCATGTCCGTAAACCTGTTTCGGCAGTTCTTCACCCATAGCCATCAGCATGATCGGCCAGATGATAGTATGGAAACGCACAATTTCCTTGCCGACCAGATGCATGTTAGCAGGCCAGTATTTATTGAATTTTTCCGGATCACTGCCATAACCGATACCGGTAAAGTAGTTGAGCAGCGCGTCAAACCAGACATAGACAACGTGTTTGTTGTCAAAAGGCACAGGGATGCCCCAGTCGAAGGTGGTGCGGGTGATGCTCAGATCTTCCAGTCCCTGTTTGATGAAGTTGATCATCTCGTTGCGGCGTGCCACAGGCTGAATGAAGTCGGATGAGTTTCGATATATTCCAGCAGACGGTCCTGATATTTGGAAAGCTTAAAGAAATAGCTTTCTTCTTCCATACGCTCTACCGGACGGCCGCAGTCGGGGCATTTGCCGTCGACCAGCTGACGCTCCAGCCAGTAGGATTCGCAGGGTACACAGTACCAGCCTTCATAATTCTTTTTATAAATATCGCCCTGTTCAAAGATTTTCTGCAAAATACTTTGCACAACCTTATGATGGCGTTCTTCGCTGGTACGAATAAAATCGTTATTGGTGATATTGAGCGCTGCCATAAAAGTTTGAAATTTGCGATGATCTCGTCAACATATTGTATCGGGGTAACACCCATCTCCGTAGCTTTACGCTGAATCTTCAGACCATGCTCGTCACTGCCGGTCAGAAAAAAGACGTCTTCGCCCTTGGCACGATGATAACGGGCCACGGTATCGGCGATAGTCGTACAGTAAGCATGACCGATATGCAGTTTATCGCTGGGATAATAGATCGGGGTGGTGATATAAAACGTTGGTTTTGTCATATGTTGATCCCTTCTTCTTCTGAAATTAATTTATTATATAATTCCCGTTTGGGAATCTTATTTGCTTTAGCAACCTGCGCCAGCGCCGTTTTTTTATCGACGCCGCGAGCCAGCAGTTCCTGTACCTGCGCCAGCGGATCCTTTGCTTCCTGCGCAGGCTGCGGCTGTTCCAGGCTCTGGCGATGACCAGGCAGAATTCACCGCGGGGCTTATTTTCATGCAGCCAGGTCAGGCACTGACTGACCGTGCCCCGGAAAAACTCCTCATGCAGCTTAGTCAGCTCACGCGCTGCTGCCAGCTGTCTGTCCCCCCAGACCTCCAGCACTTCCCGCAGCACCTGTTCGATCCTGTGCGGCGCTTCGTACAAAATAATCGTAGCCGGCAGATACTGCCATTCTTCCAGCTGCTGCCGCCTGTTTTTTTTGCTCTTGGGCAGAAATCCGCCGAAAAAAAACGGTGAGGCAGGCAGACCTGAAGCAATGAGCGCGCATAACGCGGCGTTGGCACCAGGTACAGGCACTACCTGCACGCCGGCATCGATCGCCAGCCTGGCCAGTTGTTCGCCCGGATCAGCGATACCGGGAAACCCGGCGTCACTGACTAAAGCGATATTTTTTCCGGACAGCAGTTCGTCCAGCAGATAAGCTCCCTGCCGTTCTTTGCTGTGCTCATCATAGCGTACCAGCCGTCCCTTGATATTGAAACGGTTCAATAACTGCAGTGTATGACGGGTATCTTCGGCAGCGATAATATCCGCCTCGGCCAGCATTCTCTGCGCCCTGGGCGTCATATCTTCCAGATTGCCGATCGGCGTCGCGCACAAATATAAAATTCCTGCCATTATTCTGCCTCCTCCGCCATACCGTAATACTCCAAAGTCTGTTTGCTGTGGCTGCCGTCCTCATTATACATAATAAGCGGCGGCAAAACCTCCAGTCCGTAACTGCCGCCTTTGACCATTTCCATGAGAAAGATCCAGGCGGCTTATCCGCAAAGGCATGTACCATTGCAGTTTTTTCGGCTGCAGACCATATTTAAGCGCCAGTTCCATACATTCCGTAAACCGTTCGGGCAGCTGCACAATGGCAAAACGCCCTCGATATTTGACCAGATAGGCGGCGGCGCGGAAGAAATCCTCCAGCGTTGCCGTCAGTTCATGGCAGGCCGCAGTCGCTACCCGTCGAACCTTACCGCTGTTGCGGTAGGGCGGATTAGCGGCGATCAGATCGAAACTTTCCGAACGATAAAGCGCTTTCAGCTCCCGCAGATCGGCCAGCTCGGCACTGACACATTCCTCCAGCCCGTTAGCCGCAATGCTGCGGCGCATCAGCTCTACTACATGAGGATTACAGTCAACGCCTACTACTTGAGCCGCACCGCGTGCTGCCAGCAGCAGCTGATGGCCCCTGTACCGGCGCCAAGTTCCAAAACACGGGCCTGCCTGACCAAATGCGGGAAAGCTGCCAGAAAAACAGCATCCGTCGTAAAACAAAATTCTTCCGAGTCCTGCCAGATCGCATAATTACAGCCGGGCAGGGAATCGCAGCGTTCTGTAGCTTTACTCATTTCAGATCGGATCGGCCTTGGAAGCATCAACGATCTCGTCCCATTCTACCTGGATAACGTTATCGGGCGTCAGCTGCACGGAAGCCGTACGCATAGCGCGGTTGATGCCTGTTACTTTGCCTTCTCCCAGCGGCGTTACTACCAGCGAACCCAATTTTGGGATCTCGACACGGTCATTGCCGCAGTTACGTTTACAGCCGCCTTCTTTGCAGCAGTACATATGGTTTTCATATTTCAGGCAGCACATCAGACGACCGCAGATACCCGAAATCTTCGCCGGATTCAGCGACAGATTCTGATCTTTAGCCATTCTGATCGATACCGGTTCAAAGTCACCTAAAAAAGTAGAGCAGCACAACGGCCTGCCGCAGCTGCCGATCCCACCCAGCATTTTCGCTTCATCGCGCACGCCGATCTGGCGCAGCTCGATCCGGGTACGAAACACAGCGGCCAGGTCTTTGACCAGCTCGCGGAAATCTATACGCCCTTCGGCTGTGAAATAAAATATGATTTTATTGACGTCAAAAGTAAATTCCACATCGATCAGACGCATCGGCAGATCGTGATTAGTGATCTTACGCAGGCAGATATTGAAAGCTTCTTTCTCGCGTACGATATTTTCTTCGACTTTCTGGGCATCTTCATCAGTAGCTTTGCGCAGCACCGGTTTCAAAGGCGAAACCACCTCACTGTCGCTGACCTCGCGCGGCCCTACTACTACTTCGCCGTATTCTACCCCGCGGGCAGTTTCGACAATGGCATGATCCCCCTGGGCTACGCTGCTGAGTGCGGGATCAAAATAATATATTTTACCTGCTTTTTTGAATCTTATACCTACAACTGTTGGCACTATCTCTCCTCCTTCCGAAGTATGTCTGTTTTAAGTACCACCGTTTCCAAAACCAGCTTGGCGCCGGCATTGCTTTCGATGGCCTGATATGCTTGCTGGGCGATGTCCGCCGCCTGCTTCAAATGCGAAGCGGGCCATGAGGCAGCCAAACGCCGTAATCTATCTGTGCAGTCACAGTTATAAATCTGTTCCTCCAGTCCGTTTGCCAAAGCAAAACGTCCCGGGCTAAAAACAGCAGCATTTCCGTAAATAATAAACCGCCCTGTTTGTCATAGCTTTCGAGCCATGGCTGCGAAGCTACATACCGCATGGGCTGCGCCAGCGGCAGGGCTTCCAGAAATTCCAAAGCCTGATCGCGGTAGCTGACGGCATCTGCAGCAGCCAAATTGACAGCAGCGCCAAGCGAACCGCCTGCCAGGCGGGCCAGCAGTTCCGGGCGTTCCAGCCCGAGCCTGTTCAAAGCCTCCTGTGTCAGTGCCAGGGGTATCTGGTCAAAGCGTAATTGAATGACCCGCGAAAGGATCGTCGGCAACAGGCGTTCCAGCCGCGACGCAACCAGAATAAACATCCAGTTTGGCGGCGGCTCTTCAAGCAGCTTTAAAAGGCTGTTCGCCGCTTCTACCGTCATCCTGTCAGCAGCGTCGATGACGCATACCTTATGGCTTGAAAGCGCCGGCGCAAAGGCGGCCTGCCTGCTCATTTCCTTGATCTGTTCTATTTTCAGGTCTTTCCCGGGAGCTTCCTGCTCCACCAGAATAAAATCAGGATGGGCAAAGCTGTGCTCTGCCAGATTGATCAGACGGCAGGATTCGCACCTGCCGCAGGGATGTTCGTCCGGCTTCTGGCACAGGAATGTTTTAGCAAAACGCAAGGCCAGCTGCTTTTTACCAATACCTTCCGGGCCGTAAAAAAGCAGTGCATGCGGCCTGTTACCAGGCTGCAGCAGCCTGGCTAAAAATTCCTTATTCTGTTCATGTCCCAGAATATCGTCCCACATAGGCATCCTTTCCTCGCTTACTCTTTAAGTAAAGCCTCCAACTCGCTGATCAGACAGCCGCGTACGCTTTCCTGTTCCTGCAAAGCATCAATGACCCTGATCCGCTGTGGATAGGCCTTACTGAGTTCGACAAATCCCTGTCTTACCTTGAGCTGAAAAGCAAGTCCTTCGTTTTCAAAACGGTCAGTCACACCGCGCTGCGACCTGCGACCTGCAAGCAGCAGAGGATCTCCGTCCAGCAGCAGCGTCAAATCTGGTTCCAGCCCGCCCGTTGCAAAAGTGTTCAGCTGCAGCAGCTCCTGCAGCGGCAGACCGCGAACAAAGCCCTGGTAAACCAGTGTCGAATCGCTGAAACGGTCACAAAGCACGATTTTTCCGGACGCTAACGCCGGACGCACGACCTTATCTAAATGATCAGCACGTGCTGCCAGATACAGCAAAGTTTCTGTACGCGCGTCTATGGCCAGCTGCGGGTCAAGCACCAGCTGACGCAGGCGTTCAGCAGCTTCGCTGCCTCCCGGTTCACGGGTGCAGACAACTTCTCGTCCGTTCTGCCTCAGGTACTCTGCGATCAGCTCCAGCTGCGTGCTTTTGCCGCTGCCGTCGGGGCCTTCCAATGTGATAAAATACCCTTTGTTCATCAAAACACCACTCGTATTTCCCTCAAGCTGCCGTCAGCGGGTCCGCTGACCGGCAGGTTCAAGTTTTTCATATTTTCACAGTAAGCGATGATCGCTTCCGTAATCAGCTCACCCGGCAAAAGTACCGGTATGCCGGGCGGATAAAAGCTTACCTGCTCGGCACAGATTTTTCCGGCCGCACGGCACAGAGGTATGCTGGTCTTCGCGCTGTCGAAGGCCTGCCGTAAAGACATCACCTGCTGCGGTGCAGGAAGCTGTGGGCTGACCGTCAAACGGCGCGGCGTTTTTTGTTTTTTCCAGTTCGGTAAAAACCTGTTGTATCACAGCGAGTACGGCATCATAATCAGCGCCGCCGTCGCTATAGGTAACTAAAAATAACACGTTATCGGCATCTGTCAGTTCTACGGCAACACCTGCCTGCCGCAGTTTTTCCCCGGCTTCAATACCTGTATAACCCCAGGCGGCTACATTGACCGTCACCTTGGTGCTGTCAAACCCGGCAATACCGTTACTGCCGGCACAATCAGCCGTCAGCAGCTTCAGCCCCTTGAAGGTCTGTAAAAGCCGCCGCAATCTGTCTGCCGCAGCCACAGCCTGTGCCGCCATCTGCCTGCCGCCTGTCGCCAGCTGGAAACGCGCCGCGTCCAGAGACGCCATCAGCAGATAATTGGGGCTGGTTGTCGTCAGCAGACTCATAACATCAGCAGCCCGCTTTAAATCAAGGCGCCGACCCTGCACATGCAGCATCGAGCATTGCGTCATAGCACCCAAAATTTTATGCGTGCTTTGCGCGCAGGCATCCGCGCCGCACTCCATAGACGAAGGCGGCAATAATTCGCTGAAACCAAGATGCGGGCCGTGCGCTTCATCTACCAATAGTGCAGCACCATATTTATGGGCTATTTGAGCAATCGTTTTAATATCAGCAGCCTGACCGTAATAATTAGGGCTGGTCAGAAACACTGCTTTAATAGAAGGATCTTTTTGCAGAGCTTCTTCGATCTGCCCGGCAGTGACCTGCGTGTTGATACCAAAAACCGCATCAAACTGCGGTAATACGTATACCGGTTCCAGATCACCTAAAAGCAGCCCTCCGGCAACACTGCGGTGAGCATTGCGGGGAATAAGAACTTTACCGCCCGGTTTGACAGCAGTCACCAGCATTGCCTGAATGGCCTGCGTCGTACCGTTAACAGCAAAAAACAGCGGTCGCTGCCGTAAAGCTGTGCGGCCAGGGTCTGCGCTGCGGCAATACAGCCTTCAGGACAATGGATGTCATCCAGCTCCGCCATCAGCGAAACGTCCATCTGCAATGCGCCTGCTCCCAGCTCGCCAGCCAGAAGCGGTTCCATTCCGCGGCCGCCTTTATGTCCCGGCGTGTGGAAAGGATAGACCTGTTCTTTTTTATATTTGAGCATAGCCGCTACAAGCGGCATTTTTTTCTGATCTGCCTGCAAAAGAAAGCCTCCACGATAAATACAAACACTTATCCATGTTATCTTTACATTTTATCACAAGCAGCAAGGCGTTACAAGCAATTGTAACGCTTCGTCAAACTACCGCTGCAACCGCCTGCTCACCGCAATAAAAATACTCCGGCTGCAAACAGCCGGAGCAAAGATATTCTGTTGTTCAGCCAACCATAGCAGCCTGCGGCTGCGGCTCGATTTCGTCTTTTAAATCTTCCCAAACGATAAAATTGGCTTTACTGAAACCGTTGAAGGTCGTCGCCGAAGCCGAAGTATAAGCGCCGCAGGAAGGAACCAGCAGCAGATCGCCTACCTCCTGGCGTACAGTCAGTTTGCCGCGGAACATGATATCCAGCGAATCACAGCTGGGACCGGCAAAAGTGGCTTCCACTTCTTCTCCTTCTTTAAAGCTGATCAGCTTAAAGTCCCACTGGTCAAAAATAACGCCGGAAAAAGTTCCGTATAAACCATCATCAAGGAAATACCAGGGCTGACCGCCGCGTTCAGTAACACCGATGACGCTGGTAATAAGGTTGACAGCCGTACCGCACATAAAACGTCCCGGTTCCGCCCAGATCTCTACATTGGGAAAATCTTCGTCCAGACGGGCGTTGATCTGTTTAAGCATTTCTTTTAAATTAAAACGCACCTTGGGTTCGGGGATCGGAAATCCGCCGCCAATATCTAAGATCCGCAGCTGCATCCCTGCAGCGGCAGCTTCTTCAAAATCTCGCGGGCCAGATCAAGCGCATTCAGATATGGATCGGCGCTCATCGTCTGGCTGCCGACATGGAAACAAACGCCGGCGGCGTCAAGACCGGCAGCCTGTGCTGCCTGCAGTAGTTCTACTGCGCGTTCGCGGCCTACGCCGAATTTTTTATTCAAATCTACATGTGCGGAAGAATTGTCGATACGGATACGCAGAAGCACCGTAGCACTGGGGCAGCCCTGTGCCATTTTTACGATTTCACTTTCGCTGTCAAAAGTCATTTTATGTACACCGACGTCACAGCAGGCCTGCAGACCGCCGCCGGTTTTGATAGGATTGGCGTAAATCAGACGCTCGCCGTCAATACCCATGCTGCCAGAGTTCTGATCTCGCCGTCAGAAGCAACATCAAAGCAGGAACCAGGTCACGCAGCAGTTCCAAGATCCGCTGATGCGGATTGGCCTTGATCGCATAGTAAAGCTGCACACGCGGCAAGTGCTTTTTCAAAAAGCGATAGTTCTTTTCTATTTGTTCTAAAGAAAGTACCAGCAGCGGCGTTCCAAAGCGCTCTGCCAGCCTTTCTGCAGCATTTTTGACTAAGTTGAAAAAAGATGTCCTTCTTCATATCCACTCTCCCCTTGCTTTAGCATTGATTTTACTCATATGATTTTACCACAAATTACTGAAAGTACAATAGGAAAATGAAAGAAATTGAAAAAAATTTGAGGAGTTTCAGGCAAAACCGTGATAATCACGCTTAACGTCTGTTTTTACTAAAATTTTACTGGTTTTTTAGGATTTTTAATATTTTTTTACTAAATAAGTCACTACTAAATATAGTAATCTATGCTGATTTGACAACACAAAATACCTAAATATGGAAAACCCCCGCTTATTAAAAGCAGGGGTTTGCAAAAACTACTTATTTTTAGGTGCTTCGATAACGTCGCAGCCCATATAAGGCCGCAGGACTTTCGGCACGATAACGCTGCCGTCTGCCTGCTGGTAATTCTCGAGAATAGCGGCAACAGTACGTCCTACCGCCACACCTGAACCATTCAGGGTATGTACGAATTCCGGTTTGGATTTAGTGTCGCGGCGGAAACGGATGTTAGCGCGGCGAGCCTGGAAATCAAGGAAATTGGAGCAGGAAGAAATTTCACGATAGCAGTTAGCCGCCGGCAGCCACACTTCCAAATCATAAGTTGCAGCAGAACTGAACCCAATATCACCTGTGCAAAGACGCACGACACGATACGGCAGTTCCAATAATTGCAGCACCTTTTCGGCATTAGCCGTCAGTTTTTCCAATTCGTCCCAGGAATCTTCCGGCTTGGTGAATTTTACCAGTTCTACTTTATTAAACTGATGCTGACGGATCAGACCGCGGGTATCGCGGCCGGCACTGCCTGCTTCAGCGCGGAAGCAGCGCTGTAGGCAGTATAATACAGCGGCAGATCGTCGCCGCTTAAAATTTCGTCGCGGTGCAGATTCGTGATCGGAACTTCGGCAGTAGGGATCAGGTAATAATCCAGCCCCTCCAGTTTGAACATATCTTCAGCAAATTTAGGAAGCTGGCCTGTTCCCTGCATACTGTCTTTATTGACGATGAACGGCGGGAAAAATTCCGTATAGCCGTTTTCACCGGTATGGATATCCAGAAAGAAATTGATTACGGAACGTTCCAGCCGGGAACCGAGTCCGCGGTAAAAAGTAAAGCGGGCGCCGGAAACCTTGCCGGCACGTTCAACATCGAGGATATTCAATTTTTCGCCGATATCCCAATGAGCCTGAGGCTCAAAAGCAAATTTAGCCGGTTCGCGCCAGGTACGCACTACCGGATTATCGGCATCACTGCTGCCAACAGGTGTATCTGCTGCCGGCATATTCGGAATCGTCATCAGAATTTCTTTTAATCTGGCTTCGATATCCTTCAGCTCTTTATCATCTTCCGCGATCTTATCACCCAGGGCACGGACCTCGGCCATCTGCGCATCTGCATTCTCACCGGCTTTTTTCATTTTGCCGATTTCCTGAGAAGCTGCGTTGCGCTGGCTTTTAAGAGCCTCGACCTGCAGGGTCAATTCACGGCGTTTCTTTTCCAATTCCAAAAATTCGTCAAGGTTCACATTGGCGTTACGCTTACGCATAGCGTCCATAACCAATTCAGGATTTTCCCTAACAAATTTCATATCTAACATTATTCATTCCTCCAAATGTTGAATTACTTCGTAAACTTTATTTTAGCACAATTTACCATAATATGAAAGAGAACACGCCGAAGAACATCGGCGTGCCCGTAAAATCACTGTTATTCAGTTTAAAATCAGCTGTATTCTTTAAAAGTTTCAATCAAACCGTCACGTTTGGCCAGATAATTGATCGCGCTGATAGCGGCTTTCTGAGCCTGACCGGCCGCACGATTGACCTGCCAGGCTGACCGGTGCAGTCGCCGCCGGCGAAAACGCCTTCGATGCTTGTTTCAGCCTGGTCGTCGACAAGAACAGAACGGCCGCGCATCTGCAGACCCGGCAAAAAGCTGTTGAGCGGATCAGAAGCACGGAACATAAAGACTGCCTGGACACTGAAAAATTCACCAGTGGTATGCAGCCCGGTTACTCTGTCGGTACCGGTAATATCAGTCGGCTGATCCAGAATCACCGTTACATTTTTGCGTTTTGGAGCTACGAAGCCCTGAAAACGGGGAATAAAAATTACTTCACTGCAGATATCAGCCAGATATTCTATTTCTTCCATCGCATCAGGAACAGTGGCGATCGCAGCAACGCGCTTACCTTTGTATTCGGCGCCGTCGACTTTGGCGCAATAGCTTACGCCGCGGCCTAAAAATTCTTTTTCGCCCGGCAGCAGGCTGGAACGGGAGATACCCGTAGCAAGAATTACCGTATCGGCATTATACTGGCTGTTAGGCGTACCCAGTTCAAAATAACCGGCTTTCTCTTTTAATGAAACTATTTTTTCTTCGATAATCTCCGCACCGATATGGCGTGCATGCTCGATGAACCTGTCCATCAGCTCATTGCCGGAAATATCGGGACAGCCCATATAATCTGTGATAAGCTCGACACTGCGCAGACGGGGACTGAAACCGTGAGCCTCAAACACCACTACCTTCCGTCCTTTACTGCTGGCTGTAATAGCCGCCGACAGGCCCGCCGGACCGCCGCCGATAATTGCGATATCATATTTCATGTTTTAATCCTCCAAAAAATTTTTAGGGGAAGCCTTCATTTAGTTCAACAAGCTAACTGTTTTTATTTTACCTTCTTTAACACGTCAGCGTCAATCCTTTCCACATGTATACATCTTTGGCAATGTTTTTATGTATGGTCACGATTCACCACCCCAAAACCAAAAAGCACGTTCCTGTGACAGGAACGTGCTTTCAGTCCGGTAATCCCCGGTAACGCTTTAGAACGTATACTTGACGCCTAACTGAGCGCCCACATTGCGGTAGCTGTTTTCAGCGACCTGGATAAAGCCGTTGGCCAGATCGAACAATTTTTGTTGAATTGTTTTTCCAAACCGATTTTGATTTCCGCTTTATCTTTGATACCCATTTCCAGCTGGTCCTTGCCGACCGAGAATTCATAGTCTTTGAAATAGTGAAGCCAGTTCAGCTCGGCAAAGGAATTGGAATATTTTTTCTTCAGCGGGTCCGCTTTGGTCTTGCTGGCCAAACGGATACCCATTCTGCTGATCAGCTGATAATATGTTTTCTGTTTGAAACTGTTGACAGCGGCGCCGTTATTATTGTTAACAGCCCAGTCAAAGGTCTTCTGCTCCAGATTGCTCCAGATCAGCTGTGCTTTCGGCTCGATATAATGCTTTTTGTTTTCCGACTGAGAAACTTCCATGGAATGGCCGACCTCGAAGGATACCGCCACACCGTTGACATCATATTTTTCATTGATGTGCTGGTTCTTGATCTCATTATCGCCCCAGATATACTGAACCCAGGTATCGAGATAAGTCTGTTCCTTGTCGTTGTGGTTTTTGAGCCAGGTACCATAGATACCGGTGTATAAAGATCGACTTTACCGGAAGTAGAAGTATCTTCTACGCCGCTTATAGAGTTACTGCCGTTATAGTAACCGGCCATCACGCTACATGGAAGCGGTTATTAGCTTTTTTCCACTGGGCAACGTCATAACCCATTTGGAAATAATTGCTGTTGGCGCTGGTTTTGTTGAATTTATCGTCATCCCAATAGGATTTTTTGTAGTAAACGCTGCGAGCCCAGAGGCTTTCAGCCTTTTCTTCTTCGCCGTCCTTCAGGTATTCCGTAAATTCTTTGGAACCTGTGCGATCCTGCAAACGCAGATCCAGCACATCGTTAGCAGCCAGATAGTTAGCATAATATGCCAGCGGCTCCTGCGACAGGCGGCTGGTCAGGAACCAGTCCTTCATATTGTTGCCCAGGCTGTCGCCTCTTTGCAGCTCATAAGTATAGGCACCGGCTATGATCCGGTCACCGGCGATAAATTCTGCATCAGAATTGCCTTTGACCTCGATCAGCTTGATGCCCTGGCTGGTCTGCCCGCCCATGCCGTCAGAATTTCTGACATACACAAGGCTTTCACCGGTCGAATCATTCTCAATGACCAGATTATTGATCGTGGAATTATCATCGCCCAGCTGGCCCAGGAAATGCAGACTGCTGCCTGCTGCGCCTTCGTAGTTATCGACATAGACTTTGTCGCCGTTAGCAACAGTATCGCCGATATTATGACCCACATACAAAGCGCCGGTATTATGGAAATCATTATTGACACGGGTATCTTTCAACGCTACCATCACGGCATTGTTATTGATTACACCGGCAAATTGAGTGCCCTCGTTAGCTCTCAAAAGTCCGCCATTGATGTCGATCTCCTGCGAAGCAACATCGCCGCCGTCAAAGACCAGTTTACCGCCGTTTATTTCTGTTTTAGCTTCATAAGCAGCCTGATCGGCATCAAAAGTCAGCGTACCGCTGCCGTTTTTGACCAGCGTAGCTGTAGCGTCGCCGGTAGCAAAGGTATTGGTAAAGCTGGTATCACCCGCTATATTGGCGATCAGCTTGCTGGTATCCGACAATGAGATCACACCAGTACCCAGGCTGTCGCCCTGTTCCACAAAGATCTGGCTGGTGCCGTTATTATTGACAGCCGCGCTTAGATCATTGTTGGCGCCGTAAACATACAGATTAGTATCTTCAACATTTAAAGTACCGCTGCCTTTTAAGCTGCCGTTACTGTAGGAATCCTTATTGCCGGTGTTCTGCACCGTACCGATCGTCAAAGCGCCGCCGTTCAGGTCAAGTACCGAACCCGCTGCGGCTGTCAGCGCGCCAACTGTTTCCTGCTGACCGTTCAGATCAGTGTTGCTGTTAGCCTGCAGCACTAATTCCGAAGTCGCGCCAAGGGACCCGCTGGAGCCGGTTTTCAAAGCTGCGTTAGCATCGACGATAGTCTTGCCGGTATGACTGTTGTTACCGTTTTTCAAAATGATTTCCTGATCGCCGGTAGCCACAACATCACCGTCACCGGTCAGCTTGGCGGTCAAAGTACGGGCATCTTCGTCAATTTCACCAAAAGCATTCAGCCGCAAAGCATTGTTGGCATTTTCTTCTTTTTCCAGCAGTTCGATTTCCGTCAAACCTACTACTGCATATAAACCGTTCTTATAACTGCCTGCTGCTTCACCGGTTTCAACATAAGCATCGATACCGTATTTGGCATTGGCTACCTGGGTACCTTTTGGTTCACTGCTACAGTTGATGTCGGAGCCAGAGCATTGCCATCCTTATCGACAATAGTGATACTGCCGTTTTGCGTAACAGTATTAGCCTGAATGAGCTGCTCTTTTCTATTATTATCGTCATGCTTCAGGATCGACTCTTTCCCTGCATCAAGCGCTTCAGAAGGAGCAACAGGATTCTTGACATCGGAAACATCGGCAACCACTCTGCCGCCGCTGACTTCCAGTTTTTCGGTCTTGATATTGTCATCAGCACTCTGATGCCGTTCGTCACGTGAGCATCGTCAGGGTTGATATTACCAAAAACGAAATCGGCGCCGTTCATATGTACACCTTTCACGTTCTGTGTGCCTGTACCTACATTGATCGTACTGTCCGAACTGCCTCTCAGCGTTGCATTGACCAGCGACTGCTGATTAACGCCTTCTAAGTCAAAGCTGACGTTGATCGTTTCAAAGGTACCATTAAAATTATTTTGCTTATTTTTAAAATCAAACGTCAGATCATTCTTGGACGGGTCACCTTTAACGGTAAACAGACCTGTACCCTGAACCTGCTGCGCAAATTCTTTATCAGTCTTGGTATTATACTGCATGATGCTGTTGCTGCTGATAACAAAAGTATCTGTACCATTAGGCAAAACATCATTTAAAGTTAATTTACTGCTGCTGTTCAAATTGATCTGTTCAATATTTTTGATAGTATCGGCCTTATTTACCGTATAGTTAGAACTTGCCAAATTCAGCGTGTCACTGCCGCTGCCGCCGTCCAGACTGTTGAACTGTTTCAATGCGTTATCAGTATCACTGCCGATAATACCTGTTACATTAAAAGTGTCGTTGCCGCTGCCAGTAATAAATTCATTGCCCTGACTGCCGGCAGTCAAAGTAACGATATTGCCCTGAGTACCGTTTGCCGCCGTCAATCTGACAACGCCGTTGATCTTGCCGCTGTTAGTAAAGTTAATGGTAGTGGTCCCAGTCTTCTCCACCGCTATACGATCTGTAGCTTTTTCTGACGCAAAAGTATAGTTGTCACCATTCTGGGTGAAACTGCCGAACAGCATCTCGCCTGAATTTGTAAAGCTGCTGACCGTACTGCTCAGTTTCACGATCCTCTCCTGAGCTGCCGAATGCAGATTACCACCCTGGCCTACCTTGTTCGTAGTCCCTTTTACTTCTAAGGCTGCATTACCGTTCGCATCGATCACATTGACCGAACCGGTCGTATTAACAGCCTTACTGGTATTGGCGACAATGCCTTTGCCATTGGCCCCTTTAACATTGACTACCAGATCCTTGGCCTGGGTAAAGGTAATGGCATTATCAGTCATCGATCCATTCATATTTTCAAATAAAATACCTGTACCGTTGCCTTCCACATTGATCACACCGCTTTGGCTGCCGGAACTGGGCGTAAAACCTACTGCCGAATGGATACCGATGCCGTCATTGACGTTGATCTCGGCCTGCTTGAGGGTAATAGCCGTGGCGCTGCCGGCATTTTCGATACCACTGCCGCCGCCGGTCACTGTTATTTTAGCTCCATCCATTTCCAAAGTAGTTTTCTGAGAGTTCTCAGCGATCAGAACGCCGTGCGCCGTGCCATCGGCCTGGGTCATCCCGCTGCCGGTAAGCTTCAGCCTGGCATTTTCAGCCAGATAATAAGCCGCAGTGCCGTCAGTAGCATGGATCAGCGGTGCTGTACCGCCGCCTTCGTTATTGATGACAGCTACTGCTTTATCGCCGATGATCTTGACTGCCGTACCGTTGACTTTGACTTCTGAATTCTTTTTGGATTCTAAGCGGCCACCGTCTGTCAGCAAAACGCCGATCAGCTGGTTGCCGTTAGTGCTGAAATCTATCTTGCCTTCGTGTATCAGCCTGCCACTGTTCAAGGCATGATAACCCACCGAATCTTCCGCATCGCCTGAGAAGTTGCTGTTACTCAGCTCCAGACTGCTGGTCAATTGGGAATTACCGTTATATTTATTGTTATGGCTGCCGTCCAGATCATAATAATAGCCATCAATCCTGGCCACCACATTGTTTTTACCACTCAATTCGATAGCAGTATTCTTGCCGATATTGGCTACCGCTCCGCCTTCGACCCTGATACCCATGCTGTTTTCACCGCTGATCAGCAGCCTGGCTTCATTGATGTTCAGTTGAGAAGCGCCCAGACTGCCTAAAGCAGCACCTCCAGTCACAACAAACAGGGACGAGTTATTGGAATTATTGGAATCTAAAGTGATATTCGGCGTTTCGGATAACAATTTATCCACATCAAAGGTCGCCCCTCTTTCGATCCTGAATAACACTGATTCATTGCCTTTGACCAGCAGCTGTTCAGTCGATTTATATTCCAGATTAGACTCGCTGACATTACCTGACAGCAGCACACCGATCTGTTTGTTTTTATCAGCTGCGAATTGGATGGTGGAATCACCTTCGATAGCGGCCATGCCGCCATTACGTATATGCAGACCGATCCCTTTGTCAGCATTGATATTGATATTGCTGTCGACCAGAGTAAATTTAGGCGCACCCTTATCCACAGCGCCTTCTTTGCTGTAAGAACCATCAACAAAAGCACCATAGGTAACGCCGTCGCCCACAGAATTTAAATTGATGTCATTGTTCAAAGTAACATCGGCATAATTTCTTACTTCTATGCCTGTTCCGCCAACGTCGTTCAACGTTATCTTGCTGTTGATTTCCAGAGGATTATTTTGATAATCAGTGATATTTTCAACCAAAATCGCCGTATTATTATTGGTTCTGTCCAGTCCGCCCAAATCGTTCTCATTGTTTAAAATGATCTCGGCACTCTGATAATCCTTATAATCTGCATCGCCGGTGATACGGATACCAACAACATCTACCTGACTGCCTGCAAGATAGATAGTACCTGCATTTTCAAAGGAGCCGTTTTCGATATTGATACCTGTATAAGGCCGGCTGTTGCCACTGACTATATTAGAGCCGCTGGCCTTTGGCGTTGCCGGGTCATCCCACTGGTCCTTATTGGCATAGCCAATATAGATATTGGAATCAGCGCCGCCGAACATAGCCGGAACCACTGCTGACAGCCCACCACCGTTTTGCCGCTGCCGATGATATCACTGCTGTTATTAACCTGCGCCCCCTTACTGACGCTGACGCTGCCGTTGATAGTACCGGCGTTAAGGATCTCAGAATCCGCACCCGAGAAAGCCACGTTACCATGGATAACTGCCGCATCATCATTATCCAGCGTACTGTCGCTGCCGCTGACGTTGCCGCTGATGACACCCTTATTGGTCACAGCACTCTTTTCGGCGCTGACATAGCCATTGATCTTATTATAATTGTTCAAAACGCCATTTTTAATCGTAGTATTGGCAATAGTACCTTTATTTTCGATTGTACCGGTATTGATAATGATGGCGTTTTCAACTTTTCCTGTCGTACTGATGTTGACGTCCATATTCACAGCATTAACAGCATTAGAATTAGAGCCTTTGATGGTTCCGTCGATGTTTAGAGTATTTCTGCCGCCGGTACCGGAATCAGCAAAGTTGCCTTTGATCACTGTGCCGCCACTGTTGGTAGCATCAATAACCACACCTTCTTTGACATTAATAACCGAATTGGAATCATGGATGCCTACAAAATAGTTGTTCTGAGTACCTGCAAGACCAATATCACCGGCTTTGATCGCTGCGTCTTCTATCTCCTGCAGCTGATTCTCATCCCAGTTGTAGGTATAGCTGGCGTCCGTCCCCCTGCTCACCGAGTACATCTTCCCTGCCCACTGATCATAATAGGCCTGTACCTGCTCCTGATTCAGCAAACGGACTTCTTCATCAGACTGGATGTACTTGATCAGTGCGTCGTTATAGGCATTAGCGCTGGCAGCATCAATAATATCAAAAGTGCCGAAGGGCGTAGTAAGATGCCCGCCCCAGGTCACTTCACCCTTGATAAGATTGGAGGAAAACTGCTTATTAGCCTCTCGATCGAATAATTTACCCGTATCGTTATTGCCGCCTGTTTTATAAGAAATCGACGTATTAAAATTAAGCTCCGCGCTGTCTTTGACCTCAAAGACACCAGAACCATTTTTAGAAATAGCGTGCAGATCATAAACCGCATTGTCGTTACCATCCACATTTAAAACAGTGCTGCCGCCGCTTACTTCTACCACGTGCATATCATTATGCTGCTTCTGGTCTGCTACGGGCTTATCATAATTGATGTAAATATCGCCATCCGGCAAGCCCAGATCATTTTCGGAATAAACAATATTCTTTTTAATATCTATATGCAGCTCTTTCCCGGAGATAGCATCTTTATAAGACGCTTGCTGTTCAGAATAATACAAAACCTGACTGGATTGGTTTACAAAGATGTTCTTAACATCGTCAACCGACATTACCAGCTTATTACCCGGGTCATTACAGACATTTACCAAAGCCGTTTCTTTAAGCTCCAGTGCCGCTTTAGCCGCATCTCGGGCAGCTTCGGTCTCAGGCGAGCGTTCTCTGTCATATGCTGCTGCGGCGGCTTGATAAGCATCATCGGCGCTTTTATATTCTGTATATGCCTCCTGATATATAGAAGCAAACAGGTCTACTATCTTGTCCCCCGATTGATACGTCCCACGCTCTACCGTATTGCCGGTCTCAACACCAGCAAATCCGCCTGCTGTAAGATCCAGGCTGTTAGTCCCGCCGGTAATACTCACTGCCATATCGCCATTACCATCAGGTATG
>ENA-OQDW01000417-OQDW01000417.1-human-gut-metagenome-genome-assembly--contig:-NODE-417-length-17923-cov-1.809452_pt1 | contig 17923 bp, 17 predicted proteins | sample MGYA00242784_ERZ504613 | MGnify/ENA primary metagenome ERZ504613 (study PRJEB26092, sample SAMD00036330) | human gut metagenome | host: Homo sapiens | study: EMG produced TPA metagenomics assembly of... | reverse complement strand
TTTGAAGGAATGTATGATAAGGAGACAATCTTCAAATGGCTGAAACCTTCTATTGGAGATTTTTTGCACAGCAGTTTAAACGTCCCTGTCTTCCGGATGGCCCGAAGGTGGGAAGCGTTGCGGTTTCACCGAGAGGTGATCTGAGAATGCCAAGTGATGCAAGTGTAGGAGTATGGCTGGAGCAGCTTGAAAATATGGATATTTAGAATCGCATAGCGGAGTGGATGATTCTATCCGCGTGATTTTGCATGGTGAAGCGGAGAACGATCAGTTGTTCTCCGCTTTTTTCAGTGCTGTTTCAATTGCATTCAAAAGAATCATGGAGGTATATTTCTGATCTTCGGAATATTGGATATTTTCCAGCGACTGGGAGGTATAGATCTGGCTGGCCAGTGATTCCAGAGCCGGTTCCATGAGAGGAAACATGGCTGCGGTGCTTTCACTTAAATTTACCAGACGGATGGAAGTTACCCTGTCAGAGTCAACAGTTACTTCCAGGTCAAAGGTGTTTTCATTCAGGTCGATGGAGGAAGTATAAATTCCCGGTTTGTACAGGCTTTTGGCATCGGCTGAGGCACTTTTCTGACCGGGTCCAAACATGAAAAAAGTACAATAGCCAGGATGACAGCAAGAAGAAGGAAAATGCCGGTGTATATAACTTCCTTCATATGTAGGACTATGATTTTTGTTTTTGCACTCATGGTACACGCCTCCTGGATGGTTTTGTATATTCTATTACAGAAGTGCTTAAATTATGATATACTGAAACAACGAATGTGAGTAACCGACAGTAAGGAGAGAAGAATGTCATTACAGTTTATTATCGGCAGTTCCGGTGCCGGAAAGTCTTATTTTGCATATGAGAGAGTAATCCGGGAGTCCATGGAACATCCGGAGAGAAATTACTATATTATTGTTCCGGAGCAGTTTACCATGCAGACACAGAAGACGCTGGTGGAAATGCACCCGGGAAAAGGAATCCTGAATATTGACATCCTGAGCTTTGAGCGTCTTGCGTACCGTGTATTTGAAGAAACCGGCGGAGATAACAGAAAGGTTCTGGAAGATACGGGAAAAAGCATGGTGCTGCAGAAAATGGTGCAGCAGCACAGAAAGGAACTTGCCTATCTGGGAAGTCAGATGAATAAGCCGGGATATCTGGATGAGGTGAAGTCTCTGGTATCAGAATTTATGCAGTATGATATCAGAGAAGAGAATCTGGCAGAAATGAAAGAAAAGGCCAAAGATCAGCCATTACTTGAAATGAAGCTTAAGGATGTGGGAATCCTTTATCAGTCATTCAGGGAATTCCTGAAGGGGCATTATATGACAGGGGAAGAGGTGATGGATGTCCTGCTTAAACAGCTTCCTTTTTCCGAGAAACTTAAGGGAGCGGAATTTCTCTTTGATGGATTTACCGGATTCACGCCAATTCAGGTCAATGTGCTCAGGGAACTTTTGGTCATTGCTGACCGCATAAGTGTTACTGTGACTATGGACGAACGGGAGGATGCTTTTCTCCGGGAAAACCTTATCAGCTTTTCTTTATGAGCAAGCAGATGATACGGACACTTGCAGGGCTGACCAGAGATCTGGAGGATCCAGTGTATCTGAAACCATCCGGACAGTCCCGGTTTGCACAGGCACCTGCCTTACAGTTTCTGGAGAAAAATATCTTCCGCTACAGAAAGGGCGTGTATGCCGAAGAACAGCAGGAGATAAAAATATTTACTGCGCCATCCCCCTTGGAAGAAATGCGGAAAGCTGCCAGAAGGATGTCAGAACTTGTGCGTACCTGCGGATACCGCTATGGTGAGATTGCGGTGATCACAGGAAATTTGGAAGAATATGCAAGACTTGCAGCACAGGTATTTGAGGAGGCAGATATTCCATATTTTATTGACGAGAAGCATTCGGTAATGATGAATCCTTTTGTGGAGTATCTGCGCGCTGCCATGGAGATGGCGGTACAGGGATTTCCTTATGAGAGTGTTTTCCGTTATCTCAGATGCGGGATGTCAGAAGTTACCAGAGAACAGGCTGATAAGCTGGAGAATTACGTGCTGGCGCTGGGAATCCGGGGATATAAGAAATGGTCTGAAAAATGGGTTCGTGTGTACAGAGGAATGGAAGCGGAGAAGATACAGGAACTGAATGAGATCAGAGAAATCTTTGCGGAAGAAGTAAGGGAACTTGCACAGGGATTTGGTTCCGGGAAGAGGACAGTGGAAGAGTACTGCCGGATTCTCTATGAGTTTATCCAAAAAAGCAATGTCTGGCAGAAACTGAAACGACAGGAGCGAAAGTTTAAAGAGTCAGGCGATAAAGCAATGGAAAAAGAATATAACCAGATTTATGGAATTGTGATGGACCTGCTGGATAAGATGGTTGAGATTCTTGGCGAAGAAACGGTAAACAGACAGGAGTTCCGACAGCTTCTGGAATCGGGACTTTCTCAGGCAAAAGTAGCGCTGATTCCGCCGAGCATAGATCAGGTAATGGTGGGTGATATGGAACGATCCCGTTTAAAGGAGATTAAGGCGTTGTTCTTTGTTGGCGTGAATGAGGGAAATATCCCAAAGAGCACACAGACAGGCGGAATCTTATCAGAGCTTGACAGGGATTTCTTCCAGGAGCAGGGAGTGGAACTGGCACCGGGGCCTAAAGAACTGATGAATATGCAGAGGTTTTATCTGTATCTGAATATGACGAAACCGGGAGAAAAGCTGATCCTCTCCTATAGTGATACCAATGCAAAAGGAGAAGGCATAAGTCCGGCATATCTGATCGGGAGTATACGCAGTCTGTATCCGAAGCTGGAAATTGAAAATTCTTATTGTTATCCGGAAAATCCGGAAGCTGGGATTGATCTGTTTCTGGAGAAGCTGGTACAGGAGACAGAGAAAGAACATGAGGATATTCTGGAGCAGGCAGATGAGACGGATGCAATGTTTGGAGAGCTTTACAGCTGGTATCTGCGGAATCCGGAATACAGAAGCAGAGTACAGAAGCTGGTACAGTCGCTTTTGCCGGAAAACCAGAGGACATTATCAGCCAGAGTGTGGCGAAGGCATTATACGGAGAGGTTTCACCTTACAGTGCTACCAGACTGGAACGTTTTGCAGCCTGTGCATTTGCACATTTCCTTCAGTATGGAATGAAGCTTACCGAGCGTGTGGAATATGAGTTTAAACCTATGGATATGGGAAATGTTATGCATGAAGCACTGGAAAGCTTTGCAGAAGAAGTGCGAAAAAAAGGCATGAAATGGACAGAGCTGACAGAACAGGAACGGAATGAGATTGCGGACCGGTGTCTGGATAATATTGTGGCAGATTATGGAAACACGGTGCTCAAAAGCAGTGCCAGAAATGAATATATGATCGAGAGAACAAGGAGAATCCTCAGAAGGACGGTATGGGCACTTCAGAAACAGCTGGAACAGGGAGAATTTCAGCCAGAAGGCTTTGAGGTAACCTTCGGGGGAGGACGGATTGACAGAGTAGATATTATGGAAGATCAGAATAAGGTGTATGTGAAGGTGATTGATTATAAAACCGGAAATACATCCTTTGACCTGGTTTATCTGTATCATGGCCTGCAGTTACAGCTGATGATCTATCTGGATGGTGCTCTGCGTGTAGAGCAGAAGAAATATCCGGATAAGGAGATTATCCTGCGGGAGTTTTTATTACAATATCAAGATCCTATGATCCAGGAGAAGATAGATGCGGATGTGGAAGCAGTCAGTGCAGGTCTTATGAAAGAACTGAAGATGAATGGGCTGGTTCAGGCAGATCCGGAGCTTGTGTACAGGATGGACAGCAGTCTTGGCTCCATTCCTGTCGCATTTAATAAGGACGGAAGCTTTCGCAAAAATTCTTCTGTGGCAGACAGAACACAGTTCGCAGTGCTTGGACGGTATGTAAGGACGAAGATTGAGAAGATAAGAAGTTCTATTCTGGAAGGAGATGCAGAGGTTTCTCCCTATGAGCTCGGAAAAAAGAATGCGTGTACTTATTGTCCGTATATGACGGTATGCGGATTTGACCGCAGGCTGTCAGGATATGAATTCCGCAGACTGAAAAACTTCTCTGATGAGGAATTATGGAAAGTATTTGACAGGGAGGCAGAATAAGATGGGCGTACAGTGGACAAAGGAGCAGCAGGAGGTTATACGGCTGCGGGACAGAAATATTCTGGTCAGTGCGGCAGCCGGGTCCGGAAAAACGGCAGTCTGGTAGAACGTATCCTGAGTAAGATAACAGATAAAGAACACCCTGTGGATATTGACAGACTGCTGATCATGACATTTACAAGAGCGGCAGCAGGTGAAATGAAAGAGAGGATCTCGTCAGCTATTGAAAAAGCACTCTGTGAGGATCCCGATAATGAGCATCTGCAGAGACAGACAACCCTGCTTCATACTGCACAGATTACAACTATTGATGGTTTCTGTGCCTATATTATCCGGAATTACTTTCATCTGATCGGACTGGATCCGGGATATCGGACGGCAGATGAGGGGGAACTGAAGCTTCTGCGAGGAGATGTTGTGAAAGCACTGCTTGAAGAATATTATGCCAAAAAAGATGAAAAGTTTCAGAAATTCGTGGAATGCTTTGCAACAGGAAAGTCAGATGAAAATCTGGGAAACCTGATACAGAAATTATATGAAATGGCTATGAGCAATCCTTTTCCGCAGGAATGGCTGTCCGGGTGTATGGATGATTACAGGATTGATTCCCTGGAAGAGTTAAGAGAGACTGAGTGGATGAGGATGCTCTGGGATGCAGTGAAGGATGAACTGCAGGAAGCGAAGCTTCTGGTGCAGGAGGCTCGAAGAATCTGCTCAGAGCCGGATGGTCCGTATCTGTATGATGAGGCACTGAGCAGTGATCTGCTTCTTATAAGAAGTCTGCAGGAGCTGGCAGAGAAAAGAGATTATAATGGAACTGCAGAAATACTTATGAAACCCTCATTTGCCCGGCTGAGCACAAAGAAGGCTGCGGATGTAGATGAACAGAAGAAGCAGAGAGTGAAAGATCTTCGGGATGAGGAAAAGGGGATTCTGAAGGAACTGGGGCAGCGATATTTCCAGAGTGCAGAGAAAGAACTTCTGGAAGTGATCAGATATATCAGAGGCCCAATAGAGATGTTAGTTGAGTTGACGGCACGATTTAAAAAACAGTTCGGAGAGGCGAAGAGAGAAAAGAATATTCTGGATTTTACGGATATGGAACATTTTGCCCTGCAGATACTGATGACGAAAGAAGGGGAAGAAATCCATATGTCTCAGGCTGCGAGAGAGCTTTCCGCAAAGTATGATGAAGTCCTGGTGGATGAATATCAGGACAGTAACTTAGTGCAGGAGCTTCTGACAACAGCAGTATCCGGGTGGATCAACCAGAAGAAAAATATCTTCATGGTAGGAGATGTAAAGCAGAGTATCTATCGTTTCCGTCTGGCAAGGCCGGAGCTTTTCATGGAAAAATATAAAAGCTATTCCACAGAAGAAGCACAGGAGCAGAGAATTGACCTGCACAAAAATTTCCGGAGCAGGGAACAGGTTCTGGAAAGTGTAAACTTTATTTTCCGGCAGATCATGGGGGAAGACCTGGGAGGGATTACCTATGACAAAGATGCAGCCCTTTATCCCGGAGCTTCTTTTCCGGAAGGAGAATCTGAGGAATTTGTAAAGACAGAGGTTCTTCTGGTCGAGAGAGACGGAGAAGAACTGTCTGATGTACAGGACTATGAAGACGCAGGTGCATCGGGAAACCGCAGGGAAATGGAAAATCAGACCGGGCAGGAACTGGAGGCGCTGGCCATTGCACAGAGAATTAAAGAAATTGTGGGAAAAGAACAGATCGTAGATAAAGAGACGAAGGAATACCGGCCTGTGGAATACGGGGATATTGTAATCCTGCTGCGCACTGCCTATGGATGGGCAGAAACCTTCAGGGAAGTGCTGGCATCTCAGGGGATTCCCGTATATTGTACATCAAGAACCGGATATTTCTCTGCAACCGAGATTGTGACTGTATTGAATTATCTGAAGGTGTGTGACAATCCGCTGCAGGATATTCCGCTTATGGGAGTGCTTCGTTCACCAATCGTCGGATGCACTTCACAGGAACTGGCAGAGCTTAGAATACAGTATCCTGATGGTCTGCTCTATGAGAGTGTTTCGGCATATGCAGGAGAAAATGAAATCCCCGAAAAAGAACTGGATCCGGATAAGCTGAAATCTGAATTGTTAAACAGTAATCTGCGAACAGATGAAAAGAACTCTCTGAATATTAAATTAAAAGGATTTCTGAGTCTCCTTGAAAAGGTAAGAAATATGGCTACATATACGCCGGTCCACGAATTGATCCTTTATGTGCTGAAAGAAACCGGGTATGGAGATTATGCAAGGGCACTTCCGGGAGGGGAGCAGCGTTTTGCAAATCTGACCATGCTTGTGGAGAAAGCTATGGACTACGAGAAGACAAGCTACAGGGGTCTGTTTAACTTTGTTCGTTATATCGAACAGCTACAGGCATATCAGGTAGACTATGGAGAAGTCAATCTGACGGGAGCGGGCAATACCGCAGTGGAGATCATGACGATCCACAAGAGTAAGGGACTTGAATTTCCGGTAGTATTTGTGGCCGGTATGGGAAAACAGTTTAATTTTCAGGATATGAATGCAGGTCTTTTGCTTCATCCGGAACTGGGAATAGGGGCTGATGCTATCATACCGGAGAAACGGGTGATCGCATCTTCGCTGAATAAGCAGGTGATCAGAAGACAGCTTCTGAAAGAGAGTCTGGGAGAGGAACTGAGGGTACTTTACGTTGCCATGACAAGAGCAAAAGAGAAACTGATCCTTACAGGAACAGTCGGAAAGCTGGAAAAGCAGATGCTGTCGCTGTCGCGTTTCCTGGATGAGGAAGAAGAACTGCTCCCACTGGGAACCAGAATGAAAGCAAAGAATTACTGGGCTTTTGTACTGCCTGCACTGGTGCGGCATCGGGCCATGAGTGAACTTCTGTGGGAATATGGAATCCTCATGAAGAAACAGCCGGGGATTTACGATGATATCTCTGAGTTTGTGATAAAAAAGATCACTGTCCGTCAGATGACAGAAAAAGCAGTTCTCATCCAGGCAGGAAACCAGATGCAGGAGGAATATCTGAAGAACTGGGATGAAAATAAAGTGTATGATGAGGCTGTGAAGGAAGAGATAGAGAAGAGATTTTCCTTTGTATATCCGTATAAATATCTGGAAGATATTCCGGTTAAAGTCAGTGTTTCGGATCTGAAAAAGAGAAGCTGGCATGATGAAAGTGAACTGGAAGAGAATATCAGTGTGTCTGCCGAAGAGCAGGAGGAAGAACAGGAAGCGCCGGTTCCTGCATTTATGGCAGAGAAGCAGGAAGAGTATAAGGGGGCTGCCAGAGGTACTGCTTATCACAGAGTAATGGAATGTCTGGATTATGCAGAAGCAGATACAGAGGAACAGCTTCGGGCTCAGTTAAAGAGACTTCTGGAGAGCCAGAAAATGACAGAGCAGGAAGCGGAATGTATTCGGATCCGGGATATCAGGAGATTTGTGGAGTCCAGACTGGGGCAGAGAATGAAGAAGGCTGCCATGAAAAAACATCTTTACAGAGAACAGCCTTTTGTGATCCAGAGAAGTGCTTCTATGCTCGATGATGGTTGGAAGAACGAAACAGTGCTGGTGCAGGGAATTATCGATGCCTATTTTATGGAAGAGGAAGAGATTGTTCTTGTGGACTATAAAACGGATAGAGTGAGGAGAGGACAGGAACAGAAGCTGATCGATCTGTATCATGTGCAGCTTGAGGATTATGCCCGGGCATTGGAGCGGATGACAGGGAAAAAAGTGAAGGAGAAGATTATTTATTCGTTTACATTGCAGAAAGAGATATTGCTGTAAGCGGAATAAAAATTTATTATTATGAATTCAAATATCCGCAGGGATAAGCGCGTGTTATACGCGCCACCCTGCCGGATATTTGTTTTTCAGGATCTGGTTGACCAGTTTGCCGAAGCCAATGGGATATCCATCTGCACAGAGGAGATGCCAGCCTTTTTTGTGAGCTGCTTCTTCGGGTTCGATATTTAAGGTTTCACCCTTTAAATATCTGGTGATCCTTTCGTCAGAAGCGGAGAGAGAGATGACTGCTTCTGCTTCATCTTTGCGGATCGCCAGTGCAAGTGGCTGAGACGGCTCGAAGCGGTTTTTCTTCAGGTCACCGAGATAGAGACCGTTTCTTAAGAAGGTGATGCCGCGGAAGTTGTGGGCAACCGGGGGAAGATAGTAGGCTTTATCACCGCGGATTTCCACACGTTCCCAGTCAAACGGCTGGCCACAGAGAGTTTTCAGACCGATTTCGTTCAGAAATTCCTCAATCAATGGAAATGCGTTTTTGTCCGGTTTTGTGTGAGGACGGGAGCTTTCCTTGATTGCCTGTCCTTTTTTACGGAAGAGCGCAAGGAAGTGTCCCTCTCCGTTCATTTTGTGTGGGAAAATCCGGATGCATTTGGTAAGCTCAGGATTTCCGTTTCCCCATTCAGGAACTCCATGGGAGAAGCCTTCATAATCTTCCATTTCTGCCAGTTCCATGTCAGGACGGTTTTCCAGAAGCCAGGAAACAGTTTGTTCGTCTTCTGCAGGCGCGAATGTGCATGTAGAGTAAAGCATCAGTCCGTCGGGACGGAGCATATCGGCTGCCTGGAGGATAAGCTCTTTCTGGATTTCGGAAAGCTCCATGGATTTTTCGGGAGTCCAGTCTTTGGCAAGGGCTTCTTCTTTACGGAACATTCCTTCTCCGGAGCATGGAGCATCCAGGATGATCTTATCGAAGAATTCGGGGAATGCTTTGGTTAACTTTGCAGGTGTTTCGTTTGCTACGAAGACATTTGGGATGCCGAAGAGTTCCAGGTTGCGAAGGAGGGCTCTGGCGCGGGAAGTGCTGATATCGTTTGCTACCAGAAGTCCCTGTCCCTGAAGTGCTGCGCCTGCTGCAGTTGCCTTGCCGCCCGGGGCTGCGCAGAGGTCCAGGACTCTGTCACCCGGCTCGATGGGGATGCGGGAGGCGGGGGTCATGGCGCTGGGTTCCTGAAGGTAGTAGAGGCCGGCCTGGTAGTATGGGCATCTGGAAGGACGGATGTCTTCATCGTAGAAGTAGCCGTTTTTGATCCATGGGATCTGACGGGTTGGGAATGGAGACAGGTTTTCGAAGTTTTCGCAGGTGATTTTGGAGGTGTTTATGCGCAGGCCGTAGGTTCGGGGGGCATCGAAGCTGGAGATGAAAGCCGGGTATTCGTCGCCGAGCATTTCCTCCATTCGGGAGAGGAATGCGGGGTGGAGGGGTGTTGTATTTTCGTTCATAATGGGTTGGTTTCCTTTGCTGTAGTTTTTGATTGGTGGGTGGGGACGCGCAGGAAAATATATCTGTCTGAGTGCGGTTTCGGCATCTAAGATCTTCTAAGTCGGTAAAAATCTGCTAAAAGCATGGAGAAAAATGCAAAACTCGCTCCGCTGCAGGCTTCGCTCAGACAGGTTGCGATTTTTCTCCATAACGCAGATTTCTACCGGCTAAGAAGATCTAAGATGCCTGCAAATGCACTCAGACAGATATATTTTCCTGCGCTGTTTACTGAAAATGACTGTAGTATAACGTGAGGTTTATGGAATATTAAGTTTATGAAATATTATAGCAATTCCATAAAATAATGCAATCAAGACAGTTCAGCAGGACTTCACGCTATGATGGACTGGATTGTTTGCAGTAATTTATGAAATAAGAAATTGATATGTAACAATACTTTCAAATGCATTATTTATGAAGATTGCTATAGTAAACCGGAAGACGTTAAGGAGGTATTTTCGGTAAAGGTATCAATATGATTATAAAGTATAAATGATTTTTGCTAAATAGTATTGACAAAATCATATTATACATCATATAATATCGTTAACAAAACAATATTGATGTTCTGTATAGTATGTGAACAGGATGGAATAAATGTATCAGATGTGAAATGGCGTTTACCTTTGGTATAGTCTGGAGCATTTTTCAGACACGCTCTAAGGCTGGATTGCAGAGATGATGCTGTCTGTACAGAACATAATTGAAACGAGGGAGTGAGCATATGGTTTTTAATACGGGTGCTGCGCTTCTGGATGCGGTTGTTCTGGCGGTTGTTTCTAAGGAGAAGGAAGGGACTTACGGGTATAAGATCACGCAGGATGTGCGTGGAGTTCTGGATGTTTCGGAGTCTACTTTGTATCCGGTGCTCAGGAGGTTGCAGAAGGATGATTGTCTGGAGGTTTACGATATGGCGTATGCAGGGCGTAACCGGCGTTATTATAAGCTGACGGACAGAGGTGCTGCGCAGCTGGAGTTTTATAAAGCTGAATGGAAAATTTATGCATCCAAGATAAGCGGGATGTTTGAGGGAGGAATAGGATGATGGACAGGGCGCAGTTTATGCAGGCGCTGGAGAAGCTGCTTGCTGATATTTCCGAGACAGAGAGGCAGGATGCCCTTGATTTTTATAATAGTTATTTCGATGATGCAGGAGCTGAGAATGAAGCTTCGGTGCTCAGGGAACTTGGAAGTCCAGAGAAGGTTGCAGCGATCATTAAGGCGGATCTGAAAGGTTCGGCAGGAGGCTATGAGTATGGAGAATATACGGAGCATGGCTATGAGGATGTCCGGACTAAAGAGAGAGGACAGATGCCTGAGAAATATGGAGAAGAGTCGGGAACAGGGAAGCGTTTTTTCAGAAAGGGGAATCAGGCGGTGCTGATCCTTGCGGTGATCCTGCTGGTTTTTATTTCTCCTTTTATTAAGGGGGCTGTTGGTGGGATTCTGACATTTGCAGTTGGAATCTTACTGCTTCCGTTCTGGCTGATCGTTGGATTGGGCATAGGTGCTGTGGTTTTACTGGTTGGCGGAATCGCAGCTGTTGTGGCTGGAGCAGGGCTTTTGGCTGTAATGACCGGAACCGGGATCCTGACGATAGGAATTGGATGTCTGATGATTGCTCTGGCAATCCTTATGATGTTAGGACTGATCAGCATCGCAGTACACATTGTGCCGAAATGGTTTCGGAAGATTACTGACTTTTTTAACAGGTTGCTTTACAGAAAGAGAAAGGAGGAGGTTAAATGAAGAAGTTTACAAAAGGAATGTTGATTGCAGCGGGGATTTTTGGTGCTGTGGGAATCGGGCTGACAGCTGCCGGTGGTGTTATGGGAGCCAGTATGTCGGAACTGACAGGGGTGGAAAGCCTGAAAAGGGTGCTTCTGGTGGCAGATGGGGATTATGATTATGATGACAGCGATGATTATGATGACGATGATGATTATGACGACAGTGGTGATTATGATGACAGCGATGACTATGACAGCGATGATTATGACGACAGCGACGACTGTGACGACAGTGAGGATTATGCCCGCGCTGTTGATGAGGATGAGGAAGATGGCACTGTATATCAGCTGAAGTATCAGCCCGCAAAGCTGGATATAGAGCTGAAGTACGATGATCTGATCCTGGAAGAGGGTGACAGTTTCTGTGTCAGAGTTTATGATGACAGTGGGAAGAATGTGACAGTGAAGGAGAGTTCAGATACTCTTAAGGTCAAAAGCACAAAAAAACTGTCTAAGAACAGAAAGGTGTGTATTTCTTATCCGGAAGATGTTAAGCTTCAGGAGCTGGAGATTGAGATGGGTGCAGGTACTGTTTATCTGAACAGAGATATTGAGACAGAGAAGCTGAGTGTGGAGATGGGAGCCGGGGAATTTGAAAGTAAGAATCCGGTGACTGCAAGGGAGGCAGATCTGGAAATCGGAACCGGAAGTATGACATTTGCAGATCTGAGCGCCAGGAAGACAGATGGAGAATGTGTCTGGGTGAACTGGATCTGACACTGACCGGTACGCAGGAGGATTATAATTATGATCTGGAATGTGGAGTGGGAAATCTGGATGTAGGTTCTGATTCCTACAGTGGACTTGGACGGGAGAAAACCATTTCCAATAAAGGCGCAGACAGGAAACTGGATCTGGAGTGCGGTATGGGAAATATATCAGTAGATTTCTCCGGGAAAGAACACAGAGATTTGCAGATATCCTGAAGAGCATATACTCTGACGTGCAGAAATAAAAGTAGTATTTAACCGAAATCAGGAAGTTATTCGGTGTAGAGTAAGTAGCGAAGCGGATGATTTTATCTGCTTGACTAATCTGGGTTTAAGGAGGAAATGGAACATGGGTGACAAACGTTTATACAAATCATCAGAAAACAGTATGCTTTGCGGTGTATGTGGAGGAATCGCAGAATATTTTGATATTGACCCTACGCTGGTGCGTCTGGCATGGGTGATCCTTACCTGCTTTGGAGGTGCGGGAATCTGGGCATATATCATTGCGGCAATTATTATTCCTAAAAGATAACAGAATCCAATCTGCAATAGACAGAAGTTTAACCGAATCAGGCAGGCAGCGAAGCGGATTGCGAATATCCGTTTGAATGAAATACAGTATAAAAATTAAGAAAACAGCCCATACTCCAAAGAAAAGGAGTGTGGGCTGTTTTGGATAAAGAGAAGGAAATAAAAGCTTATCTTGATGGAGAATTATTGCCGGAGGTCAGAATGAAGTATGAAATTGCAGAGGAAATGGGACTGCTGGACAGAGTATTGAGTGATGGATGGAAAAGTCTGTCTGCAAAAGAGACCGGAAGGATCGGAGGATTGATGACGAAACGAAAAAAAGAGAAACTGAAAAAATAAATGAATGATATGGGAATAAACATATAACGGAATAAACTTGTTCTCCGGGCGATGATGCTGTAAAATTAGAGCAAGTAGCGAAGTGGATAATTTTATCTGCTATAAATATGGGAGGACAATAAAATGAAGTTAGGTATTCTGGGAGCAGGAGGCATTGCTTCTACTATGGCGAAAACAGTGGCAGGAATGAAAGATGTGGAGGCGTATGCGGTTGCTGCCCGTGATCTGGAACGTGCCCAGGTATTTGCACAGAAATATGAAGTAAAAAAAGTATATGGATCCTATGAGGAAATGCTGGCAGATGATGAGGTTGAACTGGTTTATATCGCAACCCCTCATTCACACCATTATCTGCATGCAAAGATGTGTCTGGAAGCGGGAAAGCATGTGCTTTGTGAAAAGGCATTTACTGTAAATGCAGAGCAGGCACAAAAATTATTTGACCTTGCAAAAGAGAAAAAGCTTCTGATCACAGAAGCAATCTGGACAAGATATATGCCGTCCAGAAAGTTGATCAACGATATTATTGAAAGTGGTGTGATCGGAGAAGTTACGGCAGTTACCGCGAATCTCAGCTATACAGTAAGTCATGTGGAACGTATCCGTAAACCGGAGCTTGCAGGAGGTGCTCTTCTGGATGTAGGCGTATATCCAATCAATTTTGCCTCCATGGTGCTTGGCGATAAGGTAAAGGATGTAAAGGCTACTGCAATCTTTCAGAATGGAGTGGATATTCTGGACAGCATTGCCATGGTGTTTGAGGGAGACCGCATGGCAACCCTTCAGTGTGGAGCAAGAGAAATCTCAGACAGAATGGGAAGTATTTTCGGAACCAGAGGATATATGCAGGTGCAGAATATCAATAATCCGGAAAAGATTACAGTGTTTGATACCGAACATAAAGAAGTGGCTTCTTATGTTGTGCCGGAACAGATCTCAGGATATGAATATGAGGTAGAATCCTGCATGAAAGCAATTCATGAGGGAAAAACGGAGTGTCCGGAAATGCCTCATGCGGAAACAACAAGGATCATGAAAATCATGGACGACATCCGTAAATCCTGGAATTATGAGATTCCCTGTATCGAATAAAAAGTGTGGAATAATCTTATAAAAAGACCAGTAATGTTTTTGACATATACCCGAAACATTACTGGCTTTTCTGATATTCATGACCATTATACAACATGTCATTCCGTAATTACAGAAACATTCCCGTCCAGTGGTATATTAATATTAATTAGGTAAATTGATACTTTTATATTTTATTATCTGGAGGAGAAGAATGAAAAGTAATTACAAAATTTTTACAGCAGTTTTTTTATCGGCAATTATGACAGCAGCAGCTCCGTTAACAGTATGTGGGGCGGAAGTTTTTTCGGCGGGAGAATCTTTCAGTGATGGAACGGGGAGTATTCCTGCCATATTGACAGATATGGTTCTGCCGGGTGGAGAGATTGGAACGGAATATCAGGTACAGCTTGAAGCTGATACAGATGTGAGCTGGAGTCTGGAGGAGGGAAGCGAGCTTCCGGCGGGACTTACGTTGTCTTCCGGGGGAGTGATCAGCGGAACACCGCAGAAGGAAGGGAGTTTCAGCTTTACTGTACAGGCGGACAATGGTATTGGAGTTTCTTCACAGGAACTGAGCTTTATGTTGCACAGCGTGAGCAGGAACCTGTTATAAAGCAGTATGAGCTGACATCAGGTACTGCTTTGATCGATCTGGGAATTCATGCAGAGGGAGAACAGTCACGTAAGCGGTTATTTCTTTATTAATGCAGGAACAGACTCGCTTCATCTCTCTGATTTTCCGCAGAGCAGATATTTTGATTTTTCCTACGCACCGATTTTCGATACAAATACGGATGAAGAAATGCAGCCCGGAAGTTGTGCGGCTGTGGACATTGATGATAAGAAGGATCTGCCTGCCGGAAATTATGAAGAGACAGTGACATTTGAGACAAAAGAGGGTGCTTCCTGTAAGGTTACTCTGAAAGTAATTGTGGGAGCTTCCTCTGAAAAAGATTATGAGCTGAGTATAGAAACAGGTACAGAAGAAGAATTTACAGAAAGCGATTTCTATGACCCGGAATTTCGTGTGGAGAAGTATGTAGTGTCAGAAATTCAGGAAAAAAGGAAACCAGAATACGGTAGATACTTCAGGTCTTAAGAACTTTGAAGTAGATGACCAGATGGCAAAGTGGACAGAAGATTATGAGGAACAGGATTCCAAAAAGCTGCTGAAACCGGGAGAAACGCTTTATTTTTATATATTGCCGAAGCAGGAATACGGAATTTATGATGAAACGTTTGCATTTCTCGCAGATGACGGAAGCAGATATCCTCTTCATGTTACAATGAACAGAGAGAAGAATCCGACAGAAAAGAAGCAGCTGGAAATTACTGAAAAGTCTGCCGGGGGTTTTCCGACAATGCAGTGGGGCTATAAGACACTTCCGGAAGCAAAGACATATATTCTGAAAAATGTTACTGATACAGATATGAAGCTGTCTTTTAACCGTAGTAAAGAATGTAGTGTGTTATTATCTGGAAATGCTTATCTGGCACCTGGGGAGAGCACAGAACTGAGACTCTGGCCCAAACTGGGGCTTTCGGTGGGAAAATATAGTTTTCAGGTGACTGTGACTGCGAAAACAGTGGCAGGAGAACACCTGACAACGCAGAATCTGTATAATTCTTTTATTGTAGGAGACCGGACTTATCAGGGACTGGCAGATGCTGTTGAGCCTGTGACCGGAATTACCAATGGTGCAGAAAAAACAGCTGATTGGCTTTGCATCTGCTAGATTGGCTGGAAGTTTATGGTGCGAGGTGGATGGAAAGAAAACAACATTTTCTGCATCTGTGAAGTGGGATGTGGAGGATTGTGTGTATGATCCGAAAAGCAAGGCAGCTCAAAGTTTTACAGTGACCGGTCATCTGGAACTGAATGAAGATGAAAATAATGAAGGACTGGACACTGCTGTGCAGATAATGGTACAGGTGGATGCATATCAGACATTAAACAGACCGGTTATTGACTTATTGAGAACCGGAGTGAGAACAAATTATGCAATGCTTTATCTGAGAGATCTTTCCAATGAAGCAGACGGCTATCAGTTTGTGACAGCCAAATCTCAGAAGGATCTGAAAAAGGGGAATTATACTGCGCAGACAAAAATTACAAATTCTGAACTGAATCAATATCCTGAGCTGAAGTATATTCCGGAGGGAACACATAGTCTTTATTGCAGGGCATACAAAGAGAACAGCAGCCATGTTATGGAATATGGGGAATGGTCAGACGGGGTTCCGGTTACGGTAAAGGTAAAGACTCCGGACGCACCTGTGGTTCAGAAGGTGCAGGTGAAGAAAAATGATGTCAGAATAGTACTTAACAGCAAGGGTGAGGAACCGGACGGTTACGATGTTGTTGCTGCCAGAAGTAAGAACGGAAAAGAACCATCGGATTATATAAAGGTAAAGAGTGGGTATTCCGGAAGCAGTAAAGAGCTTATCTTACGGGGTGTACCGGCAGGAACGTGGTATATTGGCGTACATGCTTATAAATATCTGAATGGGAGCAATACCAAAGTGCTCAGTAAATGGGCAGAGGTCAGGAAGGTAACTGTAAAAACAAGCCTTGTAACAGGAAAACCTGCTGTTAAATCAGCTAAGGTTTCCAGACAGGGAACAAAAAGAAATGTAACGGTGACGTTACTGTTCCAAAGTCCTGTGATGGAACAGACTGGGTACTGGCAAAGAAAGTTTCCAAATCTGATAATGGCAGCTATACTGGTGTAAGCAGTTATGCTTACACAAAGAAAAATCAGACAAAAACCACGGTGGTCTTTAAAAGTGTGAAGCCCGGAGTCTACTACCTTGCAGGACGTGCCTATGTAAAAGGCTATGCAAAAAGTTATACGAAATGGTCGAAAATAAAGAAAATAGTTGTGAAATAAGCACTGTTGCCATTTGTTTCACAGAGATTTCACTTTTAAGAAAAAAGCTCCCGCTTTTACCAGGCGTTTATACATGCTTTTTCCCGTAATACTCAAAATTTACGGTACTGCCAATAAACTTATTATACTCAAATCTTGTCTGAATTTGGAGATAAATAATGTCCTTTTTATGACAGATAAGGGACATATGAGGCATCGAAGTCTGTGAAGTATGTCATAATGAACAGGAAAAGCACATTATGATAAAGGCAGTGACATTTTTAGCAAATGTAGAAAGGACAACAAAATGAAGCAGAAAAAGATTGTAATTATTATGGCAGGGATTTTAGCAGCAGCGGCTGCTATGACTGGCTGTGCGGAACAGAATAAAACAGCGACACAGGTTGATTATACGCAGAATTCACAGGGGAAATCCGAACAGACAAAACAAAAAACAGCAGAAAAATCTCAGCCGGATAAAAAACAGGTAAATAAAAGTACATCCGGTGGAAAAGAAAATTCAAATCAGACTGCGGATAAGAAGACGAAAGTATTTGCCTCATCCAATAATGCGGGCGATGTACAGAATTCAGAGAATGATGCGGATAATACAGATGATTCACAGAATACATACGTGGACAATAATTCATCTGAAAATAATGGCTCAACAGGCGACGGTGGCAATCAAATTGATCAGACAGCAGATCAGGCGATGATATATGACAGTGAGGGAAATGGAAGACTGATTTCTCAGGCTGACGATGGAAACTGGTATGACAGTGACGGAAATTACTATGGAAGCTGGGAAGATATTGAAGATGCTATGGTAAATGAAAATGGTGTCACAGATCAGGATGGCAATAAATATTACTGGACAGCACCTCACGATGCATCAGAAGAGGTCACAGATCCGTATGACCTGTATTCCTGGGATCCGGGAACCAATTCCTATATACCGTTTCAGGCTGCGGAATCTGACTGTAGTCCTATAGGCAGAGGAAACGCTGGTATTATTATGATGAAGACAGCGGCGAATATGTTCCGTGGTAAAAAATAAGAAAACAAAAGAAACAGTTTTGAAATCATTTTGATGGGTTTCAAACTGTTTCTTTTTATATACAAGAAATAGTGAAGGGGCATATCCGGCAGAATCAGTGAAA
>ENA-OQDW01000415-OQDW01000415.1-human-gut-metagenome-genome-assembly--contig:-NODE-415-length-17985-cov-3.543398_pt1 | contig 17985 bp, 17 predicted proteins | sample MGYA00242784_ERZ504613 | MGnify/ENA primary metagenome ERZ504613 (study PRJEB26092, sample SAMD00036330) | human gut metagenome | host: Homo sapiens | study: EMG produced TPA metagenomics assembly of... | reverse complement strand
CGCACAATCTGGAGCGGTGCACCAATCTGCGGGCAGGAGGCGTTTCTTTCTCCATGCGGCGGGCTTTATGCCGCAATGAAATCCAGAATTTTCATATGGTCAAGATAGAAATTACGCAGCCAGTCGGCGTCCCCGCTGAGCAGGCCGCCCATAAAGGCCATGTGGTCGCGGCCTTCCACAACGGGCATCACGTTCCATATGCCGGGCTGGATACTGCCGCTATCGTAATTCATGCCGGGCTCCGAAAGTGGGCGCAGAGCGGAGATGGTGTTGACAAGCCCGTCGTTTTGCCGCCATTCGGCGTTGATCTCCAAGCCGAATGAGGTGGTATAGGCTCCGCCTTCCGGCCGATCAGGAAAGATGGGGCCTTGAATATCGTCTCCATCGAGGAAATGGGCACCCAGTTGCCTTTGCCGTCCGCTTGCGTTGCGCAGGCGGCATAGGAGAAATAATAGATGCCTGGCTGCGCTTTGATCTGGCAATTGAGGTCATATGCGCCGCGCAGCGAGAGGTCGTAGCCGGCATGATCGCGGCTGGAGGTGAAATTCAGCATTTCGGACAGCCGGGCGACGTTGAAGCATAGGAGCCGGGCAAGGTGGTGAGCCCAAACTGGCTCAGCTGAAAGTCATACATCCCGTTGACAACGGGCAGGTTGCCGATTGCTCCCGCCAGCGTTGTAAGCGGCAGGTAGATGGCGCCGGTCGCGTCATCCTCCCGCATGGCGCCATCCATGGTGGTGCCGTTATGAGGCGCGGCCAGCGTGGTCACGCTGTAAATCCAGCTGTCCATTCCTCCACGGAAGAAGGGAGAAACATCCGTTGGGGAGGCATCGATTTCCTCCTGAATGCCTTCACATGCGATCTGTGTGAAAAGCCGCACCGTAGCTCCGCCAAAGCTGTGGCCAAAGAGGTGAATTCTTTTCTCCGGCCCCCAGCCGGAGAAAAGAGGCTGTGCATATGTTTTGCCATAGCGGTCGTGATTATGAGCAGCAGAGTGCGCTGCGCCGTAATCCACCGTTGTTCCCGTCAGCTGTGCATAAAGCTCACAGGCACGGTCCCATGCGCTGGAAATCGGCCCAACGGAAGCCGCATAGCAGTCATAGCCTTCCGATTCCAGGTAGGCTAGTAAGCTGCCGGTCGTCATGCCCCAGTATGGGGCAACCTCATTGACCGTGTCGTAATTACCCCAGCCGCCCAGACCGTGGACGAATACACAGGGCGTGTCTGTCTGCGGCTGTGGAGTTCCCTTTGCGGGAAACCCGAACAGTGCCAGAAGCAGTTGTATGATGGTGAGCAGTGCCGCTGAAATTTGCTGTAACATGCAAATCCCTCCCCTTTCTTCGTAAATTCTTGTTTTGAATCATATCGGAATTCTGATATGATATAAAAGTATAGCATAAAAGGAAAACTTTTCAAGCAATTTGTTGAATATTCAATCAACAATAATATAAAGGGGAGAGATCAGATGAGGGATGCGCAGCAGCAGGCAGCAGATTTTGCGCGGGAACATGGCCTTTCGCTTTCCGCGCAGGGGAGGTTTATCGATCTCGTTTCGGAAATTGGTGAATTGGGAAAGGAAATACTGAAGGCAACCGGCTATGAGACGGAGCCATTTACCAACCATAAGGAGATTACGCAGGAGATGGGCGACTGCCTGTTTTCTATCCTGTGTCTGTGCAGCTGCCTGGGGCTGGATGCACAGGATGCGTTGGAACTGGCGCTGCAAAAATATGAGGAGCGGTTTGTAGAAAAAGGTCATGTCGGCTCCGGAAAAACGATTTAAGAACGGGAAGCGATGATAAATGGAACTTGAAATCAGAGAATATTGTGAGGCGGATCTACCTGGGATGGCCGAGATTTGGAATGCGATTGTGGAGCAAGGCGACAGCTTCCCACAGGAGGAGCGGATGGCGCTTAACCGGGCGCGCGCCTTTTTTCAGCAGCAGACGTTTTCAGGCGTGGCTGTGGATGAAACCGGGGCGCTGCAAGGGCTTTATATTCTGCACCCCAACAACGTGGCCGATGTGCCCACATAGCGAACGCCTCCTACGGTGTGCGCCCTGGCTGCCGGGGCTACGGTGTAGGGGAAAGGCTGGTGAGGCATTCGCTGAAGATGTGCGCCCGGTTTGGTTTTCGCGGGCTACAGTTTAACGCCGTAGTCTGCACGAACAGAGCGGCGATTCATCTTTATGAAAAGCTTGGCTTTACCAGGCTCGGCGTTACGCCGGAAGGGTACCGGATGAAGGATGGGAGCTTTCAGGATCTGTGGCTATTTTATAAGCGTGTTACTTAACGAAAAAAAGCCGTCGGGCGCCATCTGTAAGGAAGGCGCCCCAACGGCTTTTTATCAGATTCTTTTTTCGGTTTGTGTGATCATAATCCGATGCTCGTTATACTTGTGGATATCAATCTATTTTAGAAAAAAGTATAGAGATGTCCCTAGGGATAATTTTTACACCGATATCTTGTTCTTCCCATTTAAGTTCGACGCCGAGCCATTCCGATACCTTTGATGAAGAGAAAGGTAAAAAGGGATGCAGCAGAATGGCGATATTGGCAATTAAATACGCACAATGACTGATCGTGTTTCTGCATTCTTTGAGATTGCTGGCCCTTGTTTTCCACGGCTGTTTGGCATCATAATAGGCGTTACCAAATCGAACAACTTCAAATATTTCTTCAAGAGCCTCACGAAAGGTACCTTTTTCTATTTTTGTTCCAACGGATTTGTACAACAGCCGTATTCGCTTTTTAATATTAGCATCAATAATTGCAGGCGTAACTTGACAATCAAGAAACTTAACAGCAAAGGCAAGTGTACGGTTGACCAAGTTTCCCCAAGCGCCAACCAGCTCTGAGTTGTTTTGCTTTTTGAATTCTCTCCAAGAGAAATCAGTGTCTCGTTTTTCAGGTCCATTGGCAATAAAGAAATACCTTATTGCATCCGGATTGTATTCCTCTGCAAGATCCTTAGCCCAGACAGCCCAGTTTTGACTGGTGGAGATTTTTCTTCCCTCAAGTGTCATATATTCGCTTGAGATAATGTTATCCGGCAAATGCAGTCCGTCTCCGTGAGCTAACAAAAGTGAAGGCAAAATGATCGTATGAAAAGGTATATTGTCTTTGCCGTGTACATAGTAGTGACGGCTTTCTGTTCCATACGCTTCTTTGAAATCAATTCCTCTTTCTTCACAAAGAACAAATGTGGCTGACAAATAACCTAGAACATTCTCTGCCCATATATAGATTTTCTTATCCTCGTATCCGCGCTTGGGAACATCAATACCCCAATCAAGATCACGTGTTATCGCACGATCTCGGAGTCCTTCAGCAATATATCTTTTTGTAAATGCAATAGCGTTTTTGCGCCAATACGGATGGGCATCGAGAAACTCACAGAGCTCATTTTTTAGTTTTGATATTTGTAAAAATAATTGTGTTGTTTCTCCGAAAGATAGTGGCGCACCACAATCCGCACATTTTGCATTAATAACAGTATCCGCGTCTAGAACTTCTCCGCAGGTATCACACTGGTCCCCGCGAGTAGCAGAACCGCACGCAGGACAAATCCCGACAATCAGTCTATCTGTGAGTACCTTTTTACATGCAGGACAGAAAGCCTGTTTGACTGTTCGTTCTTCTATATAATCACTGTTATATAGCCTCTTGTGAAATTTTGAAACAAATTCTTTATGTCTCGGATCTGACGTCTTGGTATATAGATCATACGAAAAACCGAGTTTCTTGAATACGTCGCAGAATTCCTTGTGATAATGCTCGCTAATTACTTCCGGCGTTGAATTTTCTTGCTTTGCTCTGATGGTAATCGGTGTACCATGGCAATCGCTACCGGATACATAAAACACGCAGTTGCCCTTGGCCCTGAAATAACGGGCTAGAACATCTCCCGGAAGAAGAGCTGCTATGTGCCCTATGTGGAGCGAACCATTTGCATATGGCCATGCTCCTCCTACAATGATGTTTTCCATAGTTCGTACCTCATTTCTTATAGTTGTAACACTTAGTTGTTATGCAGATAAATCTGCAAATAAAAAACGCTCTCACCCCCATACATAGTACAAGGGACGAGAGCGAAAAACTCACGTGTTACCACCCTAATTCACTTGTTTCTCACGATAACAAGCCTTATCAAGTTCGGATAGGAAATGATCTATCGAAACTTTATCGCTATTACGGGCGATCCCGGCGTAGCCTAACCCAAGGGCTCGGTACGCAGCTCGGAGACCATGTTCAGCAAAATCCACTTCACCCATTCACAGCACATCCGAAGATGATGGGATTCTCTGAAAAGTTTTCGTTGCTTACTCTTTCTCGTCATTGCTATTATATTTAGTATACTACAAATTTGATGAAAAAGCAATATTGAAAAACGTATTTATTAGATTGTTTACAAAATCGAAGGGAAACAACTTCTTTACGAAGTGTCTCCCTTGGGGCGGAGGCTGAAATGTGTGGTCTCAGGTGCAAAAACAGCTAGGCCACAAAAAGCAATTGTTAATTTAAGAAGGGGTTCTGCAACATGTTTTGCATGTTACAGAACCCGTTTTAAATTTTATAAAATCAATTGTGGTTATTTTTTGGGGGAATCCTAAAATTTTTCACTGCCCCCGATAGCCAACACGATAATTGCCCAAAAGAGCTGATACAAAAGCAGCTGTACCACGCCGAGCATCGTGACATCCGAAGTGAAGCACAGCACGCCTACCAGCGCCGCGCCGAGCGCTGCCGCTGCTATATGGAGCACGGTGAGCAGCTTGGCGCCGTTTTGCAGCGTGGCGCAGGCCGCCACACTACGCAGAAAGTTTTGAATGCGCCCATCATGGACGATACCCGCATTTGCCCGCTGAAGAACGGTGGTGCGGTATTTGCGGTAGAGAGCGCCCGCTTGCGCACTGATTACCTTCACGCAGTTTTGCGGCAGACCGAAGGTTTCCTCCACAAAAGAATCAGTAATATTGGGGTCGGAGTGCGCACGAGTATGGTAATGCCCTTATGCTCCAAATTTTTCAAATGCTCCGCAACATTAGGGTCTGCCTGATAGCTAACAACGAAAAGCGCGCTGACCAACCCGTCCACGGCGAGATACATCACCTGGCGGCCGTCATGCCGATAACGCGCTTCGCTCTGACGCGCAGGGAGCTCCACATTGTGATGCTGCAAAAGCTCCCGGTTGCCAACAAGAATACGCCTGCCATGAATCCAGCCGGAGAGGCCCATGCGATCTTCATAGGATAAATCCTCTACAGGCGGAAGAATCTTCCGATTGCCGAGGATCACACTGTCAAAGACTTCTCCAAGTGGACCACCCGCTGAAATGACCAGCGCGGCAGCGTCCAAAATCGCTTCGTCCATGCGCATGCCATGAAAGGATTTAAACCCGTGGATATTGCAGCCGCCATGTTGAAAAATATCCGACGAGTCGAACACAACGGCGTTTGTCTCGCCGCAATCCTCTGCGGCGGCGTAGCCGGAAACCATGGCACCGCCGGCATTGAGGGAGCGGTTCGCGCGGGAAAGCGGCAGGGCCGCGCCCAATGAGAGGGCTGCGGGCATCGAAATGCAGAATAGCGCGGTCATAGCAGAAAAGCCATATACAACATTTTTCTGAAGGATGGAAACGGCAATTCCCACAGCAACCGAAAGCGCTAGTACGGCAGGGACGAGTTTCACACATAGCCTGTCGGCCGGCTCCAGATGCTCGGATAGCGCGCGGAAGCGCGCCGGGAAAGCCGTGCGGGAGGAGAAGCGAACGTCCGGATCGCCAAGCAGAAGGCCGCGGCCGATCTCATAAGCATCCTCCTCATTTGGAACCTTTTGCACGGTATATAGTGGAGATTCCTGCGTGCAGAATTGAAAATTGCGCGCAATGTTGCTTGCCAACATCGCTTTGCCTGTCATACAGGCAGCCAATAATAGGCCGGCCGCAGCGCCGAACAAATGCGCCACAACATTGGCGCCTGGAGAAAAGAAGAGGAAAAGAATATTTTGGATCAGAGCGAATACGGCGGCAATTGCCGCGCCTGAATCCGCAGTGCATTTCAGGCGGCATAGTGCCCGCAGACCGCTTCGGATGACGGGGAGAGTCATCAGGCAAACGCCTGCCAGCAGGCACAGGTGGATCACTAGATAAAGCTTTTGATCCGCGCTGAACAAAGTGAGAGAGGCCCCTTCTCCCTGGAAGAAGGCGAATGCTTGAGGCAAGATTCCGCATATGATCAGCGATAGCTCAGTTAGCCAGGCGCCAGCCGCACATCGTTTTTCTATTGCGGCTCTGCGGCGGAGCAGGCTGCGCAGCGGGGCCTTTTGTGAGGGAGTGGTATATTCTCCAATCGGCCCGTTTTGCGCATCTGCCGGCCGCTCTTTTGCGGCGTCCGGAGCGGGGGACGGTTCGACGGGGCTTTCTGCGGGGAAAGCGGGCTCCTCCACAGCGGCAAGCTTAAATTTCTTGATCTTTTCTTTTCGGATGGCATGCAGGCGCATCTCCGCTTCCTCTTCATCGAGTGTGGAAGCGGGACGCTCCTCCTGAAAGCCTTCCAGAAGCAACTGGCCATCCACCATATCCTTGGGGAACTGCTTTTCAGGAGCGCTCGCTTGCGGGGGAAGGATGTCCAGCGAGCCTACCTCCCGCGTTTTTCCCTGATCAAGCACCGCACCGATTTCCTCTTCGGCGGCAATTAGCGTGGGCAGAGGTTCCAAATCGGCGGTAGCGCTCAGCGCGCTTTTTTTGCGAATAAGCCCGGGCCGATCGATGAGAGGCGCTCTTTCCTGCCCCGGCTGCGGTTCAATTGGAATTTTTATTGTGGGCTCACGGAAAAAACGCTCCCGATATTTATCTGCGCCCAGCAAGGGCTGCCCTTCTTTTGGCATCTCCCAATTTTCACGCGCACCGCCAATCAGACCGCCGCGTTCCGCTGTAGGGTCAAATGGCTCCTGCATGCCGGTGATCGGCTTCAAAACCTCTTCCATCTGAACAAGGCGTTCCGCGGGAGACAGCATCGGAGGTTCTTTTGCGGGCGGAGGTTCCGGTTGCGCGGTTATGGGTGGCGGAGCATCCTCCTGGAGAGGCGCCTCCTGCGCGGTAGGCGGCGGGGAGAGCGGATCGAAAATATCGCCCGTTTCCTCAAACAGGGGAAGAAGCGGCTCAAAGGTCTCCTCTTCCACTGCATCTTTTGCCTTGTCCAGCGCGATGGAAGGGCCGTCGCCTTCTATGCCGGGGAGAGGGGATCTCTCCGGCTCTGGCTGGGCAGACGGCTGCGTTTTATGTTCAGAAAGGAGGGCTTCGATTTCTTCCAGAGACCACAAATGGGAAGGCTGCTGTGCGCCCGTATCCGGCATGGATTCAGCTCCATTAAAATATCATCCAGCGAAAAAGGAGAGGACTGCTCTAAATCATAGCGATCGTTCAATTTTTGTCACCCCAAATAAACAACATAACGTTTTTTTGGCGGAAAAACGAATCAAACCGGCTCATTTTTTAGGCCGGACGGAGGAAAGGCCGGCTCTCTGCCGCGCCACTTCATACATCAAGATTCCGGCGGCGACAGAAGCATTGAGAGAATTGATTTGCCCCTTCATTGGCAGGGAAACGATAAAATCACATTTTTCTTTTACCAAGCGGCCCAACCCGTGCCCCTCGGAGCCAATCACGAGCGCGGTTGGGCCGGAATAATCGGTTTCACAGTAGGGCGCGCGTCCATGTCGGCGCCATAGATCCAAAGGCCCTCTTTTTTGAGTTCGTCAAGTGTGGTAGCAAGGTTGCCAACCCGGGCGACAGGCAGATATTCCAGTGCACCCGCGGCAGCCTTGGAAACGGAGAAACTTAGGGATGCAGCGCGCCGCTTGGGGATGATAACGCCATGCGCGCCTGCGGCCTCCGCCGTACGGATGATTGCGCCGAGATTGTGCGGATCCTCCAATTCGTCGCATACAATGAAAAACGGGGGCTCACCGCGCTCCTTGGCGAGGGCTAAGAGCTCCGCCACGCAAGCATAGGCATGAGCGGCAGCATAGGCGGCAACACCTTGATGATTGCCTTGCCCGCAGAGAAAATCCAGCTTTTTGGCATCGACCTCTTTGATGACGATTCCCTTTTCCCGGCATTCGGCAAGAATTCGGCTGATCGAGCCGCTGCGGTCTCCACGCGCAACCAAAAGGCTATCGATGGCGCGGCCGGCCCGCAGCGCCTCCATAACGGAATTGCGTCCGATTATCAGGTCTGTTTGCGCTCCGGTTTTTGGCTGCACCATATGGCGATTCCCCCGCTTATCTTGTATAATATCTGATATTATACCACATTTTGCAGTGGATTGACAGCAAAATTCCTCCTTTCCTTTGCATTTGCAACAGGAAATATTTACCTAAAAAAGGAAAAAAGAAAACGATAAAAACGGCCAGATAAAAATAGCCGGTAGCCTTCTGTTTGCGTGAACAGCTGATATCTCTTAGCCCCCGTGTTATTTGGGCAGGCTTTGCATCTAAAACGGGCCTGCGGTTGATGCGGGAACCACTGTAGAGGCGAACTGCGTTCGCCCGTTTTTAATCCTTGTATAAACACATGTGGATTCACCATGCTGTTATCCCGGCCTGCGGGCGAACACAGTTCGCCCGTACGTATATAAAAAATAGCCGGTAACAAACTGTTCCCGTAAGCAGTGCGTATCTCTTTGTTCCATAGGGTTATGGTAGGCCTTGCTTTGTTACTCGCTACGCTTCGTAATAAAAAATAGCCGGTAACAAACTGTTCCTGTAAGCAGTGCGTACCTCTTTGTTCCATGGGGTTATGGTAGGCCTTGCTTTGTTACTCGCTACGCTTCGTGATAAAAATAGTTTGCGATAAAAACTGTTTTGCTGTGGCCTCTTGCATAAAAGTGTGAAATATGATAAACTCAGATAAAAAATGAGGGGGATAACTCTTCGTTTATGGCGGTTTTGTTAAATTGCCGTTAGAGATATGGGAGGAACGAGTGATGGGAACCTGCCCGAAATGCGGAGCAAAATTGAAGAAAACAGATTGGCGGCCGAACTGCTGGAATTGCGGCGTGAACATTATGTACTATGGAATGGAAGCGCGCCTGGATGAGGATGCAGAACGAGCGGAAAAAGAATTTGGGAAACTCTATCACATGACGGCGGGGATTAAAACGTCGTTCATCGGGTCGAAACTCGCGTATGCACGATGGATTTTAACGCTGCTGTGTATTGGCGCGTTGTTTTTGCCGTTGGTAAAAATCAATGTGACACTGCCATACCACATGGTGGAGGGAGCGTCCTACGGTATCTTGCAAACAGTGATGTTTGTAAAGGATATGGATTTTGGCGGCGTGATTGCGGCGTTTAGCTCTCCAGTAGTGGGAGATACGCTGATCAGACTGTGCGCAGCCGTGGTATGCCTGGCGGTGGGGGCGCTGATGGCGGTGCTGAACCTCATTTTGATCCTGCGGGCGTATACAAAGAGCGGTGGAATTCTGCTGGCAGTGCGTTGGGGAATTGGCCTAGGGGCAATGGTAGCGGGAACGGTACTGTTTCAAATGGCAATGAAACCGGAGGGCCTCGCCGGGATTTTGAGCGGTCAGCTGTCTTTTGGCATCTATATAGCGTTAGCGCTGTTTCTGATAGTATTTGCACTGCAAGTGGCGATCCTCTCGCGCGGAGGAATCCCAATGCTGCCGACGAAGTCGGAACGGGATGCAGAGGCGGCGCAGCAGGCGTTGGAAAAAGAGCAGGTTGCAGCTGGTGCTTAAGCGGATGCCGGCCACAACATGACGTAGGGGAATCACGCGGTTTTAAGATGGAAGCCGCGTGATTTTTTATTACGAAGCGAGTAACAAAGCAAAGCAAAGCCAGTTACGACCCCACGGGGCTAAGAGATATCAGCTGTTCACGGGAGCAGGCGGCTTGGAAGCAGCCTTTAGGGCCTCATATAGATGCACACAGTGCGCCTATGCAGCCGTTTTTATCTAAGTGGCCATACACAGCGGAATTTGTGGATCGAATCAGAATAGGCAGGAGAGGATGGGCAGTCGATGTCACGTGCGTACCAACGAGAGAGCAGTTAGAGTGGGCAGATTGTGAACTTGGTGCAATTTTTCATTACGATATTACAGTATTTGAGCAGGATTATCGGTTTCGAAGAAGCTGGGGTTATCAGCCCTCCCCGCAAATCTTTGCGCCCGATGCGCTTGATACAGATCAGTGGATCAGAGCCGTGGCAAAGGCAGGCGTTCGATATGCCGTTTTGGTGGCAAAGCATTGCACTGGTTTCGCCCTATTTCCAAGCAGCGCGAATCCATACCATGTGGGCAATTCGCCTTATGGGGAGGATATTGTGAAAAGCTTTGTAGAATCCTGTAAAAAATATGGGATCAAGCCGGGCGTGTACTATTCCACCGTGTGCAATGCCTATGAAAATGTGGATAATCCGGGGCTGGTGCGTACCAAGGATGCAGGCGATCAAAAACATTACAATAAAGTTGTGGAAACCCAACTGACAGAGTTATGGTCTCGCTATGGGGAATGGTTTGAAATCTGGTTTGATGGCGGTACGCTTTCTGTGGAGAAAGGTGGGCTTCCTATTGCCCCGTTGCTCCTGCGTTATCAGCCGAACGCTATTACCTTCCAGGGCGATAAGCTAAAGAAGAAAAATAATTTGCGTTGGGTAGGCAATGAGAAGGGGGAGGCTCCTTTTAACTGCTATTCCACCACGAACGATCAGAGCCAATCGGAAGGAACGGTTCAGGACGCTGCGCTTGGCAGGGGTAACCGCAACGGCACCGAGTGGAAACCGGCGGAGTGCGATATGCCAATCCGCAAAGATAACGAATGGTTCTATATTGATGGCCATGATAAAAAGGTGATGAGCGCAGATCAGCTGTTTGATACATATACCAAAACAGTCGGAAGAAACTGCAACCTGCTATTGGGGGTTGTAATCGACCGGCACGGCCGTGTGCCGGAAGCGGACGCCAAGGTCTTGGCACAGCTAGGGCAAAAAATAGACGACCGTTTTTCCATCCCCATAGCGTCGGCACAGGGGGAGGCCGACGGCCTAACGCTTACTTTTCCAGCTTACCAAAAGGTTGATACAGTGGTATTGGAGGAAGAATTGGCAAATGGACACTCCATTTTTGGGTTTGCCGTGGAAGCGCATACGAAAAAGGGCTGGAAGCAGGTTTTTGCGGCGGAAACAATTGGGCATAAACGCATCGCACGATTTCGAGCTGCCTATGCGGATGGGATTCGGCTCCGTGTGACAGACGGCCGCCAGGGCGCGCAGCTTCGGGGTTTCCAGGCGTATTGGCTGGACTGTTATTCTTTGGCTCAAAAATCTAGGCTTTTATGGACCGGCCGTTTATAAACCGGATCAGTTCAAGTGACCTTCTGCTTTTTCAAAACGAACCTCCCAGCTTTGGCAGGGCAAAATGCCGCCGGAGCCCGGGAGGTTTTCGTTGCACAGCGGGGCAATCAGAGCTCTCCGCCTGCCGTTCTATCAGAGATATGCGCCAGTGCTATTAAGAAATGATTGACATTTTTTAAAAGCAATCGATTTCAAATCAATACAGCAATAGCCGAGGACGAAACAGCCCTGCCTATCTTCGGATTACCATGCCTGCGCCCAACAGCGCTCGTTCATCTGCTTTTCCGTCTTTTACGACGCACTTTCCGTTGATATAGACGGAATCAATGCCGCTCGGGCGCGTTGGCTCGTCTCCAATATTGGAGACGGCCGCGGCGTCGAAAAGCGTGAGATCGGCCGCATAGCCGGGCTTTAAATAGCCGCGGCCGGCAATGGAGAAGCGATCTGCCACAGCGCCGGTCATCTTGCGAACCGTTGCTTCCAGTGGAATACCTTTGCCCTCGCGCGACCAGGCTAGGAATTTTGGAAAACAGGAGTAAGCGGCCGCATTTTGTACGCCTTTTTCTTCAATCCATGCATCCGTCATGAAAATGGACGGCTCGTGGCGAATCAAGCGGGTAATAATTTCATCGTTATAATAACGGTACATATTGAGCCTGCCCTTGCCTTCGCTCAGATCGACAAGCCTGATATATGCATCCAGATCAGATATGCCCCATTCGCGGGCGATTTCCGTCACGCGCTTCCCACAGAGGGTTTCATAGCCGTCCCCAATCCAGGCAACCTGCATATCATCAAAGCCGAATCCGAGCATTTTAACGGTTGCGCCGATCATAGCGCGCAGCTTCAGATGGGTCCAGCGCGTGTGGCGCTGATCCGAAGGCAGGGAGAGATACCAATTCGGCAGGACGACTGTGATAACCGAAACGCCAAAGGTCATGGAATACAGGTCATAGCAGAAATCATAGCCTTCTGAACGGACTTGGTCGATTTGTGCAAGGCTCTCCTCCACTGTTTTCCAAGAGGATTCGCCCACGTAGATGAGATGGGAATACTGCATTTTGACACCCGTTCGTTTGGTCAGCTCAATCATTTCATCCAGTGCCCGCAGATTGTGCGGCCTGCCTCCAAAGGGCGGATTGTAGGAGGTGGAAGCGGCGGAACAAGCCCTCTCATGGACGGTGAGCACACCGCCGTGTTTCGCCACAATACGTGCAGCACCCTCCAGCTCGTCGGCTGTGGCATATCTGTCCGGCTCGTACATCAATCCAAAAGAAGCGCCAAAAGCCCCATCGGAAAGAGAACGCTCCAGAATTTCATCGCGCTTTTTCATTTCCTGCCCTGTAAGCGGCCGGTTTTCATACCCGCAGATACCGATCCGAATGGGGCCGTGGCCCTGAAGAGGCACCATATTCAAAGGCGTCAGTTTGGCGGCGGAATCACACCAGCCGGCGAAGGTGGAAAAATCACCCTGAGCATCCCCTACCTGAAATAGGCCGCTTCCAAGCAGGTTCTTGTAAGGGGTGCCAGGATCATAGCCAAACGGGGCGAATCCGCAGTTGCCAACAACCTGTGTGGTGATGCCTTGCTCTGCAAAGGGGATGAAAAATGGCAGTGGATTCTGCCGCGCGGCGAACCAATCGTTGTGGGAGTGGGCATCGATAAATCCCGGCGCTACCGTGAGCCCCATACAATCGTATGCTTCTCCATCAAATCCCTCCGGCGCTTTGCCACAGGAGACCGCTTCAATTTTATCCTTTTCGGTTATGACATAGCCTTGAAAAGCCGGGGCTCCGCTGCCGTCGATGATCGTTGCATTTTTGAACAGCCTTTTCATACAATGACCCCTTTCTTGGATTACAATTAAAATAATAAAATAGAATATATTGAAGTGATTTTAGTATAGAATAGCCAAAATAAACTGTCAAGCAAATTCACAATACAAATGATCTGATTTTGTCGAAAAACGCTTCGTGTCACATTTTGAATCGCCTGCATACAATAGTGTAAACTGGTTTGATGGGGGATTGAATGATGGAGCAAAAATACAATGCACGGTTTCTCGGGGCCAACACGCCGGAAGGTTTTATTTCTCTGTTCGATGAATTGTATGACCCGGCAGAAGATTGGCGCGCTATATCATCAAGGGCGGCCCGGGCACAGGAAAATCCAGGCTGATGCGCAGAGTGGCAGACGAGCTGGAGCAGGCGGGCTATACGGCGCAACGTGTGTTGTGCTCTTCCGACCCGGATTCTTTAGACGGCGTTATTTTCCCGCAGATACGCGCGTGTATTGCCGACGGCACTTCGCCTCATGTGATTGAACCGCGGTTCCCCGGCGCTGTGGAGGAGCTTGTAAACCTCGGTGATTACTGGGATGCGGAACAGCTGCGTGTGCATGCGGAAGGAATTCGCGCCGCGGCCCTCAAAAACAGCGCTTATCATCAACGGTGCATCGGATTCCTTTCCGCAGCCGGTTCGCTGGCTAATGATACGCTTCGCATCGCCTTGGAATGCGCCAATACGGATAAGATTGCCGCATACGCCTCGCGCTTTGCTGCGCGGGAATTTGGGGCGGGGCATGGGCGTGTCGGCCGGGAAAGCCGATGCTTCCTCAGCGCAATTACCCCGAAGGGGTTTGTGATGTGCGCTGATCTGATTGCCGAGCAATGCGACCGTGTGATCGTGCTGGATGATGCATACGGGGCGGTATCTTCCTTGATCCTTGACAGGCTGCGCTCCTATGCGCTGGCGGCGGGGCTGGATGTGACGGCCTGCTTGTGCCGATGAGTGCAGGCAAGCTCATTGAGCATTTGATCATCCCAAAGCTTCGGCTCTGCCTGTTTACCGCAAACCGGTTCCATCCCGCGCCGGAGGCGCCGCTGCGCCGTATCCACGCACGCCGCTTTATGGATGAGGAAGGAATGAAAACGCACCGTTACCGCCTTCATTTCAATGCAAAAGCAGAGGCGGAGCTATTGGCGGAGGCAATCCATATGCTGGAGAACGCAAAGGAGACGCACGATATGCTGGAGGCGTTTTATATCCCCGCCATGGATTTTAAAAAGGTTGAAAAAAGGGGCGCGCAGATCACACAGGCACTGTTGGCACGCGCAAAGCGCATGGAGAAATAGACAAATTTGTGAAGCTTTTTTGCAGGCTGTTTTTTCACAGCCTGCATTTTGTTACCCGTATGCTGCATATGATTTTTTAACGCATGTTTTATTTATAAGATAGGGGCAGATGCAAAATAGCGATTGAATTTTCATGCAGAATTGGTTACAATGAAAATATCTTTCAAAATGATAGGGGGTTCTGATTTGAACCGATACGAAGGAGCTGTCTGCCCAGTTTGCGGACAGGCCTTTACACAGGGGGATGACGTGGTTGTTTGCCCGGCATGTGGCACACCGCATCACCGTGCCTGTTGGATGCGTGAGGGCCGCTGTGCCAATGAGAAAAAGCATGCCTCCGGATATACGTGGCAGGGGGCGCCACAAGAGAAAAATGCATTTGAGGAGAAAACAGAGCTCGGGATTATTTGCCCGCGCTGTGGCACAAATAGCCCAAGGGATACCCTCTTTTGCCCAAACTGCGGCCAGCCGCTCGGTGCGCAGCAGCCGGGCGGTTATTCGCCGTTTGGCGGGCAGCCTTATGCGCAGCGATTTGTCACGAATGTGCCGCCGGATGAAAAAATTGACGGCATTCCGGTTGCGGAGGTTGCGGCCTATGTTCGAACAGGGACGGTCAGCTATCTCTCGAAATTTTTCCGCATGGACCGTGAAAAGAAAAAGATCGGCTGGAACTGGGCCGCGTTTTTCTTTTCGCCGTTTTGGTTTTTTTATCGAAAGCTGTATGCAGCCGGCGCTGTTGTAACGTCGCTGCTCCTGGCGCTGTCGGTTGCGTTCTCTGGCCCGCTGGAGCAATATATGGAGGCCTATCTTCAGTATGCACAAGCCGCTATGCAGGGCCAGGCAGCAGCGGAATCGGCCTTGGCGGCCCTGTGGGGCGCGATGCCGCTGGCAACCCTGTTCCTGGGGCTCCAGCTTGTGCTACATGTTGTGTGCGCGCTGATTGCCAACCGGCTGTATTTTAAAAAAACGACGGGGGACCTGCACGCGCTCCATGAGCAAACGCTTGGGGAGAGCGAATACCGGCTCCAGCTCTTTAAGAAGGGTGGAACGTCGCTGCTGTTCGGCTTCAGCTCTTATGTGCTGTATGACATCGCCTATATGCTGGTCATCCAGCTTTTGGCCCAAATTTTATAAGATCATATTAGGAGGATTATAGGATGAAAGTAAAAAAAGCGATTATTCCGGCCGCGGGTATGGGCACGCGCGTGCTACCCGCTTCTAAGGCTGTGCCGAAGGAAATGCTCAATATTGTGGATAAGCCGGCCATTCAGTACATCGTTGAAGAGGCTGTTGCCGCCGGGATTGAGGATATCCTGATTATTACCAACCGCGGCAAGGGCGTCATAGAAGATCATTTTGACCATGCCTTTGAACTGGAGACGAACCTCAAAGACAACGCCTCCAAGCAGCATATCTATGAGGAGCTCAAGGCGATTGCGAACCTGGCGAACGTTTATTTTATCCGCCAGAAGGAGACAAAGGGCCTGGCGGATGCAATCCTGCGCGCAAAATCCTTTGTAGGCAATGAACCGTTCGGCATTCTGTATGGCGACGACGTGATCCTCTCGGAAGACCCGGTCATCGGCCAGCTTTGCCGCGCGTATGAGGAGTTTGGTTTCGGTGCGGTGGGCGTGAAGGAAGTGCCGCGTGAGGATGTGCCGAAATATTGCACATTGGATGTGACACCCTTGCGCGACAATATCATGAAGTGCAATAATATCATCGAAAAGCCTACGCCGGATCAGATTATGTCCTGCTATTCGATCCTTGGCCGCGTTGTTATGCCTCCAGAGATTTTTGGCATCATTGAGCAGACCCCGGTGGACAAGAAAAGCGGCGAGGTCTATTTTACTGATTCGATGGTCACGCTCGCCAAGCAAAGCGGTCTGACAGCGGTGGATTTTGTCGGCACGCGTTACGATATGGGCAACAAGCTCGGCATCATGAAGGCAAACTGCGAGGTCGCGCTGACGCACCCGGAGATTGGCGCAGATTTCAAAGCGTATCTCCAAGAGCTTGTCAGAACATTCTGACGAAATTTGCATAGAACGGCCCGCCTCACTGTAGCCGAGGGGGGCCGATTGTTTTTATGAGGGGGAAGGAAGCGGATGATACTGCCGGGCGAATAACTACGGCTCCTACCGCGTAATGGAAAAGTGCGGGATGCGTAGGGAAGCCCATTTCATCCGGAACCGCACGGGTCGGGAACCGGGCAACAGGTGAAGAGGCTGGCAGGTAGATACCTTCAAACGAATAAAACGGTCTGTTCCTCAGCATAACTGGAGGAACAGACCGTTTTTGATAGACAGCAAAGCCGGGTGGAAGATGGCGGTTGCCCTGGCAGAAGGAATTGGCGGCGTTATTTTCCGCTTTTCTCCAACTGCATCGGATGCTTTTTGAAGAAATCGACGCGGGGCTCCAAAAAACGGAAGGTATGATCCTCAGCCATAAAGAACCGGAGGGGCTCAAAGATATATTGCCAATCCCAAAGCCGCTCGTCTATATGCAAATACTCCCGGATCATTTCACAGCCATCCGGTACGATTGGATGAAACAGGGCGGCGGCAACCCTTACGATATGGAACATATCGATCAACAGCTGCCGGATCTCCGCGGGATCCTCGCTTTTCGCCCGCCTGGACCAATCCTTGTTTGCGTCTCGGAGGTAAAGATTAAGCAATTCAAAAAGCTTATCAAAGGCAAACTGGGAAATCAGGCGTTCATATTCCAGAATGACCTGATCGGATCGCGCTTTTACCGGCTCGGTGACGGTGCGGCCGGATAGACGCCATTGCAATGCTTTTGCAGCGTGTAAAAACAGGAACGGACCAATCGGTTAAACACATTGGTGACCAGATTCCCCTCATATAGAATGGTGTCGAAGGCGCCGTCCTGTTGCAGAAGCGCTTTCGGCTCAAAGCTGACGCTCTTTTCACCTAGGCTAGCGTTCATAAAATGGATGCGCAACTGCTCCGGTGTATATTGCTCCAAAAGCTCCATTGCCTTGGGCGGCTTGACGGAGCCGCTGCTGGAAGCCTTTGTTTTGCCGAACAGCAGGTGATGGTTCGGCACAATAACGGGCATTCGGAGGCCTTGATTTAATGCATGAAAAAGGCCCAGTTCCGCAATGCCGTAAAAATAGATGTTATCTTCCCCGATGAACTGATAGGCCTGGGCATCCTCCGCTTTCCACCACTGTTCCCATTGGCGGCCTTCGATCCCGTCGCCCAGATATGCTTTGGTAAACGATATCGGGGCCCACAGGGATTCCGGCCAAACCCAAAAGGTTAATCCGGCTACACCGTCGGCTTCCGGAACGGGGATGCCCCATTTTACATTGCCGGAGAGGCGGAAAGGAACCAGCGTTTTACCGGTGCGATACCGTATTTTATGTTCCTCCAAGAGGGAAACTGCTTGATCCCGATGCGTTAAATCGGCAAACACCAGCGCAGAGGATGCTTTTTGCGGCTCCTGCGTCA
>ENA-OQDW01000414-OQDW01000414.1-human-gut-metagenome-genome-assembly--contig:-NODE-414-length-17989-cov-3.664931_pt1 | contig 17989 bp, 20 predicted proteins | sample MGYA00242784_ERZ504613 | MGnify/ENA primary metagenome ERZ504613 (study PRJEB26092, sample SAMD00036330) | human gut metagenome | host: Homo sapiens | study: EMG produced TPA metagenomics assembly of... | reverse complement strand
TATGATCCGGACAAAATAAAAAAAACGAGCTATTATGAAGAAATAGAAGATTGTCTGCAAAGACTTTCAAAAATTCATCCTGTAGATTATAAACTGAAAGAAGCTGAAATACGAAAAATTGATAGTGTAACAGTTGTACCGGAAGACATTTATCAGGAGAAAATGGATTTGTTTGAATATGGAACAGATTTTCTGCGGAAATCTAATATAAGTAAAGAAACGAAAAGTCTTATAAGATCTAAACTGGAGGATATGACATTAAATTTGAGTATTTATAATAATAAATTTCCAGAAAATGTAGACAGAGTTTCTGTTGGTTTTAAAGATTGCAAAAAAGTTACAGATATTCATCGTACAGAATATAAATATGAATTTGATCCCAGAACAGGAAAAGGTCAGGGATTGTTGACATCTGAGATTCTTGAGCAGTGTGGATATTTTATGTAGGAGAAAATGTATGGATGAGAGAATCACTGGTGTGATGATTTACTATTATTTCGTTTGTAAGCGGAAATTATGGTATTTTTGTCATGATATTCGGATGGAAACGGAGAATGAAGATGTAATGCTTGGTAAGATTCTGGATGAGAGTAGTTATAAGAAAAAGGATAAACATGTAAATATCGATGATATTATAAATATTGATTTTATCAGTGAGCATAAGGAACTGCATGAGATTAAGAAGAGTAAGGCTGTGGAAGATGCTGGAATCTGGCAGGTGAAGTATTATCTTTATTATTTGCAGAAACGAGGGGTGAGCGGACTTAAAGGGAAGATTGATTATCCGTTGCTGAAGAAGTCGGTAATTGTTGAATTGTCAGAAAAAGATGTGGAAATTCTGGAGCGGATTATTATTGAGATTACAGATATTAAACATCAGGAGATTCTGCCGGTTTCTGGTAATAGTAAATTATGCAAAAAATGTGCTTATTATGATTTATGTACTATATAAACTTTGGATTTGTATAGGGGGAAAAGCATGAAGCAAAGTTTTTATGTTTATAATAACGGGGATTTGAAACGGAAAGATAATACGCTTCAGTTTACAAATTATGATGGTGAAAAGCGGGATATTCCTATTGAGCGGATTTCAGATATTTATGTTATGTCTGAGATGTCGTTTAATACGAAGTTTATTGATTACATATCTCAGTATGGGATTCCGATGCATTTTTTCAATTATTATAATTTTTATATGGGAAGTTATTATCCGAGAGAAAGTCTGCTAGCGGGCCAGCTGTTGGTGAAGCAGGTCAGCTATTATACAGATTATGAGAAAAGGCTGGTTCTTGCAAGAAAATTTATAGAGGCGGCAGCAGATAGTATTTATCGGAATCTTCGGTATTATAATGGTCGGGGAAAAGATGTGTCGGAATATCTCAGAGATGTGGATTCTCTTCGTAAACAGCTAAGTAGTGTGACAACGATTGAAGAGCTGATGGGAATTGAGGGGAACATCAGGAGAAGATATTATGCTGCGTGGAATGTGATTGTTAATCAGGAGATTCAGTTTGAAAAGCGTGTAATGCATCCACCAGATAACATGATCAATTCTTTGATTTCTTTTGTAAATACACTAATTTATACGAAAGTGCTTGGCGAGATTTATCATACACAGTTGAATCCTACGATCAGTTATCTGCATGAACCTGGAGCAAGACGGTTTTCATTGAGTCTGGATATTGCGGAAGTGTTTAAACCATTGATTGGTGACAGGTTGATTTTCTCGTTGTTGAATCGAAATCAGATTACGGAGGATAGTTTTACGAAGGAACTAAATTTTCTTCATTTGAAAAAAGATGCTTCTAAACTGATTGTATCTGAACTTGAAAAGAATCTTAAAAAAACTGTGATGCACAAGAATTTGGGAAGGCAGGTTTCTTATCAGTATTTACTTCGGTTGGAGTGCTATAAGTTGATAAAGCATCTGCTTGGTGAAAAAGAATATGAAGGTTTCAGGATATGGTGGTGAATTATGTATGTAGTTTTGGTTTATGATGTGAGTCAGCAGGAAAATGGTTCGAAGCGTTGGTCGAGGATTTTTAAGATTTGCAAAAGATATTTAACGCATATCCAGAATTCTGTTTTTGAAGGTGAAATTTCTAAGGCACAGTTGGCACAGTTACAACAGGAACTTAAGTTCTATATAGATAAAGAATTGGACTCTGTGATTATTTTTAAATCAAGGCAGGAAAAATGGTTGGATAAGGAATTCTGGGGACGGAAAGATGATGCAACCAGTTTTATTCTGTAATTGTCAACCTATGATACGGAAAAAATCCCAGGAGGTTGACAAATCCTTTATTTATAAGGCAAATGGAAGTTTTATAGAGTGTTATAATATCTATTTTGTGTATAGAATAATTGTAAATGACAAGGTCGACAGAAAATGGTAAAATAAACGGTGTATTATAGGCGAATGTGGAGCACGGGTATTAATAGAAACATTGTGGAATGTAAAAGAAGATTAGAAAGGAGAACGGTATGCTGACAAGGAGTATTAATAGAAACATTGTGGAATGTAAAATATATAGAGGTCAGTGTTACTTCACCTTCACACTCAGTATTAATAGAAACATTGTGGAATGTAAAATGAGATTCGTTTTATAAAAATCAATTCAAAGGAGGTATTAATAGAAACATTGTGGAATGTAAAGCATGCATACAACGCAATGTTCAGAAAAAATGTGAGCCCGTATTAATAGAAACATTGTGGAATGTAAAGAGGACTTCACGCTTCGTTTTGCGGATTCTTCGCTGTATTAATAGAAACATTGTGGAATGTAAAGGAACAAAACTTTCAAATGAACGTGGATATAAATACAGTATTAATAGAAACATTGTGGAATGTAAAGAGGATTTTGCCATCTTTCAGCTTAAGGCCTGCTTCCGTATTAATAGAAACATTGTGGAATGTAAAGTTGATTTTGCTTTGCAATTTCTTCCGGGGTAGCTTTCCGTATTAATAGAAACATTGTGGAATGTAAAGAGGAGAATATAGTACACTTCCCTGGTTCGAGATTTGTATTAATAGAAACATTGTGGAATGTAAAGATGTCATCGTGTAAACTTTCTTCTGGATACTCAATAGTATTAATAGAAACATTGTGGAATGTAAAGAAAACAGATATAGCACAGATTCAGTTGTTTGGCGCATTGTATTAATAGAAACATTGTGGAATGTAAAGAAAAGATTTAACGAAACACTATTTTTTCCGTCTGTTGTATTAATAGAAACATTGTGGAATGTAAAGTATACAAGATGGTTCGGACAGGAGATCCTCGACCAGTATTAATAGAAACATTGTGGAATGTAAAGGGAATCAAGGTCGACACGAAGCTGAAGCTCGTCTAAGGTATTAATAGAAACATTGTGGAATGTAAAGAAGTATGATTCACTGACCATGGAAGAACTGGATGTCGTATTAATAGAAACATTGTGGAATGTAAAGCTGTCAGCGATTTTGGACAGTTCATCTTCGATTCTGTATTAATAGAAACATTGTGGAATGTAAAGTTTTATGCGTGGACACGCTTCTGCTGGAAAAGGCAGTATTAATAGAAACATTGTGGAATGTAAAGTATGCAGAACTATCAGCACAGGATAAAGCCGACAAGTATTAATAGAAACATTGTGGAATGTAAAGGACTGTTACTGTGATTTTGCCCAATTAAGCAGGAAATGGTATTAATAGAAACATTGTGGAATGTAAAGGAAAATCTATACGCCCTCAAGCGTGAACGTAAAAGCGTATTAATAGAAACATTGTGGAATGTAAAGTAATCAAGTATCTCAATCTGCTCAAGCGGATATTTGTATTAATAGAAACATTGTGGAATGTAAAGACTTTTCCACCGTCAATCTCGAACGTTCCCCATGGGTATTAATAGAAACATTGTGGAATGTAAAGAAGAAATGAGCGAATTCGAAGTAGCGATTAAGATCGTATTAATAGAAACATTGTGGAATGTAAAGATATTACACTGGTATCGGAGCAGTAACATACAAACGGTATTAATAGAAACATTGTGGAATGTAAAGACCATGAAGCCGGTACCGCTGATCGGAAGGCTTATGTATTAATAGAAACATTGTGGAATGTAAAGAACAATGAATATGACGAAGAATATTTCGAATTTGGCCTGTATTAATAGAAACATTGTGGAATGTAAAGTTGCAAGAAATCCAGATGTACGCAGGTCATCAGAAAGTATTAATAGAAACATTGTGGAATGTAAAGGAGTAAAGCATTAGATGTTGAGCTCTTGGCAGAAGTATTAATAGAAACATTGTGGAATGTAAAGTTTTCGCTGATTAGACCACTCAAGGTCGTAGAACGTATTAATAGAAACATTGTGGAATGTAAAGTCAATTTCTATATTTTTCGTCAGCATATCATTCTCCGTATTAATAGAAACATTGTGGAATGTAAAGATCATCATGTCCGCCATACAGAACATCAAGAACATTGTATTAATAGAAACATTGTGGAATGTAAAGATACAACGCTACAAACAGTTAAAGGATATAACAAGGTATTAATAGAAACATTGTGGAATGTAAAGAACTATTTGAGGTTCAACATCTCATTCAGCGCATCCTTGTATTAATAGAAACATTGTGGAATGTAAAGAAGCACTGTAGAACTTTCTCTAGAAAGGACAATCCGTATTAATAGAAACATTATGGAATGTAAAGAAGGAAGAAATCACGATAAAACTCCCGGATATTCCTGTATTAATAGAAACATTGTGGAATGTAAAGCAGTAATCAGCAAGCTTGACGGAATCAACAACGGCCGTATTAATAGAAACATTGTGGAATGTAAAGCGATGATCGTATATGGAATCCTCTGGGATATTGAGTATTAATAGAAACATTGTGGAATGTAAAGTCCGGATCATTCTGTCCTGTCTTGATTGTCCCGACTGTATTAATAGAAACATTGTGGAATGTAAAGAAAGTAGGTGCGCTGATTATATTCCGTAACGGTTCCCGTATTAATAGAAACATTGTGGAATGTAAAGAAATCACCATCCACCTTCACTCCGAGCATGGCCTGCGTATTAATAGAAACATTGTGGAATGTAAAGAAACTGGCGTATTAACCCAGCCTGTGAACCCCGGGGTATTAATAGAAACATTGTGGAATGTAAAGATGTGCTCGACATACTCTGCACAGCCTCTGTTGACGGTATTAATAGAAACATTGTGGAATGTAAAGTTGGGATTGCTTTGACCTGTCTTGAGTGTTCTGGCTAGTATTAATAGAAACATTATGGAGTGTCAAAGATCAAGAACAATTTTTTACATAGGCATTCTTCCCCATTTCCCCCTTAATGTTAACCCCACGTTAAATCTTCATTCAACCTTCGCAAAGTCCATTGTATTCTGATTTTTCCATTCCTATAATATCAGTTTCAGGAGTTGAATATATCCGGCAGTGTCTGGAATCTCTGGTGATCGGGGAGGTGCTGGACCGGATCGAGGTGATGGTGGTGTTGGATGGCTCCAAGGATGGTTCTGCGGAGATAGCATATGAGTTTGTGGAGCAGTATCCGGATACCTTCCGGATCATTTATAAGGCGAATGGTGGTCATGGTTCAGCGATCAACACAGGTCTTATGATGCATCCGGTGAGTATGTGAAGATCCTGGACAGTGATGACTGGGTGGAGAGAGATGCGTTCTGCAGGCTGGTGGACTGTCTTGAATGAAATGGAAGGGACAGATATTGTCTGGAGCAATTATTACTGGATTTATGAGATGGATGGAGAAAAAGCAATCTAGTATCGGGATCCTTTTCCGGAGGTTGTTTACGGAAAAAAATACAGGTTTGAGGATATTGCGGACAAAACCTCTATCAAGATGCATTCCATGACGATCCGGGAGGAGCTTGCCAGACAGGCGGGGCGGAAGATCGATGAAAACTGCTATTACGTTGATGTGGAATCTGTCATGTATCCCATCACTGAGGTAGAGCCGAGTCTGTCAGGCACCGGAGGCATAAAACAGGAGATCCGGAAATCTCGGATTGTATTGTACAGCTTTTACAGCGATTTCAGCACTTTAACAAGCCGTGAATTATCCTCCGGCATCATAATACAGAATCGTACAAATTCCCCGTCCAGGCACTGGAAGGAAGAACAGTCACGGATCATCATGCCTTGTCTGATGCAGGCTTCAAATACGTCATAGGAGGTCAGTCCGTTTTTCAGGATCCGGAGCAGGATAAAGTTTGCATAGGCGGGATAGATTTTGTAGGTGTCTGTATCCCTCAGCTCCCGGATCATCCGGTCGCGTTCGGAAAGGACCAGATTTCTGGTTTCTTTAATATAATCTTCATCCTGCAGCATGATCTCTCCTGCAAAGGCACCAAGGCTGTTAAGTGACCATGGTGTCTGTTTTTCGCGCATTTTTGCAAGAAAGTCCATATTTCCGGTGATGCCGTAGCCTAGGCGCATTCCGGGAGCAGCGAAGAATTTGGATACGCCTCGGAGTACCATGAGATTGGTGAATTCCCGTGTCAGCGGAACTGCGGTGATGGCGTTGATATCCGGGGCAAATTCCACGTAGGTTTCGTCGATCATCACGAAGATATTTTTTCAGCACAGAAACCGATAAGTCTGCGAAGCTCTTCCTGGGTGATGGCAGAGGAGGTCGGATTGTTGGGATTGCAGAGGATGAGAAAATCATAGCCCTGCTCCAGCTTCCGGCAGAGATCCGGAATGTCCGGCTCGAAATCATTGCTTTCCTGAAGGTGGTAGTATTCCTGGGTACTTCCGGAGAAAGAGAGCTCTCTGGAGTATTCAGAATAGGTAGGTCCAAGGATCAGAGTATGCTTCGGGGCACGCTCCTGGATCAGAAGGGAGATCAGCTCACTGGAGCCGTTTCCCGGAAGGATGAAATCAGCGGGAATATTGCAGTAGCTGGAAATCGTATTCCGAAGGGATGTGTATTCTCTGTCCGGGTAGGAGGAAAGAATATCCACGTGTTCTGCAATGGCTCTGCCGGCTTTTGGGGAAAGTCCCAGAGGATTGACATTTGCACCGAATTTGACGATATTTTCTTTTTTCAGATTGTAGTAGCTGCAGATCTTTTCTATATCACTTCCGTGAAAAACGGGTTTGGTATCCATTTTTGTCACCTCACATTTTTGTTTTTTTCGTAAAAAATTTATATCCAGTATACACCAGAATCCGCGACAAAAAAAGACGGGATAAAAAGTTTCTGTATTTTTTTCGAATAGGATATTACTGAAAATTGCTTTCTGGAAATGTATGGGAATATTTGATACAATGAGCAGGTAGCGAATGCGGATTGTGAATATCCATGCTGTTTGTCAATGTGGACCGCGAATATCCACATTTTTCCGGGGCGGGTAAGTTTTCAGGGAGAAACAGCAGGAAAGGAAACAGAAAATATGAATACAGAAGAGAAAAAGATCGCAGTGATCGGAATTGGTGGTGTTGGCGGTTACATAGCCGGGCTGCTGGCGAAGGCGTATCCGCATGTGACGATGGTTGCACGTGGCGCCAGGGCAGAGAGCATCCGGAAAAAAGGCCTGGTGCTCCACAGTGATTATAAGGGTGAGATCGTGGCAAAGCCGGAGCGTGTGGTTCCGATCCGGGATATGGGACAGCAGGATTATATTTTTATCTGTGTAAAAAATTATTCTTTGGCTGAGGTGTGCGAAAGTATCCGGGACATGGTCACGGATGACACAGTGATCATTCCTGTGATGAATGGTGTGGACCCGGGAGAAAACATCCGCCGTCTGGTTGGTAAGGGAACGGTTGTGGATTCGCTGATCTATACGGTGGCTTTTGCCAATGAGGATTTTTCCATTTCCCAGCAGGATACGTTTACGTGGCTTTGTATTGGAATCAAAGATGCGGATGAACGGCAGCAGAAGAAAGTTGCAGAAGTGGCAGGGATCCTGAAAGGTGCGGATATTGACTATAAGGATCAGGGGGATATCGAGGTGGAGATTTGGAGAAAGTATATCCTCAACTGTGCCTTTAATGTGATGACTGCTTTTTATGATAATACCATCGGGGAGCTCCGCAGAGATCCGGTGAAAGCGCAGCAGTATGAGAAGCTTGTATGGGAAGCTGCCAGTGTAGGTCAGGCCAAGGGGGTTGCGCTGACGGATGAGCACATCAATGAGGTGATCCATAAATTCCGCCATGTACATGCAGATAATGCAACCAGCTCCCTGCAGAGAGATTTTCGCATCCGGAGAAAACAGACGGAGCTGGAAACCTTCAGCGGCTATATTGTGAAAGAAGCGAAGAGACTTGGTGTTTCCATTCCGCTTTCCGAAAAAATATATCAGGGCCTTATGGAAATAGCAGAAAAATTCTGACCGAAAAGGGTGAGTTTTTCTGGTGGAATCCTGTATACTCTGGTACAATGGGGATATAAAAAATCCTGTATCGCAGGCTGAAAGGTTATCTGTGATATCGGAAGGGAGGAAAAGAGATGAAGAAGTATTTTTGGCTGTTATTGCAGTGATCGTGGTCCTTGCCGGAGGACTTATGCTCAGTTACAACGGGCTTGCCGGAAGTAAAGAAGCTGTGGAAACTGCAGAGGCTGATGTGGATACCATGCTGCAGAGACGTGCAGATCTGATCCCGAATCTCGTCAGCACGGTAAAAAGTTACACGAAGCATGAGACGGGGGTTGTTGACAGGGTTCTGGAGGCGCGGGACCAGCTGATGAATGCAGATACCGTGGAAGAGAAATCTGAGGCAGATCAGCAGATGGACAGTGCACTTTCCGGTCTGAAGGTTGTGGTGGAAAATTATCCGGAACTGAAAAGTGATACTACTTATGTGGGCCTGATGGATGAACTGTCCGGAAGTGAAAACCGGATCTCTGTAGCGAGAAAAGATTATAATGAGGCTGTGAAAGCTTATAACACAAGGCTTGTGAAATTCCCCGGGAATGTATTTGGTTCCATGCTTGGCTTTGAGAAGGCGTCATATTTTGAGGCCGATGATTCAGCAGCAGATACGCCGGATGTAGGGGATATGCTGGCAGAGTGATAAGATCAGACCATTGTTCTGATGAAATGAAAGAACGGATAGAGGGAGAATATCCTATGAAAAAATGGATCGGACGGATGGCTGTGCTGCTGGCTTTTGTATTGACGCTGTCCGGAAGTACGCTGGCAGCTTTCGGGAAGATCCCGTCTGCCACAAAAGAATTCTATGTTAATGATTATGCAGGGGTTTTCAGCGATACCTGGAAGGAAGAGCTTTGCAAGGCTGGTGAGCAGCTGTATGAGGATACCACAGCGCAGCTGGTTGTCCTTACCGTGGATACCACCGATGGGGAAGACATCAGTGATTATGCAGTGGAAACCGGCCGCAAATGGGGAATTGGTTCAAAGAAGAAAAATAATGGTGTCCTGATCGTCCTTTCGGTTTCGGACCGTAAAGTCTGGGTATCTGTCGGCTACGGTCTTGAGGGAAAGCTGCCTGATTCAAAGACCGGACGACTTCTGGATGAATATGCAGTTCCATCCTATAAAGACAATCAGTTTGAAAAAGGTACCGTGGAGCTTTATTATGCACTGCTAAATGAGATCCGTGAGGAATACGGCCTGGAGAAGATAACAGCTCCCAGGTATGAGAAGGTGCAGCAGGATGTGGACGAGGATGAGGGAACTGTCTGGGAGATCGCGCTGGGGCTTGTGATGATCGTTTTGCTTATGGTGGGCGCATATCTGCTGTGCGTGATGCTGCCTGTATTTCTTATCGTAACTATGGTTCTGGTTCTGAAGGGCCTGATAATGAAATTGTCGGGAAAGGATACCGCAGACTACTGGAAAAAGAATTTCAGCCGTATGAGTGTACTGCACCGGCTCTTTAATTCCCTGTTTCCGCTGAGCTGGATCCTGGGAAGAGGGGGAAAAAGCAGCGGCGGAAGTTCCGGTAATGACGATGACAGAGATGATGATTATGACAGCTACGACAGCGGAAGCTCCGGAGACGGAGGAAGCTTCGGCGGTGGCGGTGCAGGCAGGGATTTCTAGTGGTGCCGGCATGAATCGCCGGTTCTCTTGTACAGCACAGGCGGAGCTTTTTAATGCTCTTGACAAAATTTCTCAACTTTGCTACAATGACGAAAATCAATTCCGTGAGGGAGTAATTCGCGTGTAGGCGTGGTTTGTCAACATACTGGTGCATGCACCTGGCAAATCTTAAAGAATGAGACTCATGTATATTTTATTTCTGTTACAGAGATAAAGTATACGTGGGTCTTTTTTTATGGCTCCAGAGCGGATGAATATGCAAAGGAGAAGAAAAATGCTGTTATTTATGAAAGTGCTTTTTACCCAGTTTATTGCGGAAATGGGTGACAAAACACAGCTGATGCTGGTGGCAATGACTTCCAGGTTCAAGCTGAAGGATATTTTGCTTGGAACCGGTGTTGCTGTCCTGGTGCTCAACGGACTGGCAGTGCTTGCAGGAGGTATTATCAGTACCGTGGTCCCTACCTGGCTGATCCGTCTGATCGCAGGTGCAGCGTTCCTGTTTTTTGCGGTGACAACGCTGAAGGGTGACGATGATGAGGAGGAGAATGTTAAGGATCGCAAGATCAAATTTGCACCGCTGTCTGTATTCTGCACATTTTTTGTTGCGGAGCTGGGGGATAAGACACAGCTTACCGCAATTACATTTGGTGCCAATGAGGGACTGAGTTCAGCGGTTGTGGTATGGCTTGCCTGTTCACTGGGACTTTTTGCAGCGGATGTGATCGGACTTCTGATCGGATATCTTCTGAAAAGCAAGGCACCGGAGGGAATCCTCAATATAGTTGCATTTGTTATTTTTTCCATCTTTGGAATCCTGACGCTGAGACAGGGATTTGGCCTTCTGCTTGGGGCGGGCTCTTCTATGATCCTTCCGCTTACCGTAGCGGTTACGGTTGTGTTTGTGATCGTCTGTCTTGTGCTTTATAAGCAGGCGAAAAAGAATTAAATTATTATAAGGAGCTTTACATAGAATAGGGCTCATACCTGAAAAAGCCTCCGCATACACTGTAAAAAAGCGTCTTCGGGGGCTTGGCAGTGAAGGATTATATTGAAGAACGTGCAGTGAGATCGCAGGATATATTGTTGAAACAAAGGCTACGGTGCGGCAGGCAGCTAAGAAATTCGGGATCAGTAAGAGTACGGTACATATGGAGGTAACAATATAGAACGGTTCGTTTGGGTAATAGAATAAGAAAAACCAAGGAGGAACGAACATGAAGGATTTGAAAACAAGAATTACGGAGAATGGCATTGATTATGTACTTGTCGGGGATTATTATATCCCAGACTTGAAGCTGCCGGAGGAAAAGCGATCTATCGGTAAGTGGGGACGAATGCACAGGGAGTATCTGAAAAAGCAGTGCTACGGTAGATATTCCAGTTTACTGCTGACCGGAAAACTTTGGAGCTATCTGGAGGATTTGGACGAACAAGCGGAGGAACGGTTTACGTGTATTGTTGATCAGATGAAAGCGGCTGAGGGAGTGACGGAGGAATTGAAGCGGAAAGATGCTATGCTTTGGGTACAACGGTGTAATAATATTAGAAACAGAGCAGAAGAAATTGTACTGAACGAAATGGTTTATATTTAGTATGGAGCAGTCAGCCGAAAGGCTGGCTGTTTTTCTTTTCCTAGCGACAGAAAATGATTGACAATGTTATAAGACTGTGGTAGTCTGAAAACAAGAACAGACTACTGTAGTCTTATAGGAGGCGAAACAAGTGACAGAGGAAAATATCAAACTTTTTGATTCGGAATTAAAGGTAATGGATGTTCTGTGGAAGGATGGTGACGTGCCAGCGAAATATGTTGCAGATACTTTAAACAGAGAAGTCGGCTGGAATAAAAACACAACGTATACATTGATTAAGCGGTGTATCAATAAAGGCGCGATTGAACGAACGGAACCGGGATTTATGTGCCATGCGCTTATAGCAAAAGAACAGGTACAGGATCTGGAAACAGATGAACTTATTGATAAGATATATGATGGATCTGTTGACAAGTTGTTTGCGGCACTTCTTGGCAGAAAAAAACTTTCTATGGAGCAGATTAAGAACCTGAAGCAGATCGTCAGTGAATTGGAATGAGGTGATGTATATGAGCCTGCTGCAAATGAGTTTTCTGGGAACGGTTATTATTTTACTTATTGTGGTATTAAGGGCTGTGCTTATCAACAGATTACCGAAGAAAACATTTTTGATTTTATGGTGGATTGCATTAATACGGTTATTAGTTCCATTTTCCATAAAATCAGTCACAAGTATTTATTCTCTGTTGCAGAGTATTTATTCTGATATAAACCCAGTGAGAACGGCGCAAACGACAACATTTTTACCCATTCATGGGAATATGCCTGAGATAGCAAATGGATTATCAGAGGCTATGGTACAGAGAACAGAATCCATTTCGATTTTGAGTGTAATATGGCTGGCAGGTCTGTTACTTTGTTTTGGATTTTTTGCGGTTTCCTATATAAAATGTTATCGGGAATTTCGATTTTCGCTGCCTGTTGAAAATGATATTTTGGAAGCATGGAAGGAAAAACATCCACTAAAAAGGAGTCTATCCATCCGGCAGACAGAAACCATAGCTGCACCACTTTCTTATGGTGTGATTCGCCCAGTTATTTTAATGCCGAAAAATACAGAATGGAAAAATATTTATCAGCTTCGTTATGTGTTGGAACATGAATATGTGCATATCAGACGGCTTGATATGCTTACAAAGCTGATAATGATTGCTGCAGTATGCATTCATTGGTTTAATCCTCTTGTGTGGGTAATGTATATTCTTTTTAACAGAGATTTGGAATTATCCTGTGACGAAACCGTAGTCCGTAGATTTGGAATGGATATAAAGTCGGTATATGCAACTGCTTTAATATCTATGGAAGAAAAAAAGAGCGGACTGACACCATTATGTAACAGTTTCAGTAAAAATGCGATTGAAGAGAGGATAAGAGCAATTATGAAGATAAAGAAGACATCTAAGTTTGCAGTAATTATAAGTGCAGTATTGATAATTTGCGTGACAGGTGGATTTGCAACTTCCGCATCATCCTTGGAGAAAAAGACAGAGACAGCGCAAGAAAACGGTGAAACAACAGTTGCTTTAAACGAAGTGAATATCCGGGAAGATGAATCACTTTCAAGTTCGGATGTGGAATGGTGGACAGCAGAAGAGTATGCGAAATGGCTGGACGAGGAAAAAGAAGTTCTGCAGTCTATGATTGGTGAAAAAGCTTATACAGGCGGCGACGGATGGTTTGTATGGACACAGGAAAAGGTAGATGAGACGATTGCACTTTATGAGGATAATCTTCAAAAAATAAAAGATGGGATGAAGTTGTCGAAATCATCTGATGATGCAGTGGGAATTACAATGGCATATTCTCCGGAAAATATAGAATATGCGAAGCAGGAAGCAGAAACGGTCACCGAAAATAAAGACAGTAATGAAAATGTATTCAGCGAAGAACAGCTTTCTGAATATGCAAAAGCGGGAATAACTTACCAGAAAGAAACAGGATTTCTGATGTATGATGGAAAGACCATTGGATATTTCCGGGATGAGTTTAAGCCGGGTACTTATACAATAAGTTCCAAACGTGGAGGTACGCTTCGAGTTGAAGTGCAAAGGGAAAACTATGGCACCATCACAGACGTAAAGGCAGAACCGTTATCAGATGATTTTTGGTCAGAACCGGCAGTATTGGTTGAAAGTTCCGGCGGAGAAGCTGTAACTGCAGATGAAATGAAAGGATCTGTTTTTGAAGAAGGAGGAAGTGAGAACATAGCGGCTGATGACATGGGCGAATATAGCAGTGAAGAGGGAAAAGGTCTTAATATTGCTGTTCCACAGGAGTATGCTGATTATGGAGTATCCTGTGATGCTCAAGGAAACTGGGTTTATAATGGTAAGATTATAGCAGATTTATATGATGAGGGAAGGGGAATCTTTTCTAACAGCAACGGCACTATGTACATTGAAGTAACGAGAGACAAAAGTGGAAAGATTAGCAGCTTTCAAAAAGTAAGCAAAAATAGAATGCAGGAATTATTTACTGAATTTAATCCGGAAACGGAAACATTTGCGGAATATAATTCAGAGGCGAAGCATTAAGTTAGTGCTAAATGAAACGAGGATGATTAAGTGGGAAAAATATTGCTGGTATCATTCGAGGGAGATGAGGAAGAGTTGGTAAATTCTGTTATTTCCGTGTTAGATTCCGGCAGAGAAAAATTCCTTTTTCAGGAAATACAACTTCAATCGAAAATAAGGCATAAGGTATAGCGATTGATTTGAAACGGAGGGAAGTTGTTCGTGATAATAGAAAAATAGAATTAACTTACACTGAGTTTGAAATCCTGCAGTTATTAGCACAAAATCCAGGAAGGGTATTTAGTAAGGAGCAGATTTATGATGTAGTCTGGAAAGAAGCCTATTCTGGCGATTACAATATTGTCATGAGTCATATCAGCCATATTCGTGAGAAGATAGAAGATGATCCGGGCAACCCGGTATATATTCAAACCGTCTGGGGTGTAGGATACAAGTTTAATGAGAGGGCAGGCAGCGAGTAAATTCGCTGCCTTTCCTTTACAGGGATGGATTCAGATTTCGCTGAGTTTCAAGATAATATTGCTCTGCTGATACAGCCAGTCCGTGAATTCCGTTGGCTTGGTTGTTCCTGCCTTTACAGCTTTCTTACGCCGCAGAGCTTCTTTCTTAAAAAGGTCAAACGCAGTTTTCATTTCTTCCAGACGTTCAATCGGAAAATTAGCAGTTTTTTGGGACTTATTGATTTTATTACGCCAATTCTGGCATTCATTTTTATAAAGCAGATCATAGTTATTTTCTCTGGCTCGTTCATCAAACTCCCTTTTGTTTTGAAGTGCCTGTGCTTTACGGCACTTATCACTGCACAGTTCATAACGCTGGCTTTTTGCCAGAAAATATTTTCCACAGACTTTGCACTGACGGAAACAAAGGCCCCAGTCATTCAGTCGATTCAAGTAATAAGTGATAAGCGGATAAAAAGAGCTATAGGCAGCTACGCATTCTGTTCTGCGCCTATTATCCGGAAACCAAAGTTCAAGTCGAGTGATTTCAGCAGGAGTGTTGCGGAAATAAAGACTGCCAGTATGAAAACGTTCTGGTTTTCCGGTATCAGAATTAAAATTCATGACATTTTCTGTTTGGAATGCCTGAGTCAAAATTTGGATTTTTTCTATAAAACGATCACAGGCAGTATTACGGTCACGATATTCCCTTGTAACAAGATATTCATTCCAAATACGGAATGTAGCATACATTCTCACCGGATCACCGGTGAGATATTTTTTTGCCAGAAAATCACCAGCAGTCTGTTCCAGTGCAGGCTGTTTCCAACGGTTAGTGTGCAATGCATCACGTAGGGGAGCAAGTCCATATATATTCCAGTTCTTTTCTTTATCATATTCAAAATCTATCAGAAAACGTCCTAGAGGACGTGTTATATCATATATGACATCGTTATCTTTATTTCCGTCCAGTCGAAAACGGATTTGCTGTTCCGTTCCGATTAAAATTCGCTCCTTCATTTTGTCTCTATCCAATGCCAGAACGAAGAGGATGTGGTCGTAGCAAGGTTCTTGCCTTATAAATTGATAAGCCATTTCTATTTGCTCCTGTTTTGTATGGTAATTTTAAAAAATATAATATTAGTTACATTTATGGTATCGCGAAAGTATTGAAAAGTCAAGATGAGATTGATAAGATACGATTGAATGGTAATTTCGTACTATGCAGTGTACTTTGACAACTTTATGACCGTCTAACCTGAGATAAACCGCCATGACCTTCGATAAAAGAAGTGAGCGCATCCGAATGGATGACGTGTTGTATGCCTTGACAGCAGTATGACTCAGGAAACAGGAAAGAGAAAACGGCAATGAGAAGCTAAAAAAATGAGATCAAAAATGGAGGAACAACATGAGTGAAAATAAGAGATTAAACAATTATGATGAACTGCCTCTTGTACTGGATGTGGCTGATATTCAGCGGATTATGGGGATTTCCAGAGTAACGGCTTATGAACTGGTTCATACACCCGGTTTTCCGGCATTTCGAAGCGGCAGATTAATTAAGGTTAGTAAAATTGCTTTTTTCGAATGGATGGCAAAGGGGAATGGAAGGGTGCCGGAGAATAGTAACTAAATCTGGAGCAGAGCGGAGAGCGAAGTCTTTTGTGCAGGTTAAGGGCGGCAGCCATTGCCCAGTGAGTTGATGCGTGCGTCTACTCGTACTGGGTATTACCTGACGCAAATTCACGCAGGTTTGCAGCTTCGCTGCCTTATTTAATTTGGAAAAACGTGAAAAAGGAGGGCAAGAAAATTATTGAAAGCAACAAGACACAATGGACGCTCCGGGAAAAATGGCACTTATAATCCCAGGCATAATGATCGCCGTTTCGACTTGGAAAACAGTGAACATATTGATGCTGGAAGAGTCAGAGAAAATATTTACTGGGACTGTTACCGTGGCTATACCACAATGCAGAACAGGGAAGAAGATTCTCAGGATATCAGTTTTGAGAAAATTGAATGTACTTTTTATCAGGAACATTATGGAAAATATATAGAAGCGCAGAATGAAAGAAATGCAAGAACCCGTCATACAGAGCGTAACCGATCTGTGGAAGATTTACTAAAGAACAATAAAACCTGTCCAGAGGAAACTATTTTTCAAATAGGAACAGTAGAAGAATCTGTTTCCTATGAAATATTACTTGCGGTCGTACAGGACTTTACAAAGCAGTTCACAAATCGGTTCGGTTCTCATGTCCATATTCTGGACTGGGCACTGCATTTGGACGAAGGAACGCCGCACATTCATGAACGTCATGTTTTTGATTGTGAGAATAAGTACGGGGAAATCTGTCCCCAGCAGGAAAAAGCACTGGAAGAATTAGGGATTGCACTTCCAAAACCGGATAAACCTAAAGGCCGCAATAATAATCGAAAGCAGACTTTTGATGCTATTTGCCGGACAATGCTTTTTGATATAACTCGAAAATACGGGTTGCATCTGGAAGAAGAACCGTCTTATGGAGGGCGAGATTATCTTGAAAAGCAGGATTATATCCTGTTTAAGCAAAAGGAACAGATGAAAAACCAGACAGAAATACTGGATACACTTACTTTGAAAATTGAAGAAGTAGAAGCTTTGATCGATGAAGTTTCAGATATTGCTTACGACAAAGCTGTGGAGGTTGTGACGGATGAGGTCAGAGTGGAAACCCATAAAGAAGACATTCGTCTGGTAGAACAGTCAAAGGCGTGGGTGCTTTCCCCTGAGCGCAAGGCTTCCCAAAAAGAAAGAACTTATGCTGTAAGTCGATTGGACGGAGTAATTACCAAAATTACAAAAGCTATGCAGACAGCAGTTAAAACAATCCAGACCACGCTGATAAAACCGGAAGTCAAAAAGGTGAATACCGAACAGATTAAGAAAAAAGCCAGAAGTTCCATTCTGGATAGGCTGGCAAAAGCAAAAATTACTGCGGAACAGGAGAACCGAGAGCGATGGGAACACGAAGGAAGAACTAAATTGGGAAGGAACGATATGGAGTTGTGATGTAAAGAAAAGAGGAAAAGGATGAATATATTTGAAGCAGTTAAACAGTCTGTGACTACCCGGCAGGCTGCAGAAAGCTATGGAATACGGGTAAACAAGAATGGAATGGCGGTCTGTCCATTTCACCGTGACAAGAATCCAAGCATGAAAGTGGACAGGCGTTTTCATTGTTTCGGATGTCAGGCAGATGGGGATGTGATTGATTTTACGGCACACTTGTACAATTTAAAACCAAAAGAGGCGGCAGAGAAATTGGCAAGAGATTTTTCTATACATTATGAGAACATGGGGCACAGCCCGCCACAGAGAAAACAAATCAAACG
>ENA-OQDW01000413-OQDW01000413.1-human-gut-metagenome-genome-assembly--contig:-NODE-413-length-17991-cov-2.263995_pt1 | contig 17991 bp, 20 predicted proteins | sample MGYA00242784_ERZ504613 | MGnify/ENA primary metagenome ERZ504613 (study PRJEB26092, sample SAMD00036330) | human gut metagenome | host: Homo sapiens | study: EMG produced TPA metagenomics assembly of... | reverse complement strand
AGAAGATGTACTGTATGAGGTACACATGACTGTGGAAGACGGCGGCGATTTTGACCTCAGTGAAACGGAAAAAGAAATTAAGATATCTGCTGTTCTGGGTGCCTAATCAGATTTGAATATCTACATTATAGCACATTTTGATATGGAGCTTATACGTTGTAAATATAATTTGGTACACTAAATATACCAAAAGTCATAATCATCAAAGGGAGAAATCTTTGTGAAGAAAAAGTTATTAGCCGGTATTCTTACACTGGCATTGTGTTCCACCAATATACTTCCTCAGACTGTATTTGCAGAAGAATTTACTTCTGGGAATCCTGAGGAAGTGTCTGAGGAAGAAACTCCTGAAGTTTTTACCGATGAAAATCAGGAGTCAGCAGGAGAAACAGAAGAAGAATTATCTGTATTTTCAGAGGGTACATCTGAATTTGAGGATAATAATAACGAAACAAATAAGCCAAATGAAGAATCAAAGATTGTAAATGTCGATCTAACAAGCGACTCTAATATCATAGATAGTGTTTATACCATAACTTCTGGTGATACAGCTTACAGATTTACCAGTAATGGTACGGAAACTTCAAATCGAATTACGATTTCTGATACTATTACCGCGGCAAAGTCCATCTGTATTTATCTGGAAAATGTAAACATCAAGACCAGTGAAGGTCCTGCATTATTAATTCCAAAGAATCTTAACGCAGAGGTACATATATATTTAGAGGGTGAAAATGTTCTTGAAACAAGCAATCAGGATTCAGCAGCTTTGCAGAAAGAGAACACTTCTAAACTTATAATAGACAATGTTCCAAACTCTGCTGGAAGTTTGACTGCCACAGCCATGGACACTTACATTTCCACCGAGACTGGCGGAAAGTGGGTTCTGGCATGGGGCGCAGGCATTGGCGGTGGTGCTAAGCAAAAAGGCTCTAACATTACTATTAATGGAGGAATCATAACGGCATCTTCTGCAGTCGGAGCTGGCATTGGCGGCGGGAAAAATCAAATGGGTTCTAACATTTTTATCAATGGAGGAACCATAACGGCATCTTCTAGCATCGGAGCAGGCATTGGTGGGCGGTGGATATAAGGGAGGCGATGGTGAGAAGATTACTATCAATGGGGGAATAATAACGGCAAAGTCCGGTAACGGAGCAGGCATTGGTGGCGGTGAGCAATGTTGTGGTTCTAAAATTACCATTGAGAATGGATTCGTAACGGCAGATTCTGCATTTGGAGCAGGCATTGGCGGCGGCGGAAATGGCTGTGGTTCTAATATTACTATCAATAAAGGAACAATAACAGCAGATTCTTCATCCGGAGCAGGCATTGGCGGCGGCTATTTGAAAAATGGTAACGATATTACTATTTCCAATAGTTTAGTATCAGCATCTTCTTTATACGGAGATGCTATTGGCGGAGGTGGTAAGAGCAGTAGCATTAGCTCTAAGATTACTATTTCCGGTGGTTCTGTAAAAGCTGCCAAATTGGTTGCCAACCCCAAAATGATTCAAAGAAGGATGTTTACCGTTGTACTATTGAAAATCCCGAAAAGGCGAACGTAACAATCAAGACTAGAAGAGATCTAATATGGGAAGGGGAGTCTGTAAACCATTCCTCTCTCGACCCTGATGATACTAATCTGTATGTTTGGCTGCCCAAACCCGAAGACGCTTCTGAAAACAGCTATTATACGATTACACTTAAGCCAGAAACCAGTTCAGGATTTCGAACACGGAATTATTCGTTCGACACCGATACTAAAACATTTAAAACCTGGCAAGCTGTCAATGATTTCGATTTTAAGTCCCCTGAAAATACTACTTACGATGCAAACCTAAAGAAGCCTCATTAGAGTTTAAATTTAAACCTACACCCGAAAATAACAGAACAATCTCATTGAATTATTATGAAGGTAATTACAATGATATCAATGACAGCACCCAACCACTCAATACTCTCCCTGTAAATGCAGGCACATATACCGTAAAAGCTAAGATAGCGGCAAGTGAATCCTATTTTGCACATAATGGATTAGAAAGTCCAGAATGGACATTTACTATTGAAAAAGCCCCTGTAGCACCAGGAGCAGATTTTAATAAAACTACTATATTCGTGCCATGGTCCAGTAAAAGGATCAGCGACATTACCAGACCTTTTTCAACTGACTGGAAATGGGATACAGATGTTGATCAGGAATTGCAAGTTGAAACCCCCATTAAAGCGACCGCAATTTACAAAGGCGCCGATAAGGGAAATTACGAAAAAGAAACTATCACTTACACAATCATCAGAAACGAATGTGAACACAAAAATACCGTAGGACGCTACTACTCCTCTCCTTCCTGTACTTCAAACGGTTACAGTGGAGATACTTATTGTAACGACTGCGAAAGAACCATCTATTACGGCTCCACGATTCCTGCATACGGACACGACTATGACGCAGGTGTTATTATTACAGAACCAACTGCTGAAACTGACGGGATTGTAATTTATACCTGTAAACGATGCAAACATCAGGATACAAAAAATTTCGGCAAACTTGGTGATGGAGAGCCTTACATTGAAGGCAGTTTCCAGAAGAAAGGCTGGGATGCAGTCAATCATCTGATCAGGACTTCCAAAGAAAAAGATACCATTTCCATTACCCTGAACGGTTCCAGGACACTTCCTGATTCTGTTTTATCCGGGATAAAAGGAAAAGATATTACCCTGAATCTCGATATGGAAGATGGTTTCATCTGGAAGATTAATGGTACTTCCATTACAACAGAAACACCTGCAGATACCGATCTTTCTGTTACAAACACAGCAAAACATATCCCAGCAGCGTTATACAGCCTGATCTCCACAAACCAGAATGATTTCGGTTTCCATCTTGGAAGAAACGGAGCTTTCGATTTCCCGGCTGTGCTTTCCGTAAAGGCAGATGCCTCCTGTGCAGGACTTATGGCAAATCTGTTCTGGTATGATGCTGAGAACAAGGTTCTTCGGTGTATCCAGACCGCAACTGTAAGCGAGGCATTTGAGGACAGCATTCCATATGCTGACTTTACCCTTTCCAAAGGACAGGATTATTTCATAGCATTTGGTACAGAATCTCTCAACGGCAGAGTCATTCATACAGACGGAAGTATCACAGATGAAAACGGTGCATACCTGCGACCTGCCAACACAGAGATTTCCAGCCACTCCATTGACAGAAACAAGCTTACTGTCAAACTTGCCAAAGGATGTGCCGGTGCTCAGGGTTATGACTTCGTGATCAGCAGGAAATCAGATATGCTCCAGACCGGTAAATTCAGCAAAACAATTTCCTCAACCGGCAAGCCACAGGCATCTTTCAGATATCTGGCAAAAGGTACCTGGTATGTGGCAGCCCGAAGCTGGGTTCTGGATGCACAGGGCAATAAGGTCTATGGTTCCTGGACAAAGGTTAAAAAGATCAAGATCACAGTTGTCACACCACAGCAGCCAAAGATCAGGGATATCACTGTAAAAGGAAACACAGTGACTGTTACTTACACAAAATGTAAAAATGCCACAGGTTATGAGATTCTGCTCGGAACCAAATACAAGACCTCCGCAGGAGAGAAGTATCCGGTTAAGAAATATGTGAAACGTACAGAAGGCAAAAATACCGTAACTGTAACCTTTACAAACGTAAAGAAAGGTACCTGGTATGTGACAGTGCGATCCTGGAATAGAACCTCCAAGAACAAGTCCAGAGTTTACAGTCCATATTCCACAATGAAGAAATTTGCTGTATGATTTTTTCGTAACTGAATAAACTGATACTAAAGAAAACAAGAGGTGCTGCTAAACGGCAGTACCTCTTTTCGGTACAGAAATGATTACCGGAGTAAGCAGAATGATCATATTATCCAGGAGGGCAGATTTATGTGGGGATTTATAGTGGCATTGATTTCAGGGGCACTGATGAGCATTCAGGGTGTTTTTAATACGGAGGTGACAAAGCAGACCAGCCTCTGGGTATCAACCGGATGGGTACAGCTGTCGGCTTTTGCAGTCTGCGTTCTTGCCTGGCTTTTTACAGGACGGGAAAGTGTGGCTGCACTCTGGCAGGTGGACAATAAATATACACTTCTTGGCGGAGTGATCGGAGCGTTTATTACCATTACAGTAATCCAGAGTATGGGAGCCTTGGACCTGCCAGGGCAGCAATGCTGATCGTTATTTCGCAGCTGGCAGTTGCTTATGTAATTGAATTATTTGGATTGTTTGGGGTAGATAAAGAACCCTTTGAATGGCGCAAAATCCTTGGATTGCTGATCGCGATTTCCGGAATTGTTATATTTAAGTGGCAAAAATAAGAGTTTACTATTGTAAAATCATTAAGATTTCGTTACAATAAGGGTGGCATTATGGACAGGGGGACTCTTATTCTGAGAAATAAGAGGAGGACCCTTATGATAAAAATAAAAAACAGATGTTGTTATACTGTGACACTGATATTATGTGGAACTTTGTTTCTTACAGGACTGACAGGATGTAAGAGCAGAGAGGCGCAGTTTCTGATTGAAGGACTGCAGGAAGCGAAAGCAGAGGTGGATGCGGAGTCATCAGAAGAGAAAACATCAGGACAGAAGTCGAAGAAAGATACAGATGAGAAGAAAGCTGATACAGAAGACCGACAGAATGATGGTGGCAATTCTGCAGAGTTCCGGAAAAAACAGGCAGAATCAGATGGTTCAGATGCAGGTAATGGGACAGGAAGTGATTCCGGGAAACATACTTCAGATGCTGATATAGATAATGGGTCAGAAGCAGTTTCTGATAAGGAAATGCAGCAGGCGATGATCTATGTTGATGTCTGCGGAGCAGTTGCGAATCCGGGAGTTTTTCAGCTGGCAGCCGGGAGCCGGGTGTTTCAGGCGATTGAGGCGGCGGGAGGATATCTTCCCGAGGCAGCTCTAACCTGTGTAAACCGTGCAGGAGTTCTGACAGACGGACAGCAGCTCTATATTCTCACACAGGAAGAGATGGAGCGGCAGGGGCTGGATCCGGCAGAGATGTTCGGGGCATCAGATGGACAGATGAATGGAAGTGCCGGGACAGGACAGAACACGGGATGAACGCTCAGGTTCAGCAGGATAACAGGATCAACATAAATACAGCAGATGAAGCTCAGCTTACTACGCTGACGGGGATCGGTGCAACACGTGCACAGGCGATCATTGCCTACAGAGAAGAGAACGGGCCATTTGCTGCGATAGAGGATATTATGAATGTACAGGGTATCAAAGAAGGTACTTTTGCAAAGATAAAAGATGAGATAGTAGTAGGATAAGGAGAACCGAATGAGCAGGAAAGTTTTGGTAGTAGATGATGAGAAACTGATCGTAAAAGGAATCCGTTTTAGTCTGGAACAGGATGGTATGGAGGTAGACTGCGCTTATGATGGAGAAGAGGCAGTAGAGAAAGCAAAAGATAAAAAATATGATATTATCCTTCTGGATCTGATGCTGCCGAAGATGGACGGGCTGGAAGTATGCCAGCAGATCCGCGAATTTTCCAATGTGCCGATCGTGATGCTGACAGCTAAGGGTGAGGATATGGATAAGATCCTTGGTCTTGAATATGGTGCGGATGATTATATCACCAAACCGTTCAATATCCTGGAAGTTAAGGCACGTATCAAAGCGATCATGCGCCGTGCGGGAAGCGACCACGAGGAGAAAGAAAAGGCAAAGAGCATTCAGGTGGGCGATCTTCGTATGGACTGTGAAGGCAGACGTGTATTTATTGCAGGTAAAGAGATTAATCTGACAGCAAAGGAATTTGATGTACTGGAGCTTCTGGTATTTAATCCGAATAAGGTTTACAGTCGTGAGAACCTGCTGAACATTGTATGGGGATATGAGTATCCGGGTGATGTGCGTACTGTGGATGTACATATCCGCCGTCTCCGTGAGAAGATTGAAACCAATCCAAGTGAACCGAAGTATGTACACACCAAATGGGGCGTTGGATATTATTTCCAGGCTCAATAAAAAGAACGCATGAAACAGGCAGACCACATTTTATGAAACAAAGATCATAAAATGTGGTCTGTTTTTTGTGCAGATAAAAAGCATTCTGCTATTTTCTGTTTTTTATTTTATCTGTAATTATGATGTATCCATGTACAAGAAGATCAGTCACAATCAGTGCTGCCACTGACAATATTCAGGCCATTCTTTTAACCCCAAATTCGTAAAAAGCAGCAAAACCGGCAAAGTGTCCAGTAAACTCCGATATGTACGGCATACATCTTTGAAATCTGTTTTGAGTAATAACACAGTTTATTATATCCGAATTTCCATTTTTCCATCATTGGCATGATACGAAATGCAGCTGCAAACACAAATATGATACTGCAGAAACTTCCGAGTACCTTTGCAAGCCCCGGGATTCTGTATTGTTCGATCATATAATTAAAGAATCCTTCAATGCCCGGATGTAGTACAATGCAGCATATAAACCATACCGCCGCAGTAATCCCACATATGATCCCGCTTTCTTTATAAAAGTTTCCTTTTTCATCTTCAGGGATTCTTCTGAGCACTTTTCCAAAAACATATCCAAGAAATACATAACTCAAATATGGGAAGAAGCAGAAGCTGGTTTCACCTTTTCCACCGAAAGTCATATCCAGGATCCAGTTAATTGCCGGATCATCAGAAACCAGCAACTTTGTAAATGGTGATATGATTCCGACTATTACAGCACTTATGACATATCCCCTTAAGCTTACATTTAATTTCCTGTAGACCGCAAGCACCAGATAGCACATACCGGCTATAAAGAATATATTTACGAATGTAAGCATGGAATAAAGATTTGCGTCATATAATTCTCTGCTGCCTGCAGCTTCAACTGTAATGGAATTTCTTATATTAAAACTGATTGTCATTACAGCTGCATAGCATAAATTGCTTAATCCCTGATAGAATAACAGCTTTATGCCGTTTTTAACCATATCTTTGGGCTGGGAATGGCGTGTGAAAGCACTTCCGAATCCCATGGTAAACAGATATAGGCAGGCACCTGTCGGCATGAAGAGCGCAAACAGAATCTTATGTACATTTGATTCGGCTGCTGCGACACCACCTATTGTCTGAAATGAATGTATAAATACTATCATGATCAACAGGAAACCCTTTACCAGATCAAGTTCCCTCTGACGTCCTGTATTCACTTCTTTTTCTTTCAAAGAAAACATACTTACCTCCTCCTTTATCCGGATATTTTCAGTGAGAACGGAACACTTATCTTTTGTCACTGATATCATATGGACAGTGTAGCACAGGCAGAATCATAGCACAATCATAATATTCCTGACATTGTACACACACCACGTACATTACTGTTTACTCCGTTCTCAGTAACGTAGCCAAAATTCATTCCAAATTGTCTGCTGCAATGGAATTTTGGCTTGTATGTCTCGGGATAGTGGTGCGTAAACAGTAACAATTATTCAGTTTGATTCAGTTTAGTTTGGTTTACATCTGAGATGGTTTAGTATTGAACAAAGCTGATAAAAATTAGACAAACAAAACAAACATCTATAGAGGAAAATGATAAAAAATTAGAAAATTTCTATAAATGCGCTTGTGAAAATGACGAAAAAGGCATATAATTAACGTTACAATATGTAAAGAGTGCAATAAAAAAGAAAAAACAGGTATAAGGAGGGTGCGAAATGCTAGATCAGTCATTTTATCAGAAAGCGGATGAGATCATTGCTTTCTATGGTAAAAAGCCGGCATCACTGATTCCGATCATGCAGGATATTCAGGGGGTGTACAGATATCTCCCGGAAGAATTGCTTACATATGTTGCGGAGCAGATCGGTGTGACAGAAGCGAAAGCGTTCAGTGTTGCCACATTTTATGAGAATTTCTCATTTGATGCGAAAGGTAAATATGTGATCAAGGTCTGTGACGGAACAGCCTGTCATGTAAGAAAATCAATACCGGTTCTGGAGGAACTTTATAAGAAACTGGGGCTGTCAAAGACAAAGAAGACGACAGACGATATGATGTTTACTGTGGAAACAGTTTCCTGTCTTGGTGCCTGCGGACTTGCACCGACTATGATGGTCAATGAAGAGGTATATCCGAGAATGACTCCGGAGAAGGCAGATGAGCTGATTGATAAACTGAGAGGGGGCGAACAGGATGATCCAGAATAAGGAAGTATTGGAGCAGATCAGAGAAGAAGCTGTGAAAGAACTTAATTCTTATGACTGTCGTATTCTTGTCTGTTCAGGTACCGGATGTGTGGCAACCGGTTCTCAGAAAATCTATGAGAAATTCATGGAGATTGCCAAAGATGCTCCGGGAGTTACCATTGAGTTTGGACCTCATGACAAAGATGCACATGTAGGTGTAAAGAAAACAGGATGTCAGGGTGTCTGTGAACTTGGACCACTTGTTCGTATCCAGAAAGGCGACGATGTGATCCAGTATACGAAGGTTCAGATCGAAGACTGCCAGGAGATTTTTGAGAAGAGTGTTCAGGGTAATGAGACTATCGAGAGACTGCTTTATCAGAAAGGCGGTAAAGTAAGCCGCGGACCGGAAGATATTCCGTTTATCGCGAAACAGACCCGTATTGTTTTGAAGAACTGTGGTAAGTTTGATGCAGAATCTCTGAATGAGTACATAGCAAGCGGCGGTTTCCAGGCTCTGGAGAAAGCAATGTTTGAGATGGATCCGGATCTGGTTATTGATCAGGTTGATAAATCCGGTATCCGCGGACGTGGCGGCGGCGGTTTCCCGGCAGGTAAGAAATGGATTCAGGTAGCACGTCAGGCTGATCCTGTTCATTATGTAGTTTGTAACGGTGATGAGGGTGACCCGGGAGCATTTATGGATGGTTCCGTAATGGAAGGTGATCCTTACCGTCTGATCGAAGGTATGATGCTTGCAGCTTACGCAGTAAGAGCACAGCATGGTTATATTTATGTACGTGCGGAGTATCCCCAGTCAGTAGCACGACTGAAACACGCTATCGCAGTTCTGGAAGAAGTGGGACTGTTAGGCGATGATATCCTTGGAACAGGATTCTCCTTCCATATGCATATCAATCGTGGTGCAGGTGCTTTCGTATGTGGTGAAGGTTCTGCCCTGACTGCATCTATCGAAGGAAGCAGAGGTATGCCCCGTGTAAAACCGCCACGTACGGTTGAGCAGGGACTTTGGGCGAAACCTACTGTTCTGAATAACGTAGAAACTTATGCAAATATTCCGGAGATCATTCTCAAAGGTGCAGATTGGTACAGAAGTATCGGTACAGAGGGATCACCTGGAACAAAAACCTTCTCACTGACAGGATCCATTGAGAATACAGGTCTGATCGAGGTTCCGATGGGAACAACTTTAAGGGAAATCATCTTTGATATCGGCGGAGGACTGAAATCCGGTGCTGCGTTTAAAGCTGTTCAGATCGGCGGACCATCCGGTGGATGTCTGACAGAAGAACATCTGGATGTACCCCTTGATTTCGACTCTGTTAAGAAATACGGTGCGATTGTTGGTTCCGGTGGTCTGGTAGTTATGGATGAACATACCTGTATGGTAGAGGTTGCACGTTTCTTTATGGGCTTCACCCAGAGAGAATCCTGCGGTAAATGTGGTCCCTGCCGTATCGGCACCAAGCGTATGCTTGAAATCCTTGAGAGGATCGTAGACGGAAAGGGTGAAGTAGAGGACCTGGATAAACTGGAGCATCTTGGAAACTTTATCAAGGACCGTTCACTCTGCGGACTTGGAAAGAGTGCACCGCTTCCTGTACTTTCCACATTAAGAAACTTCAGAGATGAATATGTAGAGCATATTGTTGATAAAAAAGTGCGCGGCTCATGTATGTAAGGCAATGCGTTCTTATGTGATCGATCCTGAGAAATGTAAAGGATGTACCAAGTGTGCGAGAAACTGTCCGGTTGGTGCGATCACAGGCAATAAGAAAGAGCCTCACAGCATTGATACCTCCAAGTGTATTAAGTGCGGAACATGTCTGGAAAATTGTGTATTCGGCGCAATTTCTGTGAATTAAGGAGGGTGAAAAGATGATTCATTTGACAATAGATGGAATTCCTGTAGAAGTGGAAAAAGGTACGACCATTCTGCAGGCTGCCAGACAGATCGGAGTGGAGATTCCTACACTCTGCTATCTGGAAGATGTATTGCCGGATGGTTCCTGTCGTTTGTGCGTGGTAGAAGTAACAAACAACGGAAGAACCAAATTTGATACGGCATGTACACTTCGCTGCTCAGAAGGTGATGAAGTACAGACAATGTCAGAGAAGGTAGTTGCATATCGTAAAGATACACTGGATCTCCTTCTTTCTGACCACCGTGTACACTGCTTCTCCTGCGAGGCAAACGGCGACTGTAAATTACAGGATTACTGTTTTGAATATGGTGTAACTGAGACAAGCTATCCTGGTGAAATGAAGGATATGCCGATTGATGATACCAATAAATTCTTTACCTATGATCCAAGCCTGTGTATTCTCTGCCACCGCTGCGTGAATACCTGTAAAGAAATCGTAGGAAGAGGTGCGATCGATACCATGGATCGTGGTTTCAACTCCGTAATCGGTGCACATTATAAACATAAATGGAATGAAGGTATCTGTGAATCCTGTGGTAACTGTGTTCAGGCCTGTCCGACAGGTGCGTTAACCATGAAGCGCAGAAAGAAATATCGTCCATACCAGATTGACAAGAAGGTTCTGACTACCTGTCCACATTGTGCAACAGGCTGCCAGTATTATCTCCTCATAAAAGACGGAAAGATTGTGGATACAGAGGCTGCAAACGGACCATCCAACAAAGGTCTGCTCTGCGTTAAAGGCCGCAGCGGAAGCTTCGATTTTGTACAGTCACCGGAGCGTATCAAATATCCGTTAATTAAGAATAAAGAGACAGGTGAATTTGAACGTGCAACATGGGATGAAGCACTTGATCTTGTAGCTTCCAAGTTTATGGAAATCAAGAAGAAATATGGCTCTGATTCCCTTGCAGGTTTTGCATGCTCCAGATCACCGAATGAAGATATTTACATGGTACAGAAGATGGTTCGCTGTTGCTTCGGCACCAACAATACAGACAACTGTGCACGTGTATGTCATTCCGCATCTGTATCAGGTCTTGCAATGACTCTTGGCTCAGGCGCCATGACAAACCCGATCGAAGATATCACAAAGAATGCAGATCTGATCATGCTGGTTGGTTCCAATCCTGAGGAAGCACATCCTGTAGTCGGCATGCAGATCCGTCAGGCCATCAAGAGAGGATGCAAGCTGATCGTAGTTGATCCTCGTGATATTGGTCTGGCTAAGAAAGCAGATATCCATCTGAAACTGAAACCTGGTACAAATGTTGCTTTTGCAAACGGCATCATGAATGTGATCCTTTCTGAAGGTCTTCAGGATGACAAGTTCATTGCAGAGCGTACCGAAGGTTTTGAAGAATTAAAGGAAATCGTAAAAGATTACACACCTGAGAAGGTAGCTGAAATCTGCCACATTGACGCAGACGATCTGAGAAAAGCAGCGATCATGTATGCAAAAGCTGACCGCGCTCCAATCATCTACTGTCTTGGTGTAACCGAACATTCCACAGGTACAGAGGGCGTTATGTCCATGTCCAATATGGCAATGATGGTTGGTAAGCTTGGACGTGAAGGCTGTGGTGTTAACCCGCTTCGTGGACAGAATAACGTACAGGGTGCCTGCGATATGGGTGCTCAGCCGAATGTGTATCCCGGATATCAGAAGGTTACTGATCCTGCAGTTCGTGAGAAATTCGAGAAAGCATGGGGTGTAAAACTTGATCCGAATATAGGAACTCATGCAACTGATGTATTCCCGAAAGCAATCACAGGCGAGATCAAAGGTCTGTATATCTATGGTGAGGACCCGGTAGTTACTGATCCGGATACCACACACATTATCAAAGCATTAAAGAGTCTTGATTTCTTTGTACTTCAGGAACTTTTCATGACAGAGACAGCTCAGTATGCAGATGTTATCCTTCCTGGTGTAAGCTATGCAGAGAAAGAGGGTACATTTACCAATACAGAGCGCCGCGTACAGAGAGTCCGCAAGGCTGTCACAGTACCTGGAGAGATGAGACTGGATACAGATATTATTATTGATCTGATGAACCGCATGGGATATCCGCAGCCACATCTGACTTCTGCTCAGATCATGGATGAGATCGCATCCCTGACACCGAGCTTCGCAGGTATCAGCATGAACGTCTTGACAGTGAAGAAGTTCATGGACAGGGACTTCAGTGGCCATGTACCTCCAAGGATCATCCGGGAACACCGATCATGCATGTTGGTAAATTCTCCCGCGGTCTTGGCTGGTTCTATCCTGCAAAATATGTACCGTCAGCAGAGCTTCCGGATGAGGAATATCCAATCATCCTCATGACAGGACGTATTCTGTATCATTACACAACAAGAGCCATGACAGGAAAGACACCTGAGCTTATGGAGATCGAAGGTAAGTCATTTATCGAAATGAACATCGTAGATGCCGATAAGCTGGGTATCAAAAACGGTGATAAAGTCAGAGTTTCTTCCAGACGAGGATCCATTGAATCTACCGCTCGTGTAGGTACAAAGACCTCACCGGGTGAGAGCTGGATGCCATTCCACTTCCCGGATGGAAATGCAAACTGGCTGACCAACGCCGCACTTGACAAATACGCAAGAATTCCTGAATATAAGGTATGCGCAATTAAGATTGAGAAAGCATAAAACAATATCGGAGAAAAAGTTCCGGATCTGATATCGTAAATATTATATGGGGCTGTCGCACATGGATCTGCTGTCCTTGCGGCAGCTCCATATTCCTTTATGGAAAGGCAAAAATAATCATTCGGCAGTACATCATTCTGTGAAAGTACGGAACGGTTACAGATAATTTTTTGTGAAAAATATAGTGTTACATAATAAGGAGTACGAGGCATGCAGAGATTTCAGTCAATCCTTCAGTTTAAAAAAGTCAGTTGTAAAAACTGTTACAAATGTGTCCGGAACTGCCCGGTCAAGGCGATACGTGTTCATGATCATCAGGCCAGGATCATAGAAAGTCAGTGTATTTACTGTGAGAAGTGTATCCTTGTCTGCCCGCAGGATGCCAAGGAAGAGCAGAATATGATTCCTGCAATCTGCAATGCAATGGAGAATAAGACGCAGGTTATAGCCTCTCTTCATCCGGCATATCTGGCACGTTTTGGGGTAACCGGTATCAATGGAATAAGGGAAGCGATGAAGAAGCTGGGATTTGCAGATGCAGCGGATGCAGCAGAAGGTGCAAGCCTGATGATTTCGCAGTATAGAGCACTTTTTGCGGAACAGAAAGAGCCGGGAATAATGATCTCTTCTGCCTGTCCTGTAATCGTACAGTTTGTCAGGAAACACTATCCGCATCTTCTGGGAAATTTGGTACAGTCTGCCTCTATGATGCAGTTTCATGCCAGTTATCTGAAAAAGAAATATCCGGGAGCAGAGATTGTCTATGTAAGTCCCTGTATTTCGGCTATGTCAGAACTGAGAGACTCAGGAAATGAAGTGGATTATGTGATCACATTGGAAGAGCTGGCACAATGGATGAAAAAAGAAGGGATTTCCATAACTGAGAAAGAACCTGAGCAGATTGCCTACCGTTCCAGAGAAATCGCCATTGCGGATGGTTTAACAGACCTGCTTGGGGCTGTAAAGGGAATCCGCAGGCTTTCTGTAAGTGGGATGGAGCAGTGCAGGGAGGTTCTGGAAGAACTTCATCCGGAGGATTTTGAAAATTGCTTTCTTGAGATGTATGCATGCAGCGGCGGCTGTGTGGCAGGTCCTTCTTTCCAGATGAAGAAGGGACATTATCTGGCAGATGTTCTGGCAGTGAAGAATGCAGCCTTTGGAAAAGATTTTCACAGAGAGCAGGGAGACTATGAACTTCCGGGATTTGAACTGAGAAAGAATTTCGGTTACTGTTCTGCACAGGAACAGGAAGAGATCTCAGAGGAAGAAATCAGGGATGCTCTGGCGGAAATGGGAAAATTTTCTCCAAAGGATGAATTAAACTGCGGTGCCTGCGGTACAACACATGCAGGGAAAAGGCAATTGCCATTATCCAGAATAAGGCTGAGGTTGCATGTGTATTCCATATATGCGGGCAAAACAGGAAAGTTACTCCAATAAAGTCTTTAATGCCATGCCCGGACTTCTGGTAACTGTGGATTATAATCTGAAGATCATTCAGATGAATGAGGCGGCGTCCAAATTGTTCAATATGCCGAAAAAGCGGCGCCTGATCGGGAAACCGGTATCGGAGATCATGGATGATTACAGTCTGGCGAGTATACTGGCTTTTGAACGGAATCTGATGCAGGATGAGATTTATCTGGAGGATCAGAAATGTTATCTAGATCGCGTAATGACGAATGATAAAGAAAATAAAATGATTCTCTGCATTATGAAGGATATTACAAAGGAGCGGAAGCATAAAGATCAGATTCATAATGCTCAGATTGAAGCTGCGCGTATGGCAGATAAGCTGGTAGAAGAACAGCTGAAGATCGTGCAGCAGATCGCCGGACTTCTTGGAGAAACTGCTGCAGACACCAAAGTGGCAGTAGAAAAACTGAAAAATACCATACTTCTGGAGAGTGAAGAAGAGAATGAAAAGAAATAAGCATCATGGACTGAATGTGGAATTTGACGGCTTATGCATGGATTTTGGTCATGTGAGCCTGAATAAAAAGAAAGAATTTCTCTGTGGGGACTGCTATAAGATTGAAGAAAATGATGAAGACCATGTTCTGGTGCTTTCTGACGGACTTGGGAGCGGAGTAAAGGCGAATATCCTTTCCACGCTGACTGCGACCATGCTCAGTACCATGATCATTAATCAGGTGGAACTGGATGAGGCAGTGCGTGCAGTGGCGAAAACGCTTCCTGTGTGCAGTGTGAGAAATCTGGCATATGCCACTTTTACAGTGCTGAATTTTCAGGGGAAACAGGTAAGCCTTTATCAGTTTGATAATCCGGATGCAATTCTGATCCGGGATGGCAAGCTCTTTGATTATCCGGTGGAGACAAGTATGATCGAAGAGAAGGAAATCCATAAAAGCTGTTTTGAACTGAAAGATGAGGATATGCTGATCATTATGTCCGACGGTGTCACCAATGCGGGAATGGGAAAAACTACCAACGGCGGCTGGGGAAGAGATGATGTAATGGCTTTCTGCAGGGCAAAGTACCATAAAGGGATGAGCGCACAGGAGATGGCAGGTTATCTGGCAGAGGCCAGCCTGGATCTGAATCTGAATGAAACGGATGATGATATTACAGCCATTGTTCTGCGGATGCGGCATAAACAGGTGGTAAACCTTATGATCGGCCCGCCAAGTAAGGAGGAGCATGATGAGCGATATCTGAAGTCCTTTTTCGATTCAGAGGGATATCATGTAATCTGCGGCGGAACTACTGCACAGTGTGCTGCCAGATATCTGGATAAAGAGCTGATCTCTCTTAGTGAAACTGCCTGCGGAGACGTTCCTGCCTATTATAAGCTGGAAGGTACAGAGCTGGTGACAGAGGGATTTCTTACGATTGAGCATTTGCTTGAATATTGTGAAGAATGGATGGAGGACAGGCTGTTCTTTAACAGGCTGAAACGAAAAAAAGATGCGGCAGCATTGCTTGGTGTGATGCTGTTTGAGCAGGCAACGGATATTAATTTCTACTTCGGTGGTGCTATCAATAAGAGTAACGTGGAATTGGGAATCACAGAAAAAAGGAAAGAACAGGTAGCAGAAGAACTTGTGGAGCATCTGAGAATGCAGGAAAGAATGTGAATATTGCATTCTGGGCGATCTGAGAAAGCAGGAAAAACAGCAGTACATGGTTTTATAAAGAGATATCAGGGTTACTGTTCACTGGTAATATCCCGCGAGGTGTTTTTTGTGAGCGAAGGTCACAGAAAACCCGAGACATACCGCGCGAATTATGCGATTAGCATAAATTCTGTGCATCGCGAAGCGTGTTACTGAGAACGGAGTGAACAGTAATAACGGCAGTAAAAAGTACAGAACAAACATTCGCTTGTTCTGTACTTTTTTACCCTGAATGATATACTGTAAAAGCAACGATAAAAAAGATATAAACACCCTTTTTGCATACAGTAACAGGCAGAGTATAGAATGATCAGCAGAAAATGAGGTGATGATATATGCCAAAGATGATGCAGGATTTGATTGAACAGTATGTAGAAGCTGTTAAAAAAATTTATGGTTCCCATGTACGCCAGATAATCCTTTATGGTTCTTATGCAAGGGGTGACTTTCGTCCGGATTCTGATGTGGACATTATGATCCTGTAGATATGTCAGATCTGGAATTAAAGGTATATGCACAACAGCTCTCTTACATGACATATGATTTTAATATGGATCATGACACGGATATTAAGCCTATTGCAAAAAGTGAAGAACATTTTAATAAGTGGATTGTGAACTATCCATTTTATTCCAATATTCATAAAGAAGGGGTAGTTTTGTATGGAGCAGCATAATCAGGAAATTGGTACCAGGCAGGATCTGGTGTTATATCGTCTGGAAACAGCCCGAAATGATCTGAAATCAGCAAGAGCATTATTTTCCATTGAAGATTATAAAGGTGGTGAACAAAATTCGTAGAGAGGCATATTGGGGCAAAATTAGAGAATGTGCTTCTACGAATTTCAGCCTGATAGACGAACTTTTTTGATATAAAAACCAGGAGGTGATTTTGTGCAGAATTCACAACAAATCTTCAAACTTCATTCCGAATACAAACCAACAGGTGACCAGCCTCAGGCAATCGAAAAACTGGTCAAAGGCTTCAAAGAAGGCAACCAGTTCGAGACTTTGCTGGGTGTGACCGGTTCCGGTAAGACCTTTACCATGCGAATGTCATCGCCCAGTTAAACAAGCCAACTTTGGTACTTGCGCACAATAAAACACTGGCGGCCCAGCTGTACGGTGAGTTTAAGGAATTCTTCCCTGAGAATGCAGTGGAATACTTTGTTTCCTAGTATCTTGATATTGATTCATACTCTATATATTGATTGGATAATGGGAAATAACACTATATAAAGCATGGCAAACGATGAATTAAAAGTGAATGGACATGATGGATTGGCTATAACGGTGAACAAAATTCGTCGAAGAAGGTAGTAAAATTGATACATGGAAAATACTGATTGAGAAACGAGGGCAAACTGGTTATAATAAAATTAAGAAGTAAGTAGAGTATAGAATGATCAGCAGAAAATGAGGTGATGATATATGCCAAAGATGATGCAGGATTTAATCGAACAGTATGTAGAAGAGATCAAGAAGATCTATGGTTCCCATGTACGCCAGATAATTCTTTATGGTTCTTATGCAAGGGGTGACTTTCGTCCGGATTCTGATGTGGATATTATGATCCTGGTAGATATGTCAGATTTAGATTTGAAGGCATATGCACAACAGCTCTCTTACATGACCTATGACTTTAATATGGATCATGACACGGATATTAAGCCTATTGCAAAAAGTGAAGCACATTTTAACAAGTGGATTGTGAACTATCCATTTTATTCCAATATTCATAAAGAAGGGGTAGTTTTGTATGGAGCAGCATAATCAGGAAATTGGTACCAGGCGGGATCTGGTGTTATATCGTCTGGAAACAGCCCGAAATGATTTGAAATCAGCAAGAGCATTATTTTCCATTGAAGATTATAAAGGAGCCAATAACAGGGCATACTATTCTATTTTTCATGCAATTAATGCAGTACATGCTGTAAGCGGTAAAGCATATAAAAGGCATAAGGATGCTGTAGCAAACTTCAATAAGGATTATGTGAAAACATCAGTGTTTCCAAGAGAAATGGGAAGGAAAATCGGACAGGCAGAAGAGATTCGCCATGCCAGCG
>ENA-OQDW01000410-OQDW01000410.1-human-gut-metagenome-genome-assembly--contig:-NODE-410-length-18030-cov-2.401441_pt1 | contig 18030 bp, 20 predicted proteins | sample MGYA00242784_ERZ504613 | MGnify/ENA primary metagenome ERZ504613 (study PRJEB26092, sample SAMD00036330) | human gut metagenome | host: Homo sapiens | study: EMG produced TPA metagenomics assembly of... | reverse complement strand
AAAATATGCATTCATCAGGCGCACTTCATTGCCCGGGAACATGCGGAAATACTTTTTCGGTGGCTCCTCCATGAAGTCTTCGCGTTCGATATAGAGTTCTCTCGAAAACGGAATCTTACGTACGCCGAGCGCCTCATTCTCCAGATTGTTCACAACGTCCAGATACTCGGTCTGTCCTTCCGGATAGTTGTCAATCACAACCTTCACCGGATCAAGAACTGCCATCATACGGGACTTCTTCATCTTGAGATCCTCGCGGATGCAGTACTCTAACATTGCATAGTCAACAGAACTGTTTGCCTTTGAATACCGCACAGTTCCACGAACATCTTTAACGATTCCGGTGTGAATCCTCTTCTGCGCAGCGCTGCGATGGATACCAGACGCGGATCATCCCATCCGTCCACAATGCCTTCCTCCACCAGGCGCTTGATGTAACGCTTGCCGGTTACCACGTTGGTCAGATACAGCTTTGCAAACTCAATCTGTCTCGGAGGCATCTCATCCTTATCCGGGATAATCTGTGCGCCCACCTCGTTGATGACCCACTCATAGAGCGGTCTGTGATCCTCAAACTCCAGCGTACAGATGGAATGTGTGATTCCCTCGATCGCATCCTCGAGCGGATGTGCAAAATCGTACATCGGGTAGATGCACCATTTATCGCCGGTTCTGTGGTGTGTCATGTGTGCCACACGGTAGATAACCGGATCTCTCATATTGATGTTGGAAGAACTCATATCGATGCGCGCACGGAGCACTTTCTCACCGTCCGCATACTTTCCTTCCCGCATCTCCTCAAACAGCTTTAAGTTCTCCTCGACGCTTCTGCCGCTGTACGGATCTTCCTTGCCCGGCTCCGTCAGCGTTCCGCGGTACTCACGGATCTGTTCTGCAGACAGATCGGAGACATAAGCTTTTCCTTTTTTTATCAGCTCTACGGCACACTCATACATCTGATCGAAATAATCGGACGCGAAGAAAAGTCTGCCTTCCCAGTCCGCGCCAAGCCACTTGATGTCCTCCGTGATCGCCTCCACGAACTCGGTCTTCTCCTTGGTAGGATTTGTATCGTCAAATCTCAGATTAAACTTTCCGCCATACTTCTGTGCCAGACCATAATTCAAAAGAATGGACTTCGCATGACCGATATGCAGATAGCCATTCGGTTCCGGTGGAAATCTGGTATGAACAACCTTGCAGTGCCCTTCCTCGATGTCCTTGTCAATCATCTGCTCAATAAAATTCTTTGAGACATTTTCATTTTCCATAATGTCGCCTCCTCCTCAATTACAATCCGGACAGCCTGCCGTCCGATCTGCTTTCCCTGTCAAAAAAAGAGAAAGCAACTCATGAAATATCATACATGATACACCGTCAAGGTGCAAGTATAATATAACATGAATTGCCTGAATTTGTAAAAAACAATTTGTGATTACTCGGAATACTTCTTCACCTGTTCCTCCAGGAACTCCGGTGTATCAAAATAATCAATCTTCATGGCATGCTTTACTTCAGAAAGTGTCTTTGCAGCCGCTTCCTTTGCCACTTCGCTTCCCGCCTTTAAAATATCATACACATCGCCGATGCGCTGCTCGTATTCCTTTCTGCGCGCACGGATCGGAGACAACTCCTCCTGCATGACGTTATTCAGGAACTTCTTCACCTTGACATCGCCTAGGCCACCGCGTTTGTAATGTGCCTTGAGCTCATCCAGGTTCGCATACTCTGGCAGATACTCCACGAAGTGCTCGTCCGTACAGAATGCATCCAGATAGGTAAATACGGTATTGCCCTCGAGCTTTCCAGGATCTTCGATCCGGATATGATCCGGGTCCGTGAACATGGACATGATTTTCTTCTTCACATCCGCCTCGCTCTCCGAGAGATAGATGCAGTTGCCGAGCGACTTGCTCATTTTGGCCTTTCCGTCGGTACCCGGAAGTCTTAAACAGGCCTTGTTATCCGGAAGTAAAATCTGCGGGTCTGTGAGCGTCTCACCATACACCGCATTAAACTTATGTACAATCTCCTTGGTCTGCTCAAGCATCGGCATCTGATCCTCGCCGACCGGAACCGTCGTCGCATGAAATGCCGTGATGTCCGCCGCCTGGCTGATCGGATAATTGAAGAATCCGACCGGAATGCTCGCCTCGAAGTTACGCATCTGAATCTCCGCCTTAACCGTCGGGTTGCGCTGCAATCTGGAGACCGTAACCAGATTCTGGTAATAGAATGTCAGCTCCGTCAGCTCCGTCACGTAGGACTGGATAAAAATATGAGACTTCGCCGGATCGATTCCAACCGAAAGGTAGTCGAGTGCCACCTCCATAATATTGTCACGCACCTTTGCCGGATTGTCGGCGTTGTCCGTCAGCGCCTGTGCGTCCGCAATCATAATAAATATCTTATCAAACGTCCCCGAATTCTGAAGTTCCACTCTCCGCTTCAGAGAACCCACATAATGTCCCACATGCAGTTTGCCGGTAGGACGGTCACCTGTCAAAATAATCTTTTCTGCCATTGTCATTTCCCCTGTCAAACATATTCTTGCTTTATTATACATGTTTTGTGTGACAAGTTCAATTTTTCTTTTGACAATCTCCGGAAAGTTTTTCAGAAAAATAACCGTCACTGTAGAGTTTTTTCAAAAACGATGCCAGAAGCGGCACGCCGAACAGTCCTAAGATTCCAAAGAAATGAAGCCCGACAATCATACACGGCAGCATCACGACCGGAGAAAGCCCCATCTGTTTTCCCACCAGCTTCGGCTCCACAATGTTGCGCACCACTGTGATGATCAGATACAGCCCTATCACCCCGATTCCCATTCTGGCATTGCCGCCGGCAAACGCAATCACCGCCCACGGAAGCAGCACGGTTCCCGTGCCGAGCACTGGCAGAATATCTAACACCGCGATCAGAAACGCTATCGCAAAAGCGCCCTCGATCCGCAGAAGAAGCAGACCTGCCGCAAGTTCCGCAAACGTCATCAAAAAGATGAAAACGTATGCCGCCGCACATTTTCCCATCGTTCCGAAGGTTCCCTTTTTAACGGCGAGCACCGTCTCCTTCCATTTTTCCGGTATGATCTTTTCAAGGAAGCGCATGATTTGTGGAAAATCCAGTTCCATGAACACCGTCGATATGACCGCAAGCAGCAATTTAAAGCACATCCCCGGAATATTTACCGCAATGCCGGAGACCTGCTGCAACAGGGTGCCGGACATTCCGGTCAGAAGTTCCCCGCCCGGCTGACCGCCTCCGCCGACTCCGTGCCGCCGTGCGCCAGCACCTCCCCTCCCACCGTCTCTCCGTCAGGCCCTGCCGTCCACGCGCCAGAAATGTTTCATCATCGGGAAAATCGTTTCCGAGACAAACCGCACCACTTCCCCGAGCAGTTCCTGTCCCAAAAGCACGATGCGGTTTCCGAGGAATCCGACCAACAGCCCCGCCAGTCCGTAAAACAGCAGAACGACCGCCACCGCTGCAATCCCGCGCCTTATATGCATGCGTTCCGTCACAAACACCACCGGAAACGAGAGAATCCAAGCCACAAAAAATGCCGCAATAAACGGCAGGAGCACCGGTCCGATCAGTTTTACTGCCGCGAGAACAAGTCCGCCCCACACCGCCCAGTATGCAAACTTAATAAGGAATTCTTTCTGATGTCTGATCCGCTCTTCCCGCTCCATGGCAATCCTCCGCGTCATGTTTTCTCCTAATAACTATATCCACCGGGAAGCGATTCCATGCACGACGTCCGCACATTCCTTTCCAGAAAAGGAACTGCCGCAATAAGCATATCGCACTTTGCTTTGATAAGTAATATTATAAGCAGACTACACCGTGGGATTTCAGATGAAAATGCGGATGGACATTCGGTTCAAAAAATGTGGCATTTCTAACCAGCCGAATGTTTGCATCTTCGATGATCCGTGTCTTTCCAAGTTTGGAGCACTCCTAGGGTCATGTCCACATCCCGGAAGACAATTTGTAGGACTTTTGTGTGTGTCCCTTATGGCACCTCTGAACAAAACATAACCGCGCGAAGCCGCTGTCTGAGTCGGCATCTGCCCTATTTTCAATAGCAGATGCCGGCGAGTTCGGTTCGCGCGGTTTTATATTGTCTGTGAAGAGGTGCCATTAGGGACACCAGAAAATCCGCCCATTGTCTCCGGTGTGTCGGACATGCACCCGTCGGATTGTCCAAACGTGGAAGAGACACGGAATCTGATGCAAACATTCGGCCGGAAGAAATGCTCACATTTTTCTCCAACGAATATTCCATCTGCATTTCCACATGAAATCCGCAAATGTGTTTCTTATAATATTACTTATCACCCAAAAGTGACTATGCTTATTGTGACAGTTCCTTTTAAAAAAAGCCTCACGCGCTCTTCCCTTGGAAGAACCGCGTGAGGCTTTTTCACATATTCGCTATCCCCTAGATCGCTGTCACAACTCCGTTTTCGCTGTCAAGCTCTACATAAGCGCTGGACTTTAATACCTCCAGTGCGTTCTTGGCACCAATCAGTACCGGTATATCCAGACTGAGTCCTGCAATCGCCGCATGGCAACTGTCGCTGTCCGCCTCCACGATGAGTCCGGACGCCTGACGCATCTGCTCCATCATGCGGTTGTTGGTATCTGCGGCAACGATGATGTCTCCCTCTTTGAAATTTGCAAGATCTTCCTCGCTGTGGCAGACGCACAGGTTTGCTGCAATCTTCTTACCTGCAATTCCTTTTCCTTTTACCAGGATATGTCCCGCCACCTGAACCTTGATGAGGTTGGTCGTTCCGGATACGCCAAGCGGTACGCCGGCAGTCAGAACAACCACGTCGCCCTTGCTGATCAGTCCTGCTGCCTCTGCAGTGTCGACCGCATAGTCAAACAGTTCTTCCGCCTTATTCTTCTGCTCAAGAAGCAGCGGTGCAACGCCCCAGGAAAGTCCGAGCTGACGATATACTTTCTCCGTCAGGCACGCGCCGATGATCGGAGAATACGGGCGGTACTTGGAGATCATGCGTGCCGTGCGTCCGGACTTGGATACTGCCAGAATCGCCGCCGCATTGAGGTCTCCCGCCATCGTACAGGTTGCATGGGAAATCGCGTTCGTCACGTCCGGGCTGCTCATATTCTTGCGATCCTTGAAACGCTGCAGATAGTTGATATCGCACTCGGTGCGAACCGCGATGCGGACCATCGTCTTCAATGCCTCGATCGGATACTGGCCGGCAGCCGTCTCACCGGAAAGCATGATCGCACTTGTTCCGTCATAGATTGCGTTGGCAACGTCTGTCGCCTCCGCACGGGTCGGGCGCGGATGCTTCATCATGGAATCCAGCATCTGGGTCGCCGTGATAACCACTTTTCCGGCGCCGCTGACTTTCTTGATAATCATCTTCTGGATGACTGGAACATCCTCAAGCGGAATCTCTACACCCATGTCGCCGCGGGCAACCATGATACCATCGGAAACGCGGATGATCTCGTCAATGTTCTGCACGCCCTGCATGTTCTCGATCTTTGCAATGATATGGATGTCCTCGCCGCCTTTTTCTTCGAGAATCCTGCGGATTGCAAGCACGTCATCCGCGCAGCGCACGAAAGAGGCTGCAATAAAATCATAGTCGTTCTCCACCGCAAATACGATGTCGCCATAGTCTTTCTCGCTGATGTACGGCATGGAAAGCTCCACGTTCGGAACATTCACACCTTTTTTATTGGAAACCATACCGCCGTTCATAACGGTACAGACAATATCCATCGGCATTTTGCCTCTGCATCTGCCTTTGCGCCGGATACTTTCTGGATCTTCTTGACTTCCAGACCGATCAGTCCGTCATCGATCAGAATGGTATCTCCCGGCTTCACATCGTCCGGCAGTTCCTTATATGTGATCGCCACACGGCTCTCATCACCCACGATGTCCTCCGTCGTCAGAGTAAATGTCTGTCCGTTCTTCAGCTCCACCTTGCCGCTTGCGAACTCTTTCAGACGGATCTCCGGACCTTTGTATCCAGCAGAGCCGCGACCGGACGCTTCATCTCCCGCGCAGCTTGCGAAGCATCGTAAGTCTTCCAAACTGCTCATCGTGTCCTCCATGTGAAAAGTTAAAGCGCGCCACATTCATGCCTTCCTCGATCAGGCTGCGCATCACATTCTCATCATCTGTCGACGGTCCTAACGTACATACAATTTTTGTCTTTCTTAACATAATATTCCTCTCTTTATTATTCTGTCACTTTATTTTGTAATCATGGTGCCCATGCCCGGAGTTACCTGGCTTCCATCCACGTGAAGCTTTGTAATCAATACGGAGCGGATCGCCGAATCACCGATAAGTCGATCGCAGCCTGAATCTTCGGCTGCATATCCCCTCGCCGAACTGTCCCTGCTCCATATATTTCTTTGCTTCCGCCACTGTCATGGAACTCAGCGGGCGCTCATTCTCTGTGCCGTAGTCCAGGCACACATTGTCTACGCTTGTCAGTATCACGAGCATATCTGCCTCCAGAAGTTCTGCGAGCTTTCCGGCTGCCAGATCCTTCTCGATCACCGCACTTGCTCCCTTTAAATGATTGTCCTGGGAAAGAACCGGGATACCGCCTCCTCCACAGGCAACAACAATCTGATCCGCATCTGTCAGCGCGCGGATCGCATCCATCTCCACAATATCCACCGGCTTCGGTGCTGCCACGATACGGCGGTAGCGTCTGCCACCTTCGTCACATGGTTGCCTTTTTTCTCCTCAGCCTCTGCCTCTTCCTCCGTCATCACACGGCCGATGATCTTGCTCGGCTTGTAAAATGCCTCATCGTACGGGTCAACCACCACCTGTGTCAGGATCGTAGATACCGTCTTGTAGATGCCTCTGTTCAAAAGCTCTGCACGAATCGCATTCTGCAGATCATATCCGATATATCCCTGGCTCATCGCCGAGCAGACAGACATCGGAGTCGCCGTATATTCCGGATACAGACGGCAGAACTCATTCATCGCCGTGTGAATCATGCCGACCTGCGGGCCGTTGCTGTGCGTGATGACCACCTGATAGTCCTCGCGGATAAAATCAGCGACCGCTTTTGCCGTGCGCTTCGTAGCTTCCTTCTGCTCCGGCAGTGTCGTTCCCAGTGCGTCATGTCCCAGTGCGATAACGATCTTCTTTTTCTTCATTTTTATCATCCTCCAACGCTTTTATGCGCGCATTTGTAATCCCTTTTCCCTGTATACACCAAAAAATTTTACCAATTTTATTTTATCACGAACCTCTGTCATGCGCAATGGTCAACTTGTCACGGAAGTGCTAAAGTTTGCCGTGTCAGAACGCAAAAAGCGGGAACCGCACACACGTTTTTCTTTTGTATGTGCGATCCCCGCCCTGTGTTTTATAGTCTCCCATTTTTCCGGCCGGAATTTACCGGCTTCGTCTTGCCCAAACTTCTGCCCGGCTCCTACTCGTCCTGCGGCAGGACAAGCGAATCGATCAGTTCCCAGATCTCCTCTCTTCCCTGCTTGGTCTCCGCTGAAAACGGTATGATCGTCGTTCCGGGCTGCACGCCGAGTCCCTCCCGGATTGCCTTGACATTTTTCTGAATCTGGCTTCGCTTGATCTTGTCCAGCTTCGTCGCAATGATGATCGGGGCAAATCCTGATACACCATCCACTCGTACATCATCCGGTCGTTGGCAGACGGATCATGCCGGATATCGGTCAAGAGAAAAACAGCCTTCAGACGTTTGGAGGTGTGAAGATAGTTCTCGATCATTTTCCCCCACTTTGCCTTCACTTCCTCGGATGCCTTGGCGTAACCGTAACCTGGAAGATCCACCAGATACATGGCATCGTTGATATTGTAGAAATTGATCGTCTGTGTCTTGCCCGGCTGTGCGGAGGTACGCGCCAGCGCCTTCCGGTTCATCAGCGCATTAATCAATGATGATTTCCCGACGTTTGACTTTCCCGCAAATGCCACTTCGTTGTAGGCCGTATCCGGTATCTTGCTCGTAATTCCGCAGACAATTTCAAGATTTACATTTTTGATGACCATGTTCTACTCCTTCTTTTCGCAAAAAGCGACGCGAAGCACCTGCTCCATCGTCTCTACATAGACGATCTCCAGTCCCTTTTTGATCTCACCTGATATTTCCTCGACATCCTTCTCGTTCTTCTTCGGCACACAGACCGTACGGACTCCGGCGTTTTTGGCCGCAAGCAGCTTCTCCTTCAATCCGCCGATCGGCAGCACCCTGCCGCGGAGCGTGATCTCTCCCGTCATTGCAACATCCGCCCGCACCGGTGTCCCGGTAATCGCCGAGAGCATTGCCGTCGCCATCGTAATGCCGGCAGACGGTCCGTCCTTGGGAACTGCACCTTCCGGGATATGGATGTGAATATCATTTTTCTGGAAAAACTCCGCCGGAATGTCATACTGTCCGCCGACCGACCGGATATAGCTGATTCCCGTCTGTGCCGACTCTTTCATGACATCGCCCAGCTGACCGGTCAGCTGGAATTCCCCCTTGCCCGGCATCACGTTGACCTCGATCTCCAGCGTATCTCCGCCCACGCTCGTCCATGCAAGTCCGCGCACGATCCCGACCTCATCGGTCTCACCGCGCATATCCTGGCTGTATTTTTCCTTGCCGAGATACTTCTCAAGATTGCGCACCGTCACATCGACCGTGCTGCTTTTTCCTTCGTAGATCTCGCGCGCCGCCTTGCGCGCAATCTCCCCGATCCTGCGCTCTAACCCGCGGACTCCCGCCTCTCTGGTATAACCGCTTATGATCTTCGCGAGGGCTCCGTCGCTGACTTTGAACTGATCTTCCTTCAAGCCGTTGCGCTCCGTCTGCTTTGCCAGCAGATGTTCTCTCGCAATGTGAAGCTTCTCGTTCTCCGTGTAGCTTGTCACCTCAATGAGTTCCATACGGTCCAGAAGCGGTCTTGGAATCCCCTGTACAGAGTTCGCCGTCGCAATAAAAAGCACCTCCGAGAGGTCGATCGGGAGCTCCACATAGTGATCCCGGAACTTATGATTCTGTTCCGAATCCAGCACCTCAAGCAGCGCCGAGGCAGTGTCTCCCTTATAGTCACTGCTCATCTTGTCGATCTCGTCCAGAAGCATCAGCGGGTTCTTCACACCGGCGCTGCGCAGACCGTTCACAAGGCGTCCCGGCATGGCTCCGACGTAAGTCTTCCGGTGTCCCCGGATCTCCGCCTCATCGCGCACACCGCCGAGGCAGATCCGCACGTATTTCTTATCCAGCGCACGCGCCACAGAACGCGCAATGCTTGTCTTGCCGGTTCCCGGCGGTCCCACCAGACAGATGATCGGGCTTTCTCCCTTGCTCGTCAGATTGCGCACCGCGAGGAACTCTAACATACGTTCTTTGACTTTTTCCAGACCGTAGTGATCTTCCTCCAGAATCCGCTCTGCGTTTGCAAGATCTTTGTTGTCCTCGGACGCTTTATTCCACGGAAGCTCCAGCAGCGTCTCGATATAGCCGCGGGTCACCGCGCTCTCCGATGAATTCGCGCTGATGCTCTTGAAGCGGTCAATCTCCTTCTTGATGCGGTTTTTCACTTCCTGGTCGGCATCCAGCGCATCCAGTGCTTTCTGGTACTCGTCCGCATCCGATTCTGTATTGTCCTCGCCGAGTTCCTCCCGGATGAGCTTCATCTGCTCGCGCAGTATGTATTCCTTCTGGTTCTTATCCACGCGCTCTTTGACTTTGCTCTGGAATTCATTCTGGATGGCGGTGATTTCAATCTCTTTTAAAAGGAGCGCCATCAATACCTCATAGCGCTCCGTAAGTGTCATTGCCTCCAGAATCTTCTGCTTTTCTTCGTAAGAAACCGGCAGATTGTTCGCAACCTGATCCATCAGCTTCGGCAGATCCTGTATGGTACCGATCTGGCGCAGCAATTCTTTTCCGGCACGCGGATTTACTGTCTGATACCGGCTGTATGTCTCCTGTACACTGCGCACCATCGCAGCTTTGGCCTCCTCCGAAAGCCCCTCCCCCGGCAGCACGCACGGCGCCACCTCTGCCAGAAGATACGGATCCGTCTGTGCGAAAGCCGAAAGTTCGGCTCGCTCGATACCCTCAACCAGAATTCTTACGATATTGTTTTGTAATTTGATTACCTGCTTTACTTCTGCGATCACACCGATATGGTATACATCGTCCGATCCCGGTTCTTCCTGTTCGACATCCTTCTGCGCCGACAGGAAAATCTTCTGGGAATCCACCATGCACTGTTCGATCGCACGGATGGACCGGTCACGGCTGATGTCAAAATGCGCAATCATTCCCGGAAGAATGACCATCCCGCGAAGCGCAACCGCAGGTATTTTTAAGATTTCTGTATCCAACATATCCTCTATTTTTCTTCTATGGTCTTTAATTTCTGCTCCTCAATGGAAAGCTTCTCCTCCACCAGATCCTTGGTGATCTCACACTCGGTGATGCTCTCATCCGACGGAATATGGTACATCAGATCCAGCGTCACAGCCTCCATAATCGCGCGCAGTCCTCGCGCTCCCGTCTTGCGCTCCAGCGCTTGTCAGCGATCGCCTCCAGTGCGTCCGCGTCAAACGCAAGCTTCACGCCATCCAGCTCAAACAGCTTCTCGTACTGTCTGGTCAGCGCATTCTTGGCTCTTTTAAGATGCGGATCAGGGCGCCGCGGTCCAACATATCCAAAGATACCGTCACCGGCACACGGCCTATGAACTCCGGGATCAGACCGAACTTCACAAAATCCTGCGGCAGCGCATGCTTCAACACATCGCCGATATTGTACTCATTCTTTGACTTGATGTCCGCGTTGAAACCGATCGCCTTCTGATCCATACGCGTCTCAATGATCTTCTCAAGTCCGTCAAATGCTCCTCCGCAGATGAACAGAATGTTCGTCGTATCGATCTGGATCAATTCCTGCTGCGGATGCTTTCTGCCTCCCTGAGGCGGTACCGATGCAATCGTTCCCTCGAGGATCTTAAGCAGTGCCTGCTGTACGCCCTCACCGGATACATCTCTCGTGATGGACACGTTCTCGGACTTCTTGGAGATCTTATCGATCTCATCGATATAGATGATACCGTGCTGGGCACGCTCAATGTTGTAATCTGCCGCCTGAATAATCTTCAAGAGGATATTCTCTACATCTTCGCCGACATAACCTGCCTCTGTCAACGTCGTGGCATCTGCAATCGCAAACGGCACATTTAAGACACGCGCCAGCGTCTGCGCCAGCAGCGTCTTACCGGAACCGGTCGGACCAAGCATCAGGATGTTGCTCTTCTGCAGTTCCACGCCCAGATCGTCCCCTGCCATAATTCTCTTGTAATGGTTATATACTGCAACGGAAAGAACCTTTTTCGCCTGATCCTGTCCGATCACATAATCGTCCAGAAACGCTTTTAATTCTTCCGGTTTTAAAAGGTTGATCTGCTCCGTCTCTTCTGCGGCGCCGGTCTCTTCCTCGTTCTCAAACTCTTCCTCAATAATCTCTGCACAGATGTCCACACACTCATCACAGATATATGCCCCTTTTGGTCCTGCGATCAGCTTGCGCACCTGTCCCTGAGATTTTCCGCAAAAGGAGCAGCGGATCTCATCGTCACTTCTTCCTGCCATTTTTAACTATTCTCCATGTTCTATCTTACTTCCTGCCAAAATCAGGTCTTATTTGCTTTCTTCCTTCTTGGTGTCCTTGCGGATGATGACATCGTCGATCAGTCCATACGCCTTTGCCTCCTCGGCAGACATATAGTAATCGCGCTCAGTATCGGCAGCAACCACATCGTACGGCTTGCCGGTGTTGGCAGCGAGAATCTCATTTAACTTTTTCTTGGTCTTTAAAATGTTCTCCGCTGCGATCTGGATCTCTGTCGCCTGTCCTTTGGCTCCGCCGGACGGCTGATGGATCATGACCTCCGCATTCGGAAGCGCGTAGCGCTTACCCTTTGTTCCTCCTGCGAGCAGGAATGCGCCCATGCTTGCTGCAAGTCCGATGCAGATGGTGGACACATCACACTTGATGTACTGCATTGTATCGTAAATCGCCATACCCGCTGTCACCATACCGCCCGGGGAGTTGATGTAAAGCTGGATGTCCTTGTTCGGATCTTCGGACTCCAAAAACAGCAGCTGTGCCACAACAAGGCTTGCCGTTGTCTCATTGACTTCCTCTCCAAGGAAAATAATACGATCTTTTAACAGGCGGGAATAAATATCATAATTGCGTTCTCCGCGGCTGGTCTGCTCTACGACGTAAGGTACTAAACTCATATTCGATCCTCCATTTTATACTTTTTTAATAATTACTTATAAGCTTAAACAGACCGGCCCAATAGAGCCAGTCTGCCTGTTTTGCAATAAGAACTGACAGGGGAATTACTCCTCTGTTCCCTCTTTCTCTTCTGCTTCTGCTTCTTTTTCTTTCTTGGATTTTGCTTTCGCTCTCTCCTTCACGTTCTCCATGATCAGGTCTACTGCCTTGGTCACTGCAAGGTCTCTCTTCATGGATTCCTTCTCGTTGTCGCCGATGTACTCTTTGAGCTTGTCAGCTTCCATACCGTACTGTGCTGCCATCTTCTCGATCTCAGCATCAAGCTCTTCATCGGTGATCTCAATCTTCTCATCCTTTGCAATCTGCTCTAATACCAGGCTGCTCTTGATGCGTGTCTCAGCTTCCGGGCGAACCTGCTCTTTTAACTTGTCGAGTGTCAGACCGGAGAACTGCATGTACTGCTCCATGGAAAGACCGCTCTGTGCCAGTCTCTGAGCAAATTCATTGACCATGTTCTCACACTGTGTCTCGATCATTGCCTCCGGGATCTCCATGGTGGACTTGTCAATGATCTTCTGGATTGCCTCGTCCTCCTTGGTCTTCTTAGCCTCGTTCTCCTTCTCTACCTCAAGGTGCTTCTTAACATCAGCCTTGTACTCCTCTAAGGTATCGAACTCGGATACATCCTGTGCGAACTCATCGTTCAGTTCCGGAAGCTCCTTGCACTTTACTTCGTGGATCTTAACCTTGAACATTGCAGGCTTTCCGGCAAGATCTGCTGCCTGATACTTCTCAGGGAAGGTTACGTTTACTTCTACTTCGTCGCCAGCATTCTTGCCTACGAGCTGATCCTCGAACGTATCGATGAAGGAATGGGAACCGATCTCAAGCGGATGATTCTCACCCTTGCCGCCCTCAAATGCAACGCCATCAACAAATCCCTCGAAGTCGATCACTGCGGTATCGCCGTTTGCGATCGGTCTGTCTGTAACGGTAACAGTTCTTGCGTTGTTATTTCTCTCTTTCTCTACTGCTGCCTCTACCTCTTCGTCAGATACGGAGGTATCGATCTTGGTTACCTGAACACCAAGATACTTGCCAAGCTTTACTTCCGGTCTTACAGCAACCTCTGCTGTGAAGATGAAAGGATTGCCGGACTCGATCTGTACCACGTCGATGGTCGGTCTGGATACGATGTCAATACCGCTCTCCTCTACTGCTGCAGGATAGTTCTCCTGGATCAGGGTGTTTGCTGCGTCCTCATAGAACACTGCCTCACCGTACATCTTCTCGATCATCTTTCTCGGAACTTTACCTTTACGGAAACCAGGCATGCTGATCTTGCCTTTTTCTTTCAGGTAAGCAGCCTGGATTGCTTTCTCTACTTCTTCGGCAGCCACTTCAATGGTAAGCTTTGCCATATTCTTTTCTAAGTTTTCTACCTGTACACTCATTGTAACTATCTTCCTCCTTAATATATATGAAATATCATGTACATCTTCCGTCCATCGCATGACATTCGTCACGCCAGTCGCCTGCAGCCCTTTTTTAAGGTTCCTGCCTGTCTTTCGGAAAAAAGGGCGTACTACGACTATCACAGTCATTTAAGGATTATAACATACAAGACCAGAAAATACTAGCTTTTTTTTGATTTCTTTGCGGTTTTTCCGCCAAAAACACGCCCTAGAGTTCCACACCGCGATGTTCTACAGAGGTAGAGAACACAATCAGCGTCTTTGTCCGTCCAAAATACTGTAATTCCCCGATAAAACGGTCGAGTTCCATCGTATTTTCAAACAAAACCTCCAGCAGCATGGAATAGTCGCCGGTCACACAGTTGCACTCAATCACGTTTTTGCACTTTTTTATATAGCGAATGATGGCGGTTCTGTCAAGCCGCATCCGCTTTTGCTGCGCGGCTTTCTTACTCTCTCACCCGGCTTCGTACTGCTTTTTCCTCACGGTTTTTTTTCACGGTACACCCTTCCGTCTCTCTCATTCAGCATCGTACTGCTTTTTTCTCACGGTTTTTTTTTCACGGTACACCCTTCCGCCTCTCTCATTCGGCTTTGTACTGCTTTTTTCTCACGGGGTTCTTTTTCCGCTCCACGCTCCGCAGCTGCTTCTTCCGCGCGGTCTCTTCCCGTCGCTTCGCATGCGCCGCCTCCGCCAGAAGCTTCTTATAGTTAAGCAGCCGGCGTTCCGGCAGTCTTCCGTCCCGCACTGCTCCTGCACCGCACACCCCGTCTCTTTTTCATGTCTGCAGTCTCTGAATCTGCAATGCTGCGCCAATTCCTCAATATCCGAAAATGTCGTATCCATCCCGCATTTTGCATCCCCTACGCCAAGTACGCGCATTCCCGGTGTATCTATGACACGGGAGCCATCCGACAGAAGGATCATCTGCCGGTAAGTCGTCGTATGGCGTCCTTTGGAATCATCCTCCCGGATCGCGCCGGTATCCATAACCGTCTCCCCACACAGCGCATTCACAAACGTGGATTTGCCGACACCGGATGATCCCAGCAGCACTACCGTTTTTCCCGCACCCAGATAGCGTTGCACGTGTTCCATCCCTTCGCCCGTTACCGCACTTACCGCACACACTGCAACTCCCGGCGCCTGCCTCTCCACAAGATTTACATAATATTCCGGTTCCTCGCAGAGATCTTTTTTCGTCAGTATGACAACCGGCATCGCCCCGCTCTCCCACGCGGCTGTCAGATAACGGTCCAGCCGGTTCTGGTTAAAATCATGATTCATCGACATGACCAGAAACACATAGTCAAAGTTTGCCGCCACCGCCTGGCGCTCCATGCCGGGCGTCGGATTTTCCCGGTAAAACACGCTCGTTCTGGGAAGCGTCTCAAGGATCAGTGCATCCCCGCACCGGTTTGTCTGAATACGCACCCGGTCACCCACTGTCGGAAATGCCTCCCCGCCCTTGTCCTGATAATACACACCGGTCTTTAACCTGGCATTGAGCTTTGTATCTGACGTTTCCTGTTCCACAAGAATCTCATAACGTTCTCTGTGTACCGCTGTGATCAGTGCCGTCGCTTTCGTATTTTCTGTTTTATTTCCTGTATGTTCCATCCGTTTTCCTCTTTCCTCTCAATTTTCCATTCACTGTTTCTTTCCATTCCTACAATCTCCATTCTGTTTTTCTCCATTTTTACATTCCTCCTTTATTAAAAAGAATCTCGCTTGCGAGATTCTCCGCGCGCGAGCGGTTCGCAAAGCGATATTTTCCTTACCGCGAGCTGCGCATCCTCGCGGAGCGTTTTTTATTTCATAGGAAAGTTCCACTTTCACACATGAATGTATCACGGTATTTCCTATGAAATTAAAAAGCATTCCTACCACATTCCTGCATAGCAATGCTTCTGCCTTCATTCTATTTTTGTGCCGGATTGCCATTTCCAGATTGTAAAAAGCAATCGACGGCCTGCGACGCCCATTTTTCAACAAGCATTGCCGGCTTCCAGTCTCCGGGTTTTCCAGCATAATCGCAGATTTATACCAGGCGCTTCACCATAAAGTGATCGTCCGCATAGCTGCCGTCCCGATACCGGACACTGTGCGGCTGCGTTCCCCAGATCTCAAACCCGAGGCTCTCGTACAGTCGGATGGCAGGTGTGTTTGTGCTCACCACTTCAAGTTCTGCCTGCTCATATCCGCACTGCTTCGCCACCGCAAGCACCGTCTTTAGCATTTCCCTGCCGATTCCGAGCCCGCAGTATTTCTGATAGAGGGCAATCGCAACACTGCAGCGATGCGCATAGCGCTCATAATTTCCCAGAGACATCAGGAACAGTTGCCGACATGTTCTCCAGCAACGGTTCCGATCAACATCAGTTCCCGCGGTTCTTTTACGATTCCTTCTATAAAATGTTCCTCCTGCTCCGGTGTAAGACTGATCTCATCCGGCTCACGTATCAGAAATGGCGTCTCCCCGGCAGTCACTTTCAGATACCGGATCAGATCATTTGCATCCGTCACTGCTGCACTGCGCAGAATACAGCTTCGCCCGTCCTGACAGGTAATTTCTCTTGGTTCATAAATCATAATTGGGTCTCCTCCCTGTGATCTGTATCACTCCGGCACTTTATTTTTTCCACATTTTCTTCCGTGATCGTCAAAAAGTCGATCTGCACGGTATCGCTGCCGCCGCAAATCCCGGCAAAAACAGGTTTCTCTGACACGATGCGTCATGATAGTCCCGGCTTTTCCGCTTTTTGTGCATCCACCGGAATCGGTTTTTCCTCTTTTATGCATCCACCGGAACCAACTTTTCCACTTTTTGTGCATCCACCGGAACATGCTTTTCCGGTGTCAGACCTTACCTGGCTGCGTTTTCATGTATTACGCATCCTTTAGATCGATTCCTGCTTCCCGCAGATTTCTTCGCAGTTCCTGCATATCCTGATGATAAACGCATCCCCGCATTCCCAGGCGTATCCCCGCTTCAATGTTTGCCGGCGAGTCGTCCACAAAATAGCTTTCCTGCGGCTCAATCTTCATTTTCCGGAAGAAATCCACATACGCTTCGCGTTCCGGCTTCAGATATCCACACTCACACGAAATCCAGATACCGTCCATATACCCTACAGACGGAATATTTTTTGAAAATGCCCGGAAACGGTGTGATGTATTTGACATCAAAAACAAATGGTACCCCTGTTCCTTCAACTCTCCCAAAAGCGCCTCCATCGGCGGATTCGGCTCCTGCTTCATCCGAAACTCCCTCACGAAACGCTCCACAAGCTCCCACTCACTCTGCGGAATTCTCTTGCAAATGGAACATACCGCTTCCTCATCGGTCATTGTTCCTCTGTCCATGCAAATCCACTCCACCGATGCACAAACCTGATTTTTCAACAATACTGCCTGCGCTTCATCCTCTGTATATGTCCCGATGTAATCGCTCAGCTTATATTTTGTCAGAACATTTCCCATATCAAATACGATATTTTTCATTTTCTCTCCATATTCCGTTGACCTGCTGCGTCACATTGTTCCGGCGCATGCGCGTACTCTTATCTTTCTATGTCGATCCGGCGCATGCGCGTACTTTTATCTTTCTATGTTGATCTGGCACATGCGCATTGCGTCGAGCGCTGTCTCGTGGCTTTTCGGCGTTACCCCTGCACAGCAGGATGCATCCACGATAATCGGTGTCTCCGGCAAAAATGCTTTCAATAACAATGCATTTGAGATCACACAAATGTCCGTGCAGAGTCCAACCAGCGTAATGTCCTCGATCTGCTCTTTTCTATTCTCCTCCTGCAGCAACTCGCCAAGCTTCTCCGAACCGAATGTCACCTTATCAATCGCCTCCGCCTCCCGGAGCGCCTCTAGCTGCGGACAGATCTCCCAGCCTTTCGTGCCCTTGATGCAGTGCGGCACCGGAAGATGTTTTCCCTCCTGTGTCTCTAAATACCGCTCTCCATGTGTATCCCGCGTGAAAATCACTTTTCCCGGAAACTCGCGGATTTTCTGCTCCACCCGTGGGACAATGGCGACCGCCTCCGGTGTTCCAAGCGCTCCATCGATAAAATCATTCTGCATGTCCACCACAATCAATATTTTCTGCATCTTTTCTCCTCCTTCTGAAACTTCGCGGGTCTCACGGCCTCTTTTTCCTCTCTCAGACCCGCAGGGCACCTCTTTTTCACGAATTTCTTCTGTTTTTTCGCTCTCCGCGGGTCTCACGAGCTCTTTT